>Ga0209381_1001694_pt1 | contig 33230 bp, 32 predicted proteins | sample DewCreD2012metaG_FD_184111 | JGI IMG/M metagenome (GOLD analysis project Ga0209381, IMG submission 184111) | Hot spring sediment bacterial and archeal communities from British Columbia, Canada, to study Microbial Dark Matter (Phase II) - Dewar... ... | reverse complement strand
AGCATATCAAGTTGATAGAAATTGGAAGCATATCAAGTTGATAGAAATTGGAAGCATATCAAGTTGATAGAAATTGGAAGCATATCAAGTTGATAGAATTTGGAAGCATATCAAGTTGATAGAAATTGGAAACATATCAAGTTGATAGAATTTGGAGTTCTATCACTGTTGATAAATATCCAAGACATATCAAGTTGATAGAATTTGGAGTTCTATCACTGTTGATAAATATCCAAGACATATCAAGTTGATAGAATTTGGAGTTTTATCACTGTTGATAAATATCCAACACATATCAACAGTGATAAATACCAAGACATATCAAGTTGATAGAATTTGGAGTCGTATCACTGTTGATAAATATCCAACACATATCAACAGTGATAAATACCAAGACATATCAAGTTGATAGAATTTGGAGTCGTATCACTGTTGATAAATATCCAAGGCATATCAAGTTGATAGAATTTGGAAGCATATCAACAGTGATAAATACCAAGACATATCAAGTTGATAGAATTTGGAGTCGTATCACTGTTGATAAATATCCAAGACATATCAAGTTGATAGAATTTGGAGTCGTATCACTGTTGATAAATATCCAACACATATCAAGTCGATAGAATTCGGAGTCGTATTCGTGAAAGTAAATATCCAAAACCTATCTGTGTTGATAGAAATTGGAGTTCTATTTCTATCAGCATTGATAGATATCCAAATTCTATTTGTGGAAATAGATATCCCAACTCTATTCGTGTTGATAAACATCCAAAACCTATTCGTGTTGATAAATATCCAATATGTATCAGCATTGATAAACATCCAAAACCTATTCGTGTTGATAAATATCTAACATATATCGATGCTGATTAATATTCAAAGTCTATCAGTGTCGATAGATATCGAAAATGTATTCATGGAAATAGAAACTGGAGTTCTATCAATGTTGATAGAAATGAGAGGCATATCAGCATTGATAGATATCCAAATTCTATCAATGGAAATAGAAATTAGAGTTCTATCAGCGTTGATAGAAATGAGAGGCATATCAGTGTTGATAGATTGAATATTTATCAACATTGATAGATACCAATATTATCAGCATTGAGATATCCAAAATCTATTCGTGTTGATAAACATCCAATATATCGATGCTGATTAATATCCCAAATTATATCGATGTCGATAGATAATAGATATCGAAAACGTATTCGGAGAAATAGAAATTGGAGTTCTATTCGGAGAAATAGAATTGGAGTTCTATCAGCATTGATAGATATCCAAATTTTATCAGTGTCGATAGAATTTTGAGTCGTATTCGTGTTGATAGAAATTGGAGTTCTATCGGTGTTGATAAATATCCAAAACCTATTCGTGTTGATAAACATCCAAAACTATCAGTGTTGATAGAATGGAGTCGTATTCGGAGAAATAGATATCCAATATATATCAGCATTGATAGAAATCCAAAACCTATTCGTTTTGATAAACATCCAAAAACTATACTATCAGTGTTGATAGAAATGAGAGCCGTATCAGTGTTGATAGATTGGAGTCTTATCGGTGTGAATAATATCCAAAACATATCAAGTTGATAGATTTTGGAGGCATATTCGTGGAAATAAATATCCAAGACATATCAAGTTGATAGAATTTGGAGTTCTATCACTGTTGATAAATTTTGGAGGCATCATATCAATGTTGATAGATTTTGGACTTCTATCAATGTTGATATATTTAGGAGTCCTATCGGTGTTGATAAATATTCAAGACATATCAAGTTAATAGAATTTGGAGGCATATCAGTGTTGATAAATATCCAAAATATCCAAGACATATCAAGTTGATAGATTTGGAGTCTTATCGGTGTTGATAAATATCCAAGACATATCAGTGTTGATAGATTTGGAAGCATATCAGTGTTGATAAATATCCAAGACATATCATCATTAATAAATATTCAAGAAATATCAAGTTGATAGAAATTGGATTTCTATCAGTGTTGATAGATTTGGAAGCATATAAGTGTTGATAGATTTGGAAGCATATAAGTGTTGATAGATTTGGAAGCATATCAGTGTTGATAAATATCCAAGACATATCAAGTTGATAGAATTTGGATATTTATCAACACTGATAGATTTGGAGGCATATCAATGTTGATAAATATCCAAGACATATCAAGTTAATAGATTTGGAGGCATATTCGTGGAAATAAATATCCAAGACATATCAAGTTGATAGATTTGGAGGCATATTCGTGGAAATAAATATACAAGACATATCAAGTTGATAGAATTTGGATATTTATCAACACTGATAGATTTGGAGGCATATTAGTGGAAATAAATATCCAAGACATATCAAGTTAATAGATTTGGAGGCATATTCGTGGAAATAAATATCCAAGACATATCAAGTTGATAGATTTGGAGGCATATTCGTGGAAAAAAATATCCAAGACATATCAAGTTAATAGATTTGGAGGCATATTCGTGGAAATAAATATCCAAGACATATCAAGTTGATAGATTTGGAGGAATATCAACATTGATAGATTTTGGAGTTCTATCAATGTTGATAGAATTTGGAGTCCTATCAGTGTTGATAGATTTTGGAGTTCTATTCGGAGAAATAGATATCCAATATATATCAGCATTGATAGAAATCCAAACCTATTCGTGTTGATAAACATCCAAAACTATTCGGAGAAATAGAATGGAGTTCTATCAACATCGATAGATATCTAATATATTAGGAGAAATAGAACGGAGTTCTATCAACATCGATAGATATCTAATATATTAGGAGAAATAGAATGGAGTTCTATAAACACGAAGAAATATCCAATATATTGGTGTTGATAGATATCTAATATATTAGGAGAAATAGATATGGGTGTTGTATTAACTTTGAGTTGGATTCAGAGGTTGACATTAATTAACATTCTATCAATTCGAACAAGAATAAAAAATCATTCGAATGACGAAAGAGTTTCAAAGGAACGACTTTAAAAGTATCAGATGATTTGGTATAAGATGAGGTTTAATTGGGATTCTTTGAGATGGGAGGTGATTCGGTGGACATCTGAAGATATTTGTTTCGAAGATGAAGGAAATCTTGACAGGTTTGGTATATCGTGTCAACATCTTCTTTTTTGTGCATCAACTTGTTGATATGGCTACAGATTTCATGTTCGGTCATGGAATCTGGCTTTGGGTGGGAAGAGATACCGAAGACGGCGAAGAAACAGGGACTATCTTTGTATTTGGAATAGTTGGCTGCAAGAGAAAGATGGTTACTTAAACTTGTACAAAGATAGTTATCGATCTGGTTATCGTCATTTCCACAATATTTCTTCAAGATTGGGATTTCTTGAGTCATATCTGGCATGAGAAAACCGGGAAAAGAAGTTTGTGTCTTCTTCTGGCTCTGTCCAGGAATTGGGATGTTCTGAATCCAGGAGAATTTTTCTTTAACGGTTTCGGCGAGAGATTCAAACATGTTTTCGAAGATATGAAGTTTGAGTTCGTTGACCATTCATATTATTATAAAGTTCAAAAAGTGGTTTTGTTTGTGAGATTGTTTCCAAATGAGTTTCCGAATGAGTTTTTCGAGAGGTCAGCCGACTTATCTTGAGACTTTTTAACGGGAGATGTGAGTTAGAAGGAGACAGATAAGAGAAGAGATGAAGAGGTGAGGGAATTAGCGGAGAGAGAGGAAGTTGGATTTGCGAGCGGCGAGCCAGAGAATAACAAGGACGATAATAATAAGAAGAAGGAACCACCAGAGCGAGATTCCATTTTGTTGATATTGACGATTCATGACGGGGGGTTCAGGGACTGGAGTTGGGGGAGGGACACAGTCGTGTGTTTTAAGATAGTCGTCGGGGGACTTAGCAGCTGTGATGTCATATTCGATGAGATTGGGGACGATACAGGTGGCGTCGATCCAATCATTGGCGATGGCTTCATTGAGTTGAACTTCGAAGGGTTTGGTAATGGGAGTGAAGGTTTGGGAATTTTTCATGGGAGCATGTCCGAGGATGATTTCGCGTCCTGAAGGACTGAACATGATGGCCTGAGTGCCATGAGGAGATTTAGTTTTAACGAGAAGAGAGGAGGTACCTTCGATGGGGCGTTTATCTGAATAGAGGTTGCATTGGTCTCTCCAGCGACACAGATAGCAGACTTGCCAATCTTTAGCGGTGACGGCGGCGGAGATGATTTCTGCGATGGTGTCAGCAGAGGCGGAGGAGACAGAAGTATCTTTAACAATGATGACATATTTATCGGGATATTTTTCACGAGCATGATTGAGACACCACGAGATGCGATACGCCTCGAGAGCATCACCCAAGGAGAGAGTGGGAGTTTCTTGAAGTCCGGGGGGAGGACTAATGCTTACAATATTAACGAGAAAGAGAGGATGAAAAAATAAGGACTGCACTTGGTTAGCTCGGGGCGAGTTAGAATCGGAACTTAAAATATAAACCGGAATTTGGCTCATTTTGAGAGAAGCGCAAATTTTAGTTCCGGAGATAGATCTTTTTTTTTGAGGTTGGAAGTTTTTTTTTCGGCAGTTAATTAATTTTGATTTTTTGTTAAAATACTATCTCTAATCCGGCAATAGTATTTTGATGAGTTTTCCATATTTAGATTTTTTTGTTGGACAAAAACGTCTCGTAACGGAAGCTGAGGTCTTGGCGGCAAAGAGTCCTCAGGAACAAGATGCATTAAGACGTCGATGGAGGCTTTATCTCCGGCAGGATCCGTCTGTGCCGTCCGTTAGTACGATGGCAAGGGCTTTATCGGATTTAAATATTTCGGTTCTTCGAGAGGGAGAATCGGAAATTATAGTTGAGATGCCGACGTACGAGGCACCTCTCAGTTATCTGAAGACGTTTCGGAGAGAAACGGGAGAACGGCACTCGATCTATCGACAGATTCCAGTGTGGATTATCGTTAAAGAGGAGAGGAGGAAGGTGTCGGGACCGGAAGAGGTTCGGACGAAGAAACAGGCGAGAGAGTGGTATCTGATAATCGATCCGCACTATTTAAAGGTATCGGGAGTGACTCTTGATCTATTTGGGAGTACGCTGAAAAGATTTCGAATAGAGGTTTTAGATGAGATACCGAGACTTGTTCTTAAAGTGGAGGAGAGACCGGGGGTTTTAGTGGATAAGGACTTTGGACTTGCGCTTTTAGTTAAATTGCCTTCGGAGGCGTCTTTCAGTGATTCTCCGAGTGATTTTGTTTTAAGAGAATATCGGCAGTCGAGAGAGGCGAATCAACCTCGGCATCTGACGGAGGAGGAGATTGGAGAGATTTTAAATAGTTTGCCTTGGGTGCGATCTGCAGATAAAATGACATCTGAGAGTGTATTGGCGTCAATCCAAGAGAAGTTGGCGGTACAACTTCGGGAGATTAAGATTACACCTCTCGCCTTCAATGACTTAAAACATGAGATTATTACGAGGTTTGAGCGATCAAACATTCATCCTGGAACGATGGTGGGAATCAATGCGGCAGAGGCTCTGGGAGGTCCCATGACACAGATGACGATGAATAGTGTGGATAGTCGGGAGAGAATTCTCATAAGTGAAGGGAACAAGGGGAAGGTTGTTTGTATTGGGAAATGGATTGACGATCTTCTTTCGGCCAATTCTGAGAAAGTAGTTTCTTTTCCGGAGAATCGCACCGAGTATTTGGAGTTGAAGGATCTGGTATATGTTCCTTCCGTTAATGAGACTGGGGAGACGGGATGGCATCGGATTCTTGCCGTGACGAGACATCTTCCATCTGGAGATCTGGTTTCGATTCAGACGAGGTCTGGGAGGACTGTGACAGCGACACAGCAGAAGTCTTTCTTGATCTTTGATGAGGAGAAAAAGAAGATTTGCGAGAAGAATGGTCGGGATCTTTCGATGGGAGATCGGGTGCCGATTACGTTATTTCTTCCGGATCCCGAGAGGGTTGGGACAGTAGTAAATCTTCGGACATATCTTGACGTCGAAGGACAAGACTCTTCGGACGAGAAGGTATTGGAATCGTTGCCTCTTGATGAGGAGTTGGGATTTGTCGTCGGAATGTATCTGGCGAGAGGACGATGGGAGGACACACGTCTTCATATCGATGGAGATGATCGAAGAGTTGTGGATCGGGTGTGTCGGTGGTGTGACAAGTATGGGATAAAGTATTTTCTGACTTCGCAAGGGACTGATTTGAAGATTTCGTCCTCTCTTTTTGTTAGGGGATTGAAGAGGTGGTGTGGAGACGACTCTCAGAAGAGAGTTCCGGAGGAGGCGTATACAGCATCCCGGGACTTTATAAGGGGACTTCTTGACGGATACTTTTCAGGAAAGGGACAGATAAGTGAGACGGATGGGTCTCTCGAGGGAATTTCGACCTCGGAGGAGTTAATTCTTGGAATATTGAGTTTATTGTCGCGGTTGGGAATCTTTGGTGAGAAGGAGGTTTGTAAGGAGGAGTCTTTTCGAAATCATATGTGTCGGATTCGGGGGTTCTTTGGAGAGGAGTTTGAGAGAAAGGTGGGATTGACTTCTTCCAAGAGGATTAAATTAAGGGAGGTTCTTTCTTCCGGGACGCGATGTGTTTCAGAGACGACATATGAGATATATTCGAATGTGGTGTTGGATCCGATTGTGAAAATTTCAAGAGAAAAGGCGTCCGAGAGGTACGTGTACGATTTAACGGTGGAGACGACGAAGAACTTTACGTTATGGAATGCGGTAAACTGTGCTGACACATTTCACGTCAGTGGGTCATCGAAGGCGGCGAGTTATGGGATTGAAGGAATACGAGAACTGCTTGACGTGTCAGAGGAACGGAAACATAAACTTTGTACCATCTTCTTTAAGGATTCGACATTGACATTTGATGAGGTTTATGCGAAGAGGGAGGATCTTGTTGAAGTGAAGGTGTCTGACTTAATTCGAGATTATGATATTGATCAGCCGAAAAATCTTGAGATGTACTGGTGGCATCATATTTATCCGAAAGTTACAGGAAAGACTCTTCCTCAATCGACATGGGTGTTGAGACTCTATTTTGATGTGAACTTGTTATACAGTTACAAGGTGACAATGGAACAGATTGTGGAGAGTATTGAATCAAAGAGTCCGGACACTCGAGCGCTGTTCTGTGTTGCCAGTCCGATTTCTCAGGGGATTATTGATGTATATCCGGATGAGAGACGGATAGCGGAGCCTTTATTGGAGAGGGCGTTATTTTCACCGGTGTATGCCTCGATAACATATTTAACGACTCTTGTTATTCCAGGACTGGACAATATTCTGATTAAAGGTATTCCGGGGATTCGAAGTATTCATCCGGTGACAGCTAATGTATGGGGAAAGACGGTGCGAGATGAGATACGAGCCTTTTCCGATGCAAATATCGAGGAGTATAAAGATAATCCAGAAGTGCAGGATAATATGAGACGGACGTGGATCCTTTTATTAAATGTCTATCAGATGAAGGCGACAGGGGTTTCGACGAGAAATCTTATTAATCTTTGTCGAGCCGTTGGAATGGAAATTCTGTATGATGATACGGTTCGAGCGGATCCCGAGGAGACGGAGGAATCGATTCGACAGCGGATTGTTGTGCAGATGCCAGAGATACCGGAGGGTCTTCGAGAGGTCCTGTTGAAGCAGAAGATCGATCTTCGAATTCCAAGTCGATGGGTCCAGTACAAGATAAAGGAGGACCAGGAAGCGGCTGAAGCGGAGATTGCGAAACAGAGAGCGGCTGGAAAGAGGTTTTATGTGCATCCGCCTTCTGCGATAGCGAGAGCGGCGACGTTTACATATGCGGAGGCGACGGGGTCAAATCTTCGGGCCCTGCTGGCTCGAGATGACATTGATCCGACACACACGATAAGTAACAGTGTACACGAGGTTTACCGGACACTTGGAATTGAGGCTGCGCGTCTCTTCTTAATAAAGGAGTTCATTGATATTATTTCACATCATGGTGACTACATCAATCCGCGACACATTACACTTCTTGTTGACTTTATGACACGACTTGGGACGCCTCTTCCGATATCATTTACAGGTGTGGCTCGACAGGCTGTTGGCACATTTTCGACGGCGTCCTTCCAGAGATCAGCGGACATCTTTCGAGATGCGGCTGGATTTGGGACCTTAGAATCACTGAAGGGTGTGTCAGCAAACATTTTTGTTGGAAAACGAGCTGAAATTGGAACGGGGTCATTTGATGTTATGGTTGATGAAGAAAAGGTGGAAGAGTTTATTAAGAAGATGAAGAAACAACCCGAACGAAAGGTTGATGAAAATGCTTTTAAGATCTTGTCAGATACTCTGGAGGAACTTACCTTTGGGACCGAATCTCTTCAGTTTGAGGAAACTAATATGGAAGACTCTGAAGATCCGGCGACATACCTCTTTGGTCCAGCGACGAGTGAAGTGATTCCTTCGGTCACTCCTCCAGTTACCATTGGAGAGAATATTACGTCTGGAAACATTTCGACGATCAAGACGAAGCCCGTCATTTCACCTCAGATGAAGGCCGTTTTGCCACAACTTTCATCGGTTCCTTCGTATCCGGAGCCGTCACCACCAACAGTTGTGGTGCAAACGCAGCCTTCTTCCGCTGTTTCAACTCCACTTCCGGGAGGGCCTCTGAAGCAGTCTCGTCCAGACATAACAGAAACGGGAGTTGGTGTTCCGCCAGCTCTTGTCTCGGCATTACAGACCGTTCCTCCGAAGGAAACACTCCCGATACCTCAAGAGCCTCAGGGTCCTTCTCCTCTTCCTTTGACGGGTCAACCTGGACTCGAGACAGAAGTTTCTCAAACGGGGTCTCAGATGCCCATGCCAACCGCACTGCCTCCGACGACAGTTCCCGAACCTCCGACAATTTCTCTTACGACGCCAGCCAAACCCATACCTCGAGAGGTTTCTCGAGTTCGCAGAATGAATGCATCGGCCTTTCTTGCCAGTCGCAAGAAGTAATTCGGGATAACGACTTTAAAGGAGAAGATTCTCCTTTGAAGTCGAGAAGCGATTAATCGGATTTTGCATTCATGGCGATGTCATGAAGTTCGTCGATATTACTGGCATCGTCATCATTGTCAGAGGGAGCGTCTTGACGTTCCGACAGAGATTCCGTCTGAGTTACCGACTTCTCTTTTTTCACACGATTTCCGGAAGAAAAGAGAGAGACAATCCACCAGATCAGAAGAAAAAGACAGATAGTTCCTCCAATAATATAGAAAATTTTAAAATCGTTTCCAGAAGATCGAGCTTTATTTCGTTTTAACGCCTCGGCAGAGTGTTGAACCGCCCATTCAACTAACTCCTCGAATGTTTTCGATTGTCGGGACTTTTTAAACATCTTCGTCTTTCCCAAATCCGAAATAATCTTTAGGTTGTCTGTATTTTCTCCCTTAAACAATCTTTAAATCGACTTAAAAGACACTTGAGAGACGACAGAAAATCTTTCTCATATAAAGAACAAAGAATATCGAATGCCACTTCCCTCCTATAAAACAATTTTCATCGGTAACTCAGGAGTCGGTAAATCGTCAATCGTCCGTTACCTCTTTTCGAAATATTTCTCTTTATATACGGATCCCACGATTGGAGTCGCCTATTATCGTCATACTCATACTCTTCTTTCTCCGGATCAAACCATCACTTCCGTCGTCTTTGAAATATGGGATACAGCAGGTCAAGAACGCTATTTCTCCATTCTTCCCATCTACTTCCGAGGGGCCAATATCATCATTCTCGTTTATGATGCCACCGATTTCTCTTCCTTTAAGGCCATTGTTGACTCTTGGCTTCCCTATTCTCGATCTCACTTTGTCGATCCGACACAGTTAAAGTTTGTTCTTCTCGAAAACAAGGTTGATCTTCAACGGACAAGGGATTTAACTCCTCTTGGACAGCAGCTGGCTCAACAGGAGGATCTTCTCTTTTGGCAAACATCAGCTAAAGACGGAATCGGAATTATTGAACTCTTCGACTTTTTAAGTCAACATCCCCCTTCCTTTTCTCGAGTTCCCGTCAATATCATTGAGAAAAGTCCCCCCTTGTCAACCATTGCCGAGGAAAAAATAAAGAAGTGTCTGGCATGTCACACCTAGATTAAACAAATCATGACCAAATGTATTCCAAGCCAGAACCGCAATCAAGAGAGGAAACTAAGACATATTCCTCCCTTGATTTTCCGAAACGTCGATCGTGTTTCCATTTCCCCTTCATCTCGATTTTTCTCAATCTCAAGATGACCCCTCTTTTTCGCCAAAATCGTAATTGCAAAAAATCGCCAAAATCGTTAAAAATCCCTCCCAAAAATCGCCAAAATCGGAAAAAAGACGCCTGAATAAAGGATGAGTTGCTTCTGAATTTTATCGTATTTTTCTTTGGCGAAGGTTCCTATTCACATAAAAATGATTGAAAGTTGAGATTTTCCAAAAAGAAAAAAAATTCGTCAGAAGATGAGGAAAAACGTTTCTCCGGAGGAGAAGGAGAATGAAAATGGGAATGAGATGAGTAACATTCCTCAAGCGACGGATTATAAGAAACTGAGTGAGATTGAACACATTCTTCTGAGACCCGGAATGTATATTGGAAGTGTCAAACAGGTTCCATCGGATGAGTGGATTCTCGACCTCGAGAATCGAAAGATGATAAAAACACAGATTTCTCTTCCTCAGGCCGTGGAAAGACTTTTCTTAGAAGTTCTCTCCAATGCCGGAGATAATGTCGATCGCACTCGCAAGTTACCCAAAAAGATGGACCTTGGCACAATCGATATCCTTATGGATGAATATGTCATCTCCATTACGAATGGAGGTGCCCCCATGCCCGTTTCGAAGCAGGAGGAGTACAATGTCTACGTTCCCGAACTCGTCTTTGGAACTCTTCGAAGTAGCTCCAATTATGACCCGGAGAAGGAGAGAACCGGAGCAGGACTTAACGGTCTTGGTGTCAAACTTGTCAACATCTTTTCCGAACAGTTTATGGTCATCGTCTGTGACGGAATTCGCAAATTAAAGTACACTCAAGTGTGGAATAACAATATGTTGTATCGAGGAGACCCTATTATTGAAGAATATACGGGACCCTCATCGGTTCAGGTTATCTATCGTCTTGACTTTAAGCGCTTTGGTTATACAGAGTATCCTCAAGAAGCCTTTCACCTCTTTGCTCGTCATGCTGCCGATATGTCATTTAATGCCAAAGTCCCGGTAACATTTAATGGAGTCTCGCTCAATCTTAGTGATATTCGCGACTACATGTCATTATACTTTGGAAATGAGCGAAACTTTATTATTCACTATGAGTGGCCTCCCGATATCCAGCCTCCGAGTAAGCGAAGTCTGGTTTCTGGAACGAGGAGCGGAAAGAATGCTCATGTTCTTCCCGTCCTCGAACTTTGTGTGGTGGATACCCCCGATGATGGGGAGATCATCTCTTTCGTCAACGGTATGATGACGAAGGATGGAGGTGTTCATGTCAATGCCGTTCTCAAAGCTCTATCAACAAGTATTCTAAGTGTGTTCAACTCCAGTAGCGGAAAAAAGAGAGAAAAGAAGAAAGACAAAAAGGACAAGAAGGAGAAAGAGATTAAACTGACACAGACGGACGTCAAACAACACCTCTCCTTTATTCTCACGTGTCGTCTCGTCGATCCCGAGTTTGTCGGACAGACGAAGAGTTGTCTCTCCAGTCCAACTCCTCGTATTGTCATCCCGGAAAAGACGCTTCAACCAATCGCGAAGTGGGAGCTCATTGACCGTCTTTATCGAGCCCTGGAAGCGAAACAGTTCCGAACACTGTCCAAGACCGATGGCAAGAAACGTCGTCACATTCATCTGGACAAGGGAGAAGACGCTAACTTTGCCGGAGGACCCAACTCTCATCTGTGTGTTCTCTATGCCGTGGAGGGAGGATCCGCCCAGGGCTATGCCGAGGTCATGATTGATTTGATGCCGAACGGCCGTGACTATAACGGTATCATTCCATTTAAGGGGAAACCTCTGAATGTGATGAATGCGTCAATCGACAAAATAAAGGAGAATAAGGAGTTCGAACGTCTTAAGAAGATGTTGGGACTTCGAGAGGGTGTCGACTACACAGATGACAACAACTTTAAAACATTGAGATATGGACACTTTGTCATTCTGGCGGATGCGGATGACGATGGTAAACATATCATCGGTCTCATCTTAAACTACTTCCACTGTCGTTTTCCGTCGCTTTTGCGACGGCCGTTGAAAGAAGATGGTAGCGGCTTCATCATGTACCTGAGAACTCCCATCATTCGAGCTCGGAAAGGTTCTGAGGTAAAGAAGTTCTACACTCAACAACAGTTTGAGCTGTGGAAACAAAAGAATGACATCCGATCCTGGACTATCAAGTACTACAAGGGTCTCGGCACCTCCTCAGATAAAGATGTGGCCGATGACTTCAAGGAACAGAAAGTTGTTGTCTGTCTCTATGATGACAAGGCGCCGGAAAACTTTCGGCTCGCCTTTGATGAGAAAATGGCTGATGAGAGAAAGAAGTGGATTGCAAGTTGGAAGCCTCTCTTCGATGTGGAAGAGGTCTTCTATCAACCCATCTCCGATTTCATTCATAAGGAGTTCATCCAATATTCCATTGCCGATCTTCACCGCTCTCTTCCCCGTCTTCTCGATGGTCTCAAGGTCTCCCAGAGAAAGGTCCTCTGGGCCACCATGCTCCGATGGTGTATCGATGGAAAACCGGAAAAGGGATTTAAGAAGAAGCTTCAGGAGGTGAAGTTAGCCAATTTAGGCACGTTCGCCTCCGAAAAGACCAACTATCATCATGGTCCCAACTGTCTCACGGAAGTCATTCTGTCAATGACTCGGGACTTCGTCGGGACAAACAATCTCCCCTACTTTGTTAAAGAGGGTCAATTCGGCACTCGGAAAAATGGTGGCAAAGATGCCGCCGCCGCTCGTTACCCCAATCTGTATCCCCAGTGGTGGATCCCCTTTATCTTTAAGAAGGAAGACGTCCCTCTCTTTGAGTATGTCATTGATGATGGCCGACCAGTCGAGCCAGTCACCTTTCTTCCGATTCTTCCGATGCAACTGGTTAATGGGTCGAATGGCATTGGAACGGGACACTCCACCATCATTCCTAATCATGACCCTCTTTCTCTTTGTGCTTGGATCAAGGCTCGAATACGAGGTTCAGCTCTTCCCGAGATTATTCCCTGGTATCGTGGATTCTCGGGATCCATTTCCGTTATTAATCGGGCTGAGGCCTCCAACGACCTCCCCGAAAAAGAAGATAGCGATGAATCCGATGAGGAAGACAGGGAGGAGAGAGAACCAGAACCTGAAGTCCTTGTCCCTGAGATCGAGAAACCCGGCGAACCTCGACTGTCCATGGTGACACAGGGGATCTTTTATCATGAGGGGAATAAGATCGTTGTCACCGAACTTCCCATTGGAAGATGGCCCGTCAAATATCGAAAGTGGCTTGAATCTCTTCTCGAAAATAAGCTCATCAGTGACTTTCGGTCCTGTTCCACGACAAAGGATGTTTACTTTGAGATCTATGGATTTAAGGGAACTCCAACACACAAGGACTTGAGACTCCAACAATCTTACGGCATGACTAATATGGTCCTTCTCTCAAGAAATAACCAACCAGTTAGATATAGCACGGTGGCGGACATTTTAGAAGCCTTCTATCAAGAAAGACTCCCCTTCTATGAGAAAAGACGAGAGTACATCATTTTCACTCTCGACAAACAAATGAGTCAACTTAATATTAAGAAGATCTTTATTTCAGCCGTCGTGAATAGACAAATTGACATCATGGGACGAAAGAAGACTGACATCATCTCTCAGTTGAGAAAACTCTATCCTCAACTTCCTGAAACTCAGTTGAAACAACTCTTGACTCATACCCGAGCCTCCAACTTCTCCGCAGATGAGATTGAAGAGTTACAAAAACAAATCGAGAAACTTCAACTCACTCTTGACAGTTACTCCAAGATCTCCGCCTCAGACCTCTGGCTCTCTGACCTTGAAGACTTCGAAATCGCCTACTGTAAACATTATAACTGTTCTCTCCCCGATGGCTCCAAACCCCGACGCAGTGTCTCAATCGATACTTTCGTCCAAGTTTCCGCCAGTGAAGACGATGAAGATGACACCTAATCCGTTCCCCTTCGAAAACAACTCTTCCAACATTGACCTTCCATCTCTTCTGACAGAAGGTCAATGCCAAATTCCTCATTCCAATTTCGGTTTTAAATTCTCCTTTGGCATTCTTCTCTCCGGAAGATGAAATGTCAGACTCTTCGAAAGAAGATCCCGTCGATCCCGAAATGACGTCTTTGACACAAGTGGCTCCCCATTTGACAACTCCACTTTAGAAGTCTGTCCTTCCTCGACCACAGACTCCAGATGTTTCCGCCACAAAGGATCCGCAGGCCCATCATTAAAACGAGCTGAGACTCCATTCTGTTTTATCTTCTCCAGACGAGCCACCTCCTTGACATGCTCCAGCTCCCACTTCTTCGGAAGAATCCCCTCTCGTGTCGAGATCGAGCCAACTTTGACACTTGTCTCTCGCCACAGTTTCACAAGAGGATCGGCAATACTCATGACTTTCTCACATAGATACTCATAGTCAGCCTCCTCAAGAGGATATGGCAGATCACTCGAAATCTCTCGCGAAAGACACAGATGAAAACTCCATAAAATGTCCCCAAGAATAGCCGGCGTCAAACCCCTCTCCGAAGCCACATGTGAAGCTCGCCAACCCATCGAAATGAGCTCTCCACAGATATTCCTCTTATAGGGCTGCTCATACCACCGTCCCGAAAAAGACTCGAAACAACTATCCTTGGTTCCTTCTGTCTCCTTCCTTCCGAAACGAGAGAAAATCGTTCCTAAAATATCAAAAACCCACGCCGGAGAAACAGACCGAACCGCGTCCCGAATAATACGGTCTCGTTTTGACGGATCAAGACGAGACTCGGATAAGATCTTTACTGTCTCGGGATCAAGAGTCCTAAAAAACTCGAAACTCTTCGAAATCAGAAGTTTCTGATACCTCACACTCGGTGAAACTTTCTTAATCCGATTCAACTCCTCCTGAATTTCACTGGCTCTCTGTTTCCCATGTTTGATCGCAATCTCTTCCGCGGTTGAAAGTAACCACTCCCACTCCTTCGCAACAGAATCATCTTCCTCTGTCTTTAACGTCGATGGAGGTGTCGACAGTGGATATATCCACCCCACCATCTTCGTTAAAATCCCCCAAAGTGTTGAATTATAGTGTGACATTTCATAAACTTTGGCTTATTCAAATAAAATCTTTCTGTTTTCAATTTCTTTCTTCTCCATACCTCATTTCCTCTTTCTCCTTTTAAAACTTAATTTCCCACTTCCACTTTTCGAGTTATTTCTTTTTTCATAACTCTGAATTTCATTTACCTCCTTTTACACGTCCTCCAAAAGAGTCCATCTCGGACGCGTCCCATCTTCATCACAGAACTTCTTAATCATCCCCTGATTTTTCAGAGAATATAATGTCGGATTGACGAGTTTCCTCGTCGCACCCTTTCCAAAGATCATCTGAGCAATACGCTGCGTTGAAACAGGTTCCGACTCTCTCCTCAAAATTTCCAAGATCTTCTGTTTCAGATCGTCCTCAGATAAATCTGGTGATGGCATATCCGAACTTGAAGAGGTCTCCTCCAAGTCTGACTTCTGTCGATTCGGAAAACTCTCTCCAGAAAACACATTTCTCACCCATCGAGGATTCTTTCCACCTTCCTCCGCAATTTTTGTAACTTTCCCCTCCCGTTGTAATTTATAGAGAGTCGGATTTACATCTTTCGCCTTTGCCATCTTTCCAAGAATTTGCTGTGCAATATCCAAGGTCTTCATCGGAACATCCGTCGACAGAAGACTCAGAATCTGCGCCTCCATTTCTCTTCTCTATCTTTTTCTTCTTTGATTCTCATCTTTCCTAAATCAATTCTTCGAATTTAACTTCCTCCGATCTTTTATTAAATTTCAACGAAGATTCAAGTCCCCGAAACACCTCATTATGACGAAAAAAAGAGCTCGACACGAACGTCTATCGTGACATTTTGAATTCGGTCTTAAAGACAAAACATCGATTAACTTAAAGAAGATGATCGAAGCCCTTTCCGGCGATCCGAGTCAATACTTTTCCAATGTTCCGCCAAATTCCAGTCCTTTAATAACGAGTGATGTCCTCCCTGACATTGAACCATTTGAATCTCTCAAGATCACAACGATAACCCTGATAATCAGTCTCTCCGGTTATGTCTTTCTTGATGAGGCATTTGCCCTTCTTCCCATCACGAGAATTGAGCTTCCTCCTTCAAAGAGAGTTACTCAGAAGTTTAAGATTCCACATTGTAAGATTCCCGGAAGTATTCTCAGTCTTCGATATAATGGATATACCAAGGGAATTATAAGAACCGTCTCAAAGAAAGCCTTTAAGAACTCCATAACATGTGACATTTCAACTCGGGAGAAGAACGTTTCTCTGAAGTTGTCTCGAACCAAAATGCAAATGTGTGGTGCCTCATCCGTTGAACAGGGAATCGAAGGAGCCAACTACATCATTTCTCATCTAAATAATATTCAAGAGGAGTTAAACTATATGTCAAGTCATCCCGAGAAGTCTTCTCGAACCATTATCTGGCTGAAGGAGGTTGTCAAAGGAAAGGAGTGTCAAAGATATCTGCCGGAAATGGACATGTCTCCTTCCTCCAACGAGAATCTCTCCGACAGTTTCATTGACCCAGTCTCAAAAAACAAAGACTCTGTTTCGGACTACCTTCTAAATGAGAACGAGGAGATCCTGAAGAAGTTAACAGAGGAGATCGATGAAAGAATTGTACGATTCCTGTTAAAATATAAAGATGAATTCCGATTCTATTCCGACTTCTGTGCGGAGTTGGACTGGATCTCCAATGTTAAAACGGTCATCTCACAGCCCCTACAGATTGAGGACGTCTGTACAGCCATGGTTAATTATAACTATGATCTTGGTTTTGACATTAAGAGATATGAACTGGTAACTCGAATTTCCGGATTAAATGGATTTTACGCCAGATATAATAACTCGATCGAACATAATGTCACGATTGAACTCCCCTATGACGTTCCAGAAAAACATCGCACTCTGAGACGTAAAAACAAGAAGCCATGTCATACATTTCTCGTCTATAAGTCAGGTCTTGTCACACAGTCAGGGCCAGGAAAGGAGTTGATGCGAGACGCGTACTACCTGTTTATGACCACGATTTTACAAATTCGCGAATACATCATCAAACCAGGCATTCCCCGAAAATTAAAATATAAGCGTGTCAAAATGTTGCCAAATGAGACTCGCTCTTTAACGTCTCCCGAAAACTCTAAAACTGGCGACACCTCCTAACTCCAAAGAGAGGAACCTCTTGAAAGTTAGAACGAACTCACTTTCGTCAGACGATCCTTCTTTTCCCAAAGCGGATAATACATTTGAAAGGTTAAAAGTTCTCACCGAAGGAAAGTCAATATTTCCAAGATATTCCTCTCTTGTATAGATAAAAGGATGTTACTTAACTCCCGATATAAAATTATTCAGTCAAATGCAATTGGAAGAGGATCTTATTCTCGTGTCTATCTGGGCCAAGATATCATCACTGGAGAAAATCTCGCTATTAAAAAGATCGACCTTGGAATCGCGTCAAAAGAACAACGCGAACGTCTCACCGAGGAAATAAAACTTATACGTACTCTCGACCATCCCAATCTTGTTAAAACCTATGATGTTATTACTCCTCTTTCGTCGGAAGATGAGGGCTATGTCTATATTATTATGGAATATTGTGGAGGTGGTGACTTTGAAAAGTTCCTAACCAATGTCAAACTTAAAGAAAACAAGGTCCGCTATTACATGTATCAGTTAATGCAAGCCCTTCAGTATCTCCGAGGAAAAAATATTCTCCATCGAGATCTGAAACCCGCCAATCTTCTCCTCTCAAGTGATAACCGAATCTTAAAAGTCGCTGACTTCGGCTTCGCTCGAACTCTTCCTGACTCCACTCTGGCCGAAACACTCTGTGGCACTCCTCTTTACATGGCTCCCGAACTCCTCTTTGATCGAAAGTACACCTCCAAATCCGACCTCTGGAGTGTCGGCGTCATCATGTATCGAGCCTTATATGGACGCCACTTATATCCTCAGATTTCCAATGGCTTCGACCTTTTACAAGTGTTACATGATCTACCCATTTCCTACCCCAAAAATGTTCACGTCTCCCCCGAGGCCATGCATCTTCTTCGGGGTCTCCTCCAAAAGGATCCCGTTCTTCGTCTCAGTTGGTCAGAGTTCTTTCATCATCCCTGGTTTGATCCTCTCTCTCCCGTCTTTAACCCCCACGATCTCCAAGGTCCTCGCCAATCTCCTCTTCTTGACTCTCCCAATATTCATACCTCAACCAACTCTCTCGAAAAATGTCATCCTCCCCTCACTCAACCCCTCCCAATACCATCTCCCCCCGCGAATATTAGTCTCTCCTACTCTCCCCATCTCGTTGATGACTATATCTCAAGTGCCTTATCTTCTCCTGGAAAAGACTTTTCCTCATATATCACCGACACAATGATATATCACTCTCCTCGAGAACCGATAAAGATTCGACAGTCCTCCTCTCTCAACAACGATAAACCCTCCTCTCGAGTTAAAGACGAAACCCCCAAAGTTAAACACCTCGACCCCGTCCAACATGAATCAACACTTTCTCTCCTCTGGAATGCAATTAAAAGCTCATTACGACTCTTTTCCACGTCAAGTCTTCACTAAAACTCATGATAAAACTCATGATATTTCTTAAACTTTGAATATCATGAGCTTACTCTTCCGTCTTTCCAGGCGGTCGCTCATAATCCGTTCCACTGTCACTCTCCGTCTCAGAATAAGTCTGTCCTATCTCCTCCTCCTTTGGAGCCTCCTGTTGAAGAGACAGTGGCTTCTCAGTGTCCTTAATAAAGTCTGGATAGGTCGTCTGATTGTCTTCCGAATCGCTCTCAAACTTCTTCTCATCGAAAAATCGTTGACTCTCACTAAATCGCGTCGACGACTTGTCTCTCGACTTCGCCTTACTTGAAAGATCCTCCTCATCCAAAAGAATGTTGTTCCAAATCCTCATCGTCTCTACAACTGACAACGCAAGACTTGATGACTTCTCTACCAGTTCAACCAACCCTCGTCGAACTCTTTGCGGATCCTCCTGTGCAATCCTCCGTATCCCCTCCGGAACTAAAATGAAAACCTCCTCCAAAATGTTACACACCTTCTCATATTCGCTCATCATCGAACTCCTCGGACATGATGACGAACAACAACTCCTCTTCCGACTCTTCGATCCGCTTTTCGTCCTTGACAATGCAAGAACTTTCTTCCCTTCTTTCGAATTCCTCCTGTTCGTCGAACTTCTCGTCTGACTTTTCATCTGAGACATCTTTCCGAAAAAAACGTCCTCCCTTTAAGATCTTCTTAAATCTCCCCAAAGAAAAAAAAAACCTTAAAATACTCCCCGACTTCCTCTCAATCTCCGAAACAGGACCACAAGACGCTCCTTCATCCGGCGCAAAAACTCCTCCGTACGCGGAGTCTGTTGTAGAATTAATTCCCGATTCTTATAAAAGATAAGCCCAACGATTATCAAGAGAACAACAAAAGGACCTAATAAACTTCCAACCAATGCACTTCCAAACACAACAACCAAGGTCGAATTGTCAATGACAATCGTATCGTCAGATACATCGACACTCATATTTATCCGTTCGCTTTTACTATTTCCAGTCTGAATTTAAGACCGTTTTAACTTACCCTCATTTAAGAGGACCCTCGTTATTTTCACCTTCCGCGCCCTCTTAAATCAGTCTTTTCTTATACTTTTCTTATACTTTTCTTATACACTCCTCTATTAATGGAATAAACGCCTCAAGATCATAATATTCCTCCCCTCCACGTTCCTCTCGAATATCCCTCCCTTTCTTATAGGAAAGACCCGGAATTTTAGCCTGATCGTCCCACTCTCGAATCCGAAGCTTCCACAAATACAAGGGATCCCGTTCAAACCTCTCAATCTCTTCCAAAGACATCCGTCCTCCTTGCAGTTCCAGCGTCTTCTTTGACGCCTCGGACAGAAGATCGAAATAGGACGGCAAGACCGAAACTCGATATCTCTTCGCATCCACATGACTCCTCACCAACTCAGGTATCGGAAACATAAAGGAAAGTTGCTTTAAAAACTGGAACCCAAGATGTTCATGTCCTTGGCGCCCCAAAGATCTCTCATTATCATCCAACAGATCCCCCCGGAAAAAGACAATACTCGGATCTTCGGAGAAGTCCTCTACCGTCAGAAGATGACCAATATCGTGTAAAAGTGCCGCAACCACAAGTGCCTCTCTTTGAAACGGAACTTCCGGACACGTCGACACATATCTCCAAGCCAAACATCCAGCTTGAAGAGCATGTTCGAGCTGTGAAATCGACTCTCCAATATAATCTGTCTGACCTCTCTCTTTGTAAATCTTTACAACAGTCTCCATTTCCCAGATTTAACTTTAATTTTGTCGAAAAACCAACTCGACACCAAAATCTTTTCAATTTGCATCGATTCGAAAAGATTTCTCCAAAGAAAATCGTCCCCTTCTAAAATGTCAATTCCCGTTATTCGTTCCAACCTGATAGCAACTTCCGACGTCAATAACCCACCCAAACTCAACGACCGCTATGCCCTTCTTTCCACGAAAGATGGAAAAACCATATTGGTCCAATTGACCTGTAACGGAAAAAAGAAAACTCTCAAGAAACAATATCAATCCGGATGTCATCGTATCACTCTTCTTGCCAAATTTAAATACTCGGATCTTGTCACCGCCATCACTCAACGCATGTACGACTATCACTATCTCTATCAGGCATTTATTCAGACTCCTTCGACGTCGGAAGACTTTGAAACGATTCTCGATCGTTTAATGGGGGTCTTCTCTCGAAATCTTCAACGTTTCACCGCAATTCTTCCAAATGGTGATATCTCGGCTCAAGCCAACTCCTGGGAGGAACTTCGAGAACTTTTCCGTAACTTCTACCATCCCATTCTTAATCAAGGCGTGACTCTTCACACAGCCCCCAACGTCCGCATCCGTCCAGTATGTAACTCTGACGTTATCCAAGCCTCTCTAACCTCCGGTCTTATCGAAATTGCTGCCTTTAAAGTCCCAGAAAATCCTGATGTTACGGCATGGTTAAATGTATGGGGACAATACGACGCCACTTTCGCCTATGAATCCGATGGCGTTTGGAGATTTATCACTTGGAATGTATATAACATCTATATCAATCCGGCTCCTCCCGCCTCTGAGGGTCTCTCCGCCCCATTGTATCCTCAACAGTTTGCCGTTCCCCCATCCAACTGCTGTCCGATAAAGTCTTCCTCCGATTCTGAAACCTCCTCCGAGTAAAATCAACTCAACTTCTTAACATACACATACACACAGGAACTGAATTTATTTTAAACTCAATCTTATCATTAGTTAAATCCTCGAATGATAAGATGGGTTCCTATTCCAATACCGTCCTCGTTACCTTTCGTCTCTTTACCAAGAAATTCTCGTGGGTAGAACAATATCTCATTCCAAGAAAACTCTTGACAAAAGACCATCTGGACGCTCTAACTTCACTTCACCAACGAAAATTCCACTTGTCGGTCCATAAGAAGTCGAAACTTTATCCCAAAAAAATAACAATCGTTGAAGACACTCAAGATAAACTCGGGGTCCTGACCAAAGCTGAATACAACTTTATCTTTGAATTCCTTCGAACAAAAAAGTGGATCGGCTATCTTCAAGACGGACACCTTCTTTATCATCTATCCGGAGAACGAATGCCCTTAATGCTGGAAGAATGCTTCCTCTCCGTTCGAATTTCCTCTTAACTATAAGAGAATGTGATAGGGCTCCTGATATGAATAGGAAGGACTCATCTTAATTCGTGAAAAGATGAAGTCCTTTGGGGAGTAGCTCGTCGGACGATACTGCTTCTCAATGACACCCAACTGTTGTAGAAGATAGGCCACAAGCTCCGAACAGAAAAACTTCCCCCGATGTCCTTCCCGATATTCCAATCGAAAGGTCGTCAGAAACCAGTTTAAGACACACATATCAACGGAACATCCTGACACTTTCGACAGCGCATCTTCCATGGCCTCGTCGGAAATCGGAGGTCCGATTAAAGATGCATACGCCACAATACGACCCATATTCCAGTTCTTCCATTCGGAAAGAGGTGTCCGAATCACCCCCTCCTTATCCGGATAGAGTGCCGCCTCAACCACATAAATCTCCCCCTGACGATTCCGATAGACAAGGCCCAAATGTGTCCACATCGATCCCGTAAACACTTTAACCAGTTTCCCTCGAATCGACGAATAAGAAATCGCCAGAAGATCCCCCGTCTTCAACTGAGGCGATACTTGAAGAAATCCAATACGAGACGGAGGAATATCCAAAGGCTCCGAAAGTCGGAACCAAACAAACAGAACAACAATCAGAATAACAAGAATAAAAGAAGCAAGGGAAACCAAAAAACACTGGCAGAGTGATCTCGACATCTTTTAATATACAAATTTTATTTTCCTCCCTTTGAATCCTTTCCCTTTGAATCCTTTCCCTTTCCCTTTGAATCCTTTCCCTTTCCTTTTGAATCCTTTCCTTTGGCACTCTTTCCCTTGCCCTTTAAACTCTTCAAACCTTTTTCTCTTCCTCTCTTTGATTTCGTATTTGTTAAGAGAAGAACAAAGATAACAAGAATAACCACAGCTAAAATGCCTCCAATTAAAACAGCAAAGAGTAAAGATCGTGACATACTTTTACCGATTCAATAATATTTATGTTCACTTCGTTCCTTTTGATGACTTTCCTTTCGACGACTTTCCTCCATTGGGAGAAGTTCCTTTCTTATTGGCTTTCTTTTTCTTCTTTGTTAAGATAAGAACAAAGATAACGATAACGATCAGGGCCAAAATGGCTCCAATAACAATAAAAAGAGTCATACTTGTCTTACCGGCTGTCTTAACAAGAGCTCCAGTTACTTCAGGTTGTGAAGCCGCCAGTGAACCTAATACAGCTGCCGCCATGAATTGTTTTATAATCGATCTGGAAAATGATTTTATGATTTGGATTTAAGTTTTTCGTAAACATGGATCCTGATTCTGACATCGATTCATCTGAAAACATTGCCGAACTTTTTGGTCAGATTAAGAAGGTTATCTTCTCCGACAAGGGTAAGAACTCCATTTTTATCGTTCACACTATCTCCTTAAATAAAGACTTCCGCTGTGTCTGTCCTTTCTACGCCCTTCTCGAAGAAGGTGACACTATCTACGCCGTCTGTCAATTCGAAATGGACCCCCAAGTTGGCCAACAATTACGTGTGATTAAGCCTCCCTTTATCCAAATTGCCATGGACCAAGACTCCATCATCCGATTCTTTATTCGTGCCCTTCGGGGAACCGGTTTCGGTAATAAAAAGGCCAATCAGCTCTATCAAGAACTCTTAAAACGCGCAGAAGAGTCCTCAACGGAACACTCCTCAAATCCGGTCGTGAGCTATTTATCCGAACTCGCCTATCTTTGGAACAATACCCCCGATGAAAATCTTCTCGCACCCTACACCTCTATTGTAACAATTGATCAAATGAGACGACTCCTTAACTGGTGGTACCATAAGAGAAGTATCCGACGTCTCCTTCTCTTCGGTTTAACCAAGGCCGAAGTCAAGGCCTGTCACCTCTCCCATGACACAATCTATGAAAAGTGTCTCACCAACCCCTACACACTTCCTCCAATTCCTCTTGAAAAATGCGATGAAATCCTCTGGCGTCAAAATAAGATTGGATCCCAAGAAAACCGCCGCTGTGGACAAATCGTTCGAAAAATTTATGAGTTCCAGGAGGAGCGAGGCTGGACCTCAACCCCAATTTCGCTCCTTCGTCAACTCTTTTCGGATCTTCCTCAACATCTTGACCGACTTCAGAAAGAGTTTTCCGTTCTTGAAGACTTTGAGAGTCTCTATCTTAACTATACCTGGAATGTTGAAACTCACGTCGCCGAACGTGTTAATAATCTCCTTCGCTCTGATTCGATTGAAGGAATTAAGTCCTTCTCCGAAGATGCTCACTTTGTCTCCAAAACACTCACTCAGGAACAAAAAGACGCCATCCAAGGCGCCCTCAACTGTAACATCTGTATCATCACCGGACCCCCCGGCTCTGGTAAAACCACAATCATCAGTGAAATCATTCATAACCTCGAACTCCGAGAAATTCCATACTGTATCGCCAGTTTCACTGGCAAGGCCGTCTCCCGAATACGTCAGGTCATCCGAAAACGGTGTCCCTCCACACTTCACCGTCTTATTGCAAGATCCAGTCAAACTCCCAAGTTCCGACACCTCATCATTGATGAAGCATCCATGGTAACGTCAGAACTCTTTTACCAGTTCTTAAAGACCTTTCCCTACAACTATAAGATCACTCTCATCGGTGATGTTAACCAGCTCCCACCCATCGGATGGGGCTCTCTCTTTTCTCAGTTGATCTCGTGTGGCCGCATCCCCATTTATTTCCTTCGTCATAACCACCGCCTCTATCTCGGTGATATGGACACTCGCACTCAAAATGGTATTCTGATTAATGCACTTCGTATTATTGAAGCCGATCCTAACTCCCCCTTCCAATTCGTCGAGACAGACAACTTTCGTCTTCTCGAGGGCTCCGTCGAATATGTCTATGACATCATTCGACTTCTCTATCAGAATAATATTCCCAGTGAGAAACTCACTGTTATCTGCCCTTACAATTCGAACCTGGATGAACTTAACAAGACCTATCAAGAAATCTTCAATGAAGGATACCGAAGTATCGTTGACAGTCGTGGCACCCTCTGGATGATCAAAGACCGCGTCATGCTCATCGAAAATAATTATGCCATCAACATCTACAACGGGGAAGAAGGCATTGTCACCGACATTAAAGACGACTCCATTGATGTCGTCTTTGGAGATGGAGCCCAACATAACTTCCTCCTCGAACCAACAAAAAAGAAAAAGAAGAAAAACTTCGACCCCCTCGACGACGATGAGGACTACGACGATGAACTCACCGTCATGAAGTTAAAACACTCCTTCGCCGTCACCTGTCACAAGTGTCAAGGCAGTGAATGGGACTATGTCATTCTCTACATTCCATCATCTCCTGCCAATAACCACTTCCTCTCTCAAAACCTCATCTACACCTCCATCACCCGGGCAAAAAGAGCTCTCTGGATCGTCGGAGATATTGACGCCTTGACAAAAGGTGTAACCCGTCCCTCCCCTCATCGTTACGATAATCTCTCTCTCCGTCTCTCCCAAACCACTCTCAACCTTGAACCAACAGAAAATATCGTTATTCCAAAGTTTGAACACCTCACGTTATCCAATTAACCTTCCCCTCTTTTGTCTCCAAATTCACGGAAACAAAAGATTCCCCTCTCTAGTCTCCGTAACAGTATCATATGCTCCCTTAAATCACACAAAGAACCTAACAATCGATAAAGTGATATCCAAATCCTCTTTCATTCGTTAACAGAATAAACCTAAAAATGCCCTCCAACATGAAGAAAACCCAATTCTCAAATCTTATTCTCCTTATTCTCAATGTTCCAACATTGAAAAAGTATTGTAAAGATTCCGTCAACGATAAACTGTGTTTCGATCTCGCCCTTACACTTCATTCCATCTCTGTCTCTCTCGAACGTGAATGTACAGGACACAAACAAAACCTCCTCTGTTCCTTCTCTTCTCAGATCCTTCATCAAGAAAGCAATTCCGTTAAACATAAAACCTGTCAATATCTCATCGACCTTTGTCGACAATACGACCTCGTCAAACCATTTCTCACCTTAAGAATCTCTGACTTCTGATCTTTAACCTCCTCATGAAAACTCCTTCTTCCGTTGAATTATCATTAGCAGAACATTAACTCACAGTCCCTCTGAGAAATACAATTCTCTTTTTCAACTCTCAAAAGAAAACAGAAAAGAAGACGTTTTGACATATATCAAAGTCAGTGTTGAGGAAGTCTCCCTCTTCATCAACACTGATAAAACTCAATTTCCTTCCATTTCCAGTTTTCTTTCAATGTAACAACTTTAATAACCATCTTCTTCAATCTTAACATTCCAAATCTCACTTGGATTGCATATCAACCCAAAGTAAAATCGCTTAATATTTACCTTGTTTTGAGTTCTCTGTAGCGATTCTCACTTGATTTATAGAACCAAACGAAGATGCATCGATCTTGATATCAAATCACGTTTTCTCAACACGAATGAAAATCCAAACCTTTCCAGTACTGATATTGAAGTCAAACTCTATCAACACTGAAATCTCTTCGAAAAGACTCCTTACTATTTCTTGACACCGAAAAATACCAGATTAACATCTAAATATCAATGTCGAGAGATATGGTTTTTTCCATCAAACTCAAGATATATTATGCCAGATAAACAGATAAATATCAACGTCGAGATACACCAGATACACAGAGTAATATCAACGTCGAGACACACCAGATACACAGAGTAATATCAACGTCGAAATATACCAGATACACAGAGTAATATTCACGTCGAGATACACCAGATACACAGAGTAATATCAACATCGAGACATACCAGATACACAGAGGTATATTTCCGTCGAGATACACCAGATTAACAGATAAATATAAATATCAACGTCGAGATACACCAGATTAACAGATAAATATAAATATCAACGTCGAGATACACCAGATTAACAGATAAATATAAATATCAACATCGAGATACACCAGATACACCAGATACACAGAGTAATATCAACGTCGAAATATACCAGATACACAGAGTAATATCAACGTCGAGATACACCAGATAAACAGATAAATATCAACATCGAGATACACCAGATACACAGAGGTATATTTCCGTCGAGAAATACCAGATTAACAGATAAATATCAACGTCGAGATACACCAGATAAACAGATAAATATCAACATCGAGACATACCAGATACACAGAGGTATATTTCCGTCGAGAAATACCAGATTAACAGATAAATATCAACGTCGAGATACACCAGATTAACAGATAAATATCAACATCGAGACATACCAGATTAACAGATAAATATCAACGTCGATAGATATGAGATTTCTATCAACGTCGAGAAATACCAGATTAACAGATGAATATATAAAAATATAAATATCAACGTCAAGATATACCAGATAAACTGCTAAATATCAACGTTGATAGATATGAGATTTCTCTCAACATCGAAAAATACCGGAGTAACAGAGAAATAGATAAATATCAACATCGAGAAATACCAGACAAACAGACGAATAGATACATATCAACATCGAGAAATACCAGACAAACAGATGAATAGATACATATCAACATCGATAGATATGGATTTCTCTCAACATCGAGAAATACCAGATTAACAGATAAATATTAACGTCAAAGGATATGAGATTTCTCTCAACGTTGAGAAATATCAGATAAACATATAAATATAGACGTCAAGAAATATGAGCGAAATCTCATATCTCTCGACGTTGAGAAATAACAAATAAACAGATAAGTAGATAAATATCGATATACCTGATAAAACAGGTATATCTCAACGTCGAGAAATATGAGATTAACAGATAAATATCGACGTTGAGAGATATGACATTTCACTAACATCGAAAAATATCAGATAAATCGATGTCGATATACCTGATAAACAGTTATATATCAATGTCGAAATATATCAGATAAAAGATAAATAGATAAATATCAACGTCGAGATATACCAGATAAAAAGATGAATATCAACGTTGAGAAATACTAGATAAACAGATAAATATCAACGTCGAGATATACCAGATAAAAAGATGAATATCAACGTTGAGAAATACTAGATAAACAGATAAATATCAACGTCGATAGATATGAGATTTCTCTCAACGTTGAGATATACCAGATAAACAGATAAATATCAACGTTGAGAAATACTAGATAAACAGATAAATATCAACGTCGAGAAATACCAGATTAACAGATAAATATCAACGTCAAAGGATATGAGATTTCTCTCAACGTTGAGATATACCAGATAAACAGATAAATAGATAAACATCAACGTCGAGAAATACCAGATTAACAGATAAATAGATAAATATCAACGTCGAGAAATACCAGATTAACAGAGTAATATCAACGTCAAGAAATACCAGATTAACAGATAAATAGATAAATATCAACGTCAAGAAATACCAGATTAACAGATAAATATCAACGCCAAAGGATACGAGATTCATCTCAACGCCTAGAAACACCAGATAAACATCAACATCAAGAAATACCAGATAAATAGATAAACATCAACATCAAGAAATACCAGATAAATAGATAAACATCAACATCAAGAAATACCAGATAAACAGATAAATATCAACGTCAAAGGATATGAGATTTCTCTCAACGTCGAGAAATACCAGATAAACAGATGAATAGATAAACATCAACATCAAGAAATACCAGATAAATATATAAACATCAACGTCGAGAAATACCAGATAAACAGATAAATAGATAAACATCAACGGCAAGAAATACCAGATAAACGGATAAATATCAACGTCAAGAGATATGAGATTTCTCTCAACGTCGAGAAATACCAGATAAACAGATGAATAGATAAACATCGACATCAAGAAATACCAGATAAATAGATAAACATCAACGGCAAGAAATACCAGATAAATAAATAAACATCAACGGCAAGAAATACCAGATAAACGGATAAATATCAACGTCAAGATATACCAGATAAACAGATGAATAGATAAACATCAACGTAGAGAAATACCAGATAAATATCAACATCAAAGAATATGAGATTTCTCTCAACATCGAGAAATAACAAATAAATAGATAAATATCAACTTCGATATACCTGATAAAACAGGTATATCTCAACGTTGAGAAATAACAGATAAGTAGATAAATATCGACATCGATATACCTGATAAAACAGGTATATAGATTTCCAGCAACGTCGAGATATACCAGATAAACGTATAAATATCAATATCGAGAAATACCAGCTAAACAGATAAATATCAACGTCAAAGGATATGAGATTTCTCTCAATATTGAGAAATACCAGCTAAACAGATAAATATAGATGTCGAGAAATATGAAATTTCCAGCAACATCGAGATATACCAGATAAATATCAACGTCAAGAAATACCAGATAAACAGATAAATATTAACCTCGAGAAATACCAAACAAACTGCTAAATATCAACGTCAAAGGATATTGGGTTCCCTTCAACGTTAAGAATTACCAGATAAACATCGACGTTGAGATATAACAAATAAACAGATAAACAATAAATATCGATGTCGAGAGATATTGGATTTCCATTAACATCGAAAATACCAGATAAATATCAACGTCGATAGATATTCGATTTCTCTCAACGTTGAGAAATACCAGATAAATCGATGAATATCTATGTCGATAGATATTCGATTTCTCTCAACGTTGAGAAATACCAGATTAACAGATAAATATCAACGTCGATAGATATGAGATTTCTCTCGACGTCGAAAAATACCAGATTAACAGATAAATATCAACGTCGAGAGATATGAGATTTCTCTCGACGTCGAAAAATACCAGATTAACAGATGAATAGATAAATATCAACATCGAGAAATACCAGATTAACAGATGAATAGATAAATATCAACGTTGAGATATACCAGATACACAGAGTAATATCAACATCGAGAAATACCAGATTAACAGATGAATAGATAAATATCGACGTTGAGAAATACCAAATAAATAGATAAATATCAACGTCAAGAAATACCAGATTAACAGATAAATATCGACGTTGAGAAATATCAAATAAATAGATAAATATCGACGTCGATATACCTGATAAAACAGGTATATCTCAACATCGAGAAATACCAGATTAATAGATAAATATCAATGTCAAGGAATACCAGATACACAGACGAATATCTATTTCAATAAATATTGTATTTCTCTTCATGTCGAGAAATACCAGATAAACAGATACATATCAACGTTAATGGATATTGGATTTTCAACAACGTCGAGAAATACCAGATAAACAGATACATATCAACGTTAATGGATATTGGATTTTCAACAACGTCGAGGAATACCAGATAAACAGATACATATCAACGTCGATGAATATTGGAATTTCAACAACGTCGATGAATATTGGAATTTCAACAACGTCGATGAATATTGGAATTTCAACAACGTCGAGGAATACCAGATAAACAGACGAATATCAGATAAACAGATGAATATCAACGTTAATGGATATGAGATTTCCATCAACGTCGAGAAATATCAGATAAACAGATAAATATCAACGTTAATGGATATTGAATTTCTATTGACATCGAGAATTATCAGATAAATAGATGAATATCGATGTCGAGAGATATTGGATTTCCATTAACGTCGAGAAATAACATATAAACAGATACACATATCGACATTAATGGATATTGGATCTCTATTAACATCGAGAAATACCAGATAAATAGATATAAATATCGATGTCGATATACCTGATAAAACAGGTATATCTCAACGTTGAGAAATAACAAATAAACAGATTAACAAATACATATCAATATCGAGAGATATTCTATTTCCATCAACGTTGAGAATTATCAGATAAACAGATACATATCAATCGATGTCAATGAATATTGATTTCCATTAACATTGAGAATTGTCAGATAAATATCGACGTTAAGAGATATGAGATTTTTCATCAACGTTGAGAAATACCAGATTAACAGATAGATATTGACGTAGATATACCTGATAAACAGGTATATATCAACATCGAGAAATACCAGATAAACAGATAAATATCGACGTTAAGAGATACCTGTTTTATCAGGTATATCTCAACGTTGAGAAATACCAGATAAATAGATAAATATCGATGTCGAGAAACAACAAATAAACAGATAAATATCGACGTTAAGAGATACCTGTTTTATCAGGTATATCTCAACGTTGAGAAATACCAGATAAATAGATAAATATCGATGTCGAGAAACAACAAATAAACAGATGAATATCGACGTCAAAGGATATTGGATTTCCATCCACGGCGAGAAATACTAGATAAACAGATAAATATCGACGTCAATGGATATTGGATGTCTATTAACATCGAGAAATACTAGATAAACAGATAAATATCGACGTCAATGGATATTGGATGTCTATTAACATCGAGAAATACTAGATAAACAGATAAATATCGACGTCAATGGATATTGGATGTCTATTAACATCGAGAAATACTAGATAAACAGATAAATATCGACGTCAATGGATATTGGATGTCTATTAACATCGAGAAATACCAGATAAACAGATAAATATCAACATTGAGAAATACCAGATACACAGAGTAATATCAACGTCAATAGATATTGGATGTCTATTAACATCGAGAAATACCAGATAAATATCGACGTCGAGATTGGATTTCCATCAACGTTGAGAGATAACAAATAAACAGATAAGTAGATAAATATCGATGTCAATGGATATTGGATTTCTATTAACATCGAGAAATACCAGATAAACAGATAAATATCAACATTGAGAAATACCAGATACACAGAGTAATATCAACGTCAATAGATATTGGATCTCTATTAACATCGAGAAATACCAGATAAACATCAACATTGAGAATACCAGATAAACAGATAAATATCTATCAACGTTGATAGATATTGGATTTTCATCAACATTGAGAAATACCAGATAAACAGATAAATATCGACGTTAATGGATATGAGATTTCCATCAACGTTGAAAAATAACAAATAAACGGATAATATCGATGTCGATATACCTGATAAACAGGTATATATTAACATCGAGAAATACCTGATAAACAGATAAATATCGACGTCAATATATATATATGGATATTGGATTTCTATCAACGTTGAGAAATAACAAATAAACAGATAAATAGATACATATCGACGTCGAGAGATATTGGATTCCCATCAACTTTGAGAAATAACAAATAAACAGATAAATAGATACATATCGACGTCGAGAGATATTGGATTCCCATCAACGTTGAGAAATAACAAATAAACAGATAAATAGATAAAATATCTAAGTTAATGGATATTAGATTTCCATCAACGTTGAGAAATACTAGATAAATAGATACATATTGATATCAATGGATATTGTATTTCTATTAACATCGGGATCTAATAGATAAATATCGATGTCAATGGATATTGGATTTCTATTGATATCGAGAATTATCAGGTAAACAGATAAATATCGATGTCGATATACCTGATAAAACAGGTATATATTAACATCGAGAAATAACAAATAAACAGATAAATATCGATGTCGATATACCTGTTTATCAGGTATATATCAACGTAGAGATATACCAGATAAATACCAACGTCAAGAAATATCAGATAAACAGATAAATATCGATGTCGAGAGATATTGGATTTCCATTAACATCGAGATATACCAGATAAACAGATGAATAGATTAAATATCAACATCGAGATATACCAGATAAACAGATAAATATCGATGTCGATATACCAGATAAACAGATGAATAGATTAAATATCAACGTCGAGATATACCAGATAAATAGATAAATATCGATGTCGATATACCAGATAAACAGATGAATAGATTAAATATCAACGTCGAGATATACCAGATAAATAGATAAATATCGATGTCGAGAGATATTGGATTTCCATTAACATCGAGATATACCAGATTAACAGATAAATATCGACGTTAATGGATATTGGATTTCCATCAACGTAGAGAAATACCAGATAAACAGATAAATATCGATGTCGAGAGATATTGGATTTCCATTAACATCGAGATATACCAGATTAACAGATAAATATCGACGTTAATGGATATTGGATTTCCATCAACGTAGAGAAATACCAGATAAACAGA
>Ga0209381_1001692_pt1 | contig 33249 bp, 23 predicted proteins | sample DewCreD2012metaG_FD_184111 | JGI IMG/M metagenome (GOLD analysis project Ga0209381, IMG submission 184111) | Hot spring sediment bacterial and archeal communities from British Columbia, Canada, to study Microbial Dark Matter (Phase II) - Dewar... ... | reverse complement strand
GCATCACAGCGACCGGGGCGTGCAATACGCCAGCGGCGAACACCGCTCCCTGAGCGTGGCGGCCGGGCTGGAGTTGAGCATGAGCCGGGCGGGCAATCCGTATGACAACGCCACGATGGAAAGCTTCATGGCCACCTACAAACGCGAATGCGTTGGCCTGGCCGAGGAAGCGGGCGGTTACGCCACGCGTGCCCAGGCCCAACTGGATTTCTTCAACTACGCGGAAACGTACTACAACCGGGAGCGGCGCCACAGCGCCCTCGGTTACAAGAGCCCTGTGGACTTTGAACGCCAACTAAACTAAAACTCCCATGCGCACCGCCCCTCTGAAGGTGTCCATCAAACCGGGTGAGGCCCAGTCTTCCGGAGCAGCGTCGATTTTGATGAAGCGCTTTGCCAGTTATACCTGGGTAAGCTCGGATGGTACGCCCATTGTCCTCAGCCATGGTGATTGTATTGCCTGCTGCACGGGCGCCTTGGTACCTTCTCCCATAGTCGGCTAGCTCGCGCCGTACCAGCCTCCGCGCCCTCGCCCGGCTAAGCCGCGCCATCCGCAGCAGATGGTAGGCCGCGACCACAAACGCTGGCGCCGTCGTGCGCCCGTCCAGACCCGGAACCTTCACCCGCTCCTTGCACGCCACTTGCGGCGCGATGGCCTGTTCCCGACACCCGGCCACAAACTCTCTCTGACGATCCGCCTGGTCGGCCCCCAGGGCTTTGGCCCGCACCCCTTCGTGCCACTGTTGATGGGCCTGGACCTGGCGCAGCGCCACCACCGGCTCCGGTTCGGCGATCGGGTCATGGATGGTGAAATCCGCGCACCAGTCGTAGCAGTTCTCCATCAGCACCTGCCCGCCAAAACACAGCCTCACGCCTTTACCGGGCCCCTTCCGATAGAGCACGCTCTCGGCGTCGGTCGTGCGCAGGTGGGTGTCGTTACGACGCTTCTCTCCACGAAAGTTGATGGTCGCGTTGCCGGGGTCTTCGTCCTGGGCCGATTGCACCTTCTGGACGTCGGTGCCGTCCTTGCGGACGAAGCTTTTCAGGCTGGCCCACGATTCAATGAGGGTGCCGTCGGTGGTGAAGTGCTCGTAACTGGCCCAGCCTTCCTGACGGGACAGCGCATACACCTCCGCGAAGGACAGTTTGGCCACGTCGGCGGATAGCGGGCGCTGGTAGTTCCTGGCCAAGACGCTGCGATCGAAGCTGCCCTCGCTGAGTTCGCGGTCGCGGAACCACAGCCAGAGCCGATGGTAGCCGAACTGGTCGTAGAAGAGCCGCTCGCCGTGCACGCTGTAGAGCGCGGTGGGGAGGTGGGCCTTGAGGAGTGCTCGGACGGGATGCTGGGACGGCCGTGCTTCTCGTAGAGATCGTCGAAGAGAGCGGAGCGCCTCTGGAGGGCGGCATCCACCCGGCGCTTGATGGCTCGCAGGGGATGATCGGCGGACACGGTGGCGTTAAGGTTGAAGACGGTGAGGAATTCCGGTTGCGCTTGCGGTTGGCCGCGCATGCCCTATCAGACGCAGCTCAACCCATCGGGTTCAACTCTACAGGGGACCTCCCCAACAGCCCGCTAAGCGGATGTTAATCGCAACGAGATCAAATTCAAGGACACGAAGCATATTGTCCTGCGCCACCGGGAAGATTCCCGTGATCTCGAAACCATAAGCGCCTATGGCTTCGATGCTCGCTGCAAAACCTGTCATACCTCTGTAAAGTTGCCGGACAGCGACTTCCGACTGCAACGCCGCAATCTTACTCAATTCCTCACCTGCCCCCCGCATCACCTGGTTGTCATGGCCCTGTGTGTCCATTTTCAAATAAACCTGCCCAAGCCCGTGCCTAGTCCGCAGCTCACCAAGTATCTTGTCAAGACGACGCACCTGCACTACATCTCGGCGCACCACCTTGTTCAGGCTCTTTATTTCGGGAGTTGCCGAGTCATCAACTGGATCATAAAACGAACTAAAATGTGAATCGTTCATCACGTTGAATTCGCGCCAGCCGTCTTCGCTGCCCAGGGCACACTGGAAGACTTCCCAGCGGGAATCATCCACGGCGCGAGATCTCAACACCTCGAAGACCTCGCTGACCGGTTCGAAAGAAAAAATCCACCCGGTGAAGCCGCATTTTCTTCGCAGAAAGTTACGATACTGACCTAGATTTGCTCCCACATCCAAAACTGTGGAAATGCCGCATCGTTCGAACAATCGTCGCAAGTGGTACGCAAGATCAATGCCCGTCATATAGGCCTCCGGAGTGCAGCGGTAACCAATCTCAGAAACCGCCCGATAGGCCCGGTCCTTAAACCAATCCTTGCTACGAGAAAGGAGCGTTCGATTCATGAGACAACAATCTAATGCGAGTCAGACTCCATCCTCCGCTACAACACAATCTATGTATTTGCCGCGAGGACCTGACGGTACGCGGCCAACAGTGTCTTGCCCGCCGCCTGCCAAGTGAACGACGGCACGTCAGCCAAGCCTTGATTCCGCAATCGCTGTAGGAGCTGACGATCCTGATGCAGGAGATCGATGTGCGATGTTAGCATAGTGACATCACCTACGGGATGAATCATAGCATTGTGCCGATGACGACAGAGTTCGGTGCATACGTCCGAAACAATCGGGACACAGCCGCTGGCCATCGCCTCTGTGCACACTAGCCCGAATCCCTCTTCGATGCTCGGCATGATGAACAAATCGCACCCACGCATCAATTCAGGCACGTCATTCCGGTGTCCCAACACCTCGATGCTTGGATGAGCCAGAAGAGGAGCAAGCTTTTCCCGATAGGCAGGAAGAAATTCGCCGACGATGAGAAAGCGGCCACTTTTCGACGCCAACGACTGCCGCCAGGCTTCCAGCGCAAAGTGTAAGCCCTTCCTCACTGCGCAAACTCCTACGAAGATCATCCTCAAGCCTGCCTTCGGATCTCGCGGCTTGTCGGAACCATAAAACCTCGTTTCGTCCACACCGTATATGAACCGGACCAGCTTTTTGCGCGGAATGCCTTGGTCGATGAAGGTTTTCGCCGTGAATTCTGACGGACATAGAAGCGCATCTGTCTCGGTATACTCTTGTTCCTCGCGCATCAGAATGTCCGGGTTGAAGGCGTGTTCATGGCCCGGCGGCAGTGGTACGCCGATACGGCCACATTCCTTCTGCACAACCTCGTAAGCGAATCGTGTGTGCGCGTTGCATCGTTCCAAGGCAACTGGAATGCGCAACCTTCTGGCGACCCTGATGGTTTGCAGCGCTCCTAATGGCCACACATGAATGATATCAATTTGACCGGCCAAGCGGGGCAGTTGGTGCGCCACCAGCCAGTCGTGGAGCATACACATCCGGCGGGCGCCCAACACGCGGTACGGCAGGCGAAACCGTCCCCAAGAAAGCGTTTTGTGCACCCGGACGTTCGCTCTTCCGAAAGGACGCAGTGAATCGCCAGCGAAAACGAGCAGGTCAGCTCCGGCAGCTGCTACACTGTCAATTTCGTACCAAGCCGTGGTGCAGATGCGGCTCATCCCGAGCCGGTGTGGGAAGCTGTGGAGCACGCGCAGGGGGCACCCTCCAAATTTGTTTCTTGACCCAGCCATATTCTACGCTCAACTTGCAGAATAACCAGAGCCCGATGAAGTCTTTGTGGTGGTGCCCTCACGCAAAAACCGGCGATGCCATAGCTCCAGTGCCAGCAGCGAAAAAATCTGCCGCTGAAAAACGCCCGTTTGGCGATGTTGTTCGACCAAGTCTTCCAAGGCAACCCGTTCAAAGATTTGAGATACGAAGCTGCCAGACCCCAGCAGCAGATCACGTGCTGGCGACCACAACTTCCCGGCAAGCCACCGCCCGTAAGGAACGGGGAATCCAGCCTTCTTTCGGCGCACGATTTCGGATGGCAACACACGCGCGAAGGCAGCTTTGAGAACTCGTTTGGTCTCACGGCCTTTCACTTTGAAATCGGTCGGCAACGACGCGGCAAACTCCAGCACCACGTGATCCAGTAGCGGCACGCGTAGTTCCAAGGAACTGGCCATCGTCACCTTGTCCGCCTTCACCAGCAAGTCGTCTGGCAGCCACGTCTTCGTGTCCAAGTAAAGCATTTGATCCAGGAGCGGCCGGTGGGCCACTTGTTCAAAGAGGCCGCGCACGATCCCACCCGGGTCGTGGTCGTTCAACCGATTCTTGAAGCTATGGGCGTAGGCGAACGGGCCGTTGTCGCGCATGAATGGCGAGCCAACGCGGCTCCAATAGTAATCCGCCAACTCCAATGGCAGCATCCTGCCATACTCAGCCAGCCGGCGCCGCCCCAGAACGCGGCCCAGTGCGACAGCGGAGTTGCCAGCTACGCGGCGGAGCGGCCCCCAAGTGCGACGCAATAGGTCCAACGCCAATTGGTTCGGGTAGTTCGGATAGCCGCCGAACGCCTCGTCACCGCCCTCACCGGACAACAGGACCTTCACCTGCTCCTTTGCCACTTCGGAGATAAAATGAAGAGCAACGGCGGGCGGCTCGCAAACCGGCTCATCGAGATGCCAGAAAAGACGGGGCAAGTAGTTCCAGAAGTCTTCGGCGGTAAAGCTGGCTTCGAAGTGCCGCGATCCGTGCTTTAGTGCCATCAACCGGGCGTAAGGGCGTTCGTCCACGACCCCTTGCCCATCAAAGCCCACCGTGAATGTGCTGATGGGCTTGTTCGTCTCCTCCGTGGCGTAGCTCAAGACGGCTGAAGAATCCATCCCGCCGCTCACGAGGAAGCCGACCGGCACATCCGCGATCATATGCAAGCGGATGGTTTCACGGAGCAAGTTGGACAGCTCATCGGCGGCGTCTTGAAGGTTGCGGAAAGGACGTGGCTCGGCGAATTTCAAGTCCCAGTATTGGCCCGTCGTCCAATGTCCGTCGGCACTTGCTTCCAACCAGTGTCCCGGCAGTAACTTGCGGATGCCTTTGAACATCGTCAACTCGCCGGGGAGGTAGTTGAAACACCAAAACGAATCCACAGCCGCTGCGTCCAGATCCCGCGGTACATCGGGAAGCATCAGGAGGGCTTTCAATTCAGATGCGAACGCAAGCTGCGAGGTGTTAGCAAAGTAGTAAAGAGGTTTGATGCCCACGCGGTCGCGTGCAAGAACCAGCCGCCGCAGACGCCCGTCCCAGATGGCGAAGGCGAACATGCCGCGAAGGTGCTTGACGCATTCGCGCCCCTGTTCCTCATAAAGGTGAACGATGACCTCGGTGTCGGATTGGGTGCGAAACCGGTGGCCGCGCGCGAGCAGGCCGGTCCTCAACTCCTGGAAGTTGTAGATTTCTCCGTTGAAAGTGATCCAGACGGTCTCGTCTTCGTTGGCCATCGGTTGCGAGCCCGCGGCCAGGTCAATGATGGAAAGACGCAGGTGCCCAAGGCCCGTTTGACCATCCAAATGAACAGCCGAGCCATCCGGTCCACGGTATCGCATCACAGCGAGCATCCGCTCAATTTCACCGCGCTCGACCGGCCGACACAGATCAAAGTGGAGTTTTCCCGCAATACCGCACATAGGCTCAGTCCAAAGTCGGACGTCCAATGTCCAGAATCCTATGGGCCTGCCGTTCACAGCTGGGTTTGGGGCTCTGCGCTTTGGGGATCACCTCAAGCCCGACGCTCCATCGCAGAATGGCCGACCACTTGCGCAGTGTGTGGCTTCCAGTGGAGTTGAGCACCTTTCCTGAGCACAGCCAGACGGATGCGCATACAACCAGCCGAATCGTGGCTGTAAGCGTCATGAGTGCGCGGTAAAGTACCGCTGCAATCAGACCTTGATGCATGCGGATGAAACGATGAACCGAATCGCGCAGGCAGACATCAGAAAGTCGGTTAAGACTCTGGCTGGAACTGCCGCCGCCGTGGTGGACGACAACTGCCCCCGGCACGTGGCAGACCTTCAGCCCGTTCCGCCACACTTTGGCGCACAGGTCCATGTCCTCGCCGTACATGAAGTACTCATTAGTAAATCCGCCCACTTGGCGAAACGTTTCTGAGCGCATCAACATACAGGCGCCGCTGGCCGCCTCGACTGCCACGGGGGCTTGAGAATGGAACGCCTCCCAGGTTCCCCACGTCTTCGAGCGCGGAAACATCCAGCGCGCCAAGTCGCAGTCCATCGCTTGGTTCCAAGGAGTGGGCAAAGCTTGCACACAACTTGTCTGAAGTGAGCCATCAGAGTTGAGCAAGCGAGGGGCCGTAATACCGGCACCAAGCACGGTTCTGAGCGCCTCAACCATTCGGGCTACTGCACCTGGACGCAATTCGGTATCCGGGTTCAGCAGTAGTAGGTATTCACCGCGCACTCGCTGGAAACCCAAGTTGTTAGCCCGGCCGAATCCCAGGTTCTCGGAACTCTGGACGAATTCGACTTCTGGGAATTCGGCAGCGAGCATTTCTGCGCAGCCGTCGAACGACGCGTTGTCCACCACGATGATCTGGGGGGACATCTCCGCACAGGTGCTCCGCACGGTTTGCAGACAACGGCGGAGATAATCCTTTGAGTTCCAGTTGACGATGAGGATGGAGAGAGTCACCACGCGGCAGAGCTCGGTGGTCAAAGGAGCTAGGTGGACAACGAACGCTCACCAGAGGCTATGTCGTAGCAGAAGCTTGTTGCGCTGTTGCCTTCGGACGTATTGGATAAGTTTACTGTCCGCCACTTGATCCATGCGTAAAAGATAACCGCACATGAATCCCCAAGCCAGGCCCGCAGCACCTATAAAGTAAGGCACTCGGAAGGCCCGTTTGATGCACTTGCCCAGCATGAAGAGCGGGTCGTAGCCCATAACGTAGTTCGCGACCCCGAATTTGACGGAGTTCCGCCACGTGCCGTCCGCAGTTCCGGTGTAGCGGTGATGGCGAGCCGGGATGTCGCGGAACGTCCGCGTGGTCCAGCCGAGCATATTGGCTTTAAGTTCATCGATGCCGTCCCAGCCGGGCAACTGATGCAGACCTCCGATCGCCTCCCAACAGCCACGTCGGTAGATTTTTGTCGCCCCGCGAACGTGAAACTCAGGGTCACCCGGCGCTTCGCAAACGAGGCGGCCATTGACCTCGCGGGAAATCATCCCTCCGCTAATCCCCAGCTTCAGGTCTTTGGCAAACTCGGCCAGGCAGCGCCCGAAGTAGTCGGGATCGAAGGAAAGGTCGGCGTCGAGTTTAACGACAAAATCCCACGGCTCGGTTTGAACGCGTTCATAGCCCTCGTAAAAGGCCTCGATCACGCCGCCGCCCTGCTTGCGAAAGCCGCGGTCGGGGCGATGGACCACCGTGATCCAGGCATTCGCCTGGGCCGCTTCTTCTGCGATGGCTCCCGTGCGATCCGTGGAGCCGTCATTCACGATCACCCAGCGGAGCGGCCGGACGGTCTGGGCCACCATCGAGCGGATGGTGTGGCCAATGTGGGCCTCCTCATTCCGAGCAGGGGTGATGACGACGTAGCTCATAGAAAGTAGAAAGGGTGAAACCTACATGGATGCGAGTGGATAGCAGCCGCTTGGGTCACGAGCTACTGATTACGGCTCGTGCAGGATTGCTCGCCTTACTTTGTAGCTCACCAGGACAGTTGTCCCTGCCTTTTCGACGGCGGAGGTACTTGAAGCGGTGGCGCTTGGACAGAGTCTGGAGACCGCCAAGCCAGTCGTAGGCACCAGCGAGCTTGGCAAGGAACAGACTCTGGTCGTCGGCGTCGTTGATCGGAAGGCGGCGGAGCTGCAAGAGGTCGTCGGCCACGCGGACACTCCCGATTTGTGTGGTGACGTTGGTTTCGTAGCCGACGTCCCGCAAGAGGTTGCAAAAGCGGCGGACAAATTCGCCGTCTGCATGGGGAAATGCATAGGGGTAGGCGAAGGCGGTTACATCCGCGCTGAGACGGCCTTCGATTTCAGATTTTGGAATTTGAATTTCGGATTCAATCTCGTCCCAGCACTGATCGCCCAGACGCGGATGGCTGGCTGTGTGAGAACCGAACTCGATCCCGGCGGCGTGGAGTTCATGGACTTCCGACCAGGTGAGGCAGGGACGGGGGCGGAGGATGGAGGACCGAGGACCGAGGACAGAACGGCTGAGGACTGTGGACGGAGAGAACATGCGGCGGGTGTCGCCGATGAAGGCCGTGGGCAGGTACATGGTAGCACTAAAACCAGATTCTTGCAGGACGGGAAAGGCGTCGGTGTAAAAGTCGTAGAAACCGTCGTCGAAAGTGAGGGCGACAGGCTGCAGATATTGGATTTTCGATTTGGGATTTTCGATTTCCGCGGATAACTCGGACAGCCAAGCAAGGCCTTCGGTAAGGGTGACGCCGCGATAACCGTTGTCGGCCAGCCAGCGCATCTGTTCAGCAAACCGACGCGGCGTCGTGCAGAGCCGATAGTAGGGATGCACACCCGGCTCCGGGTCGTCCGAGATGCTGTGATACATCAGGATAGGCAGAACCCGGGGTAAGGATCGGGGGGCAAAAGGCAAGAGGCGACACGACTTTCGCACCAGAATCCGCAGCGGGCGAACCGCAGCGAGAGTAATCAGGCGGTCAAGACGCATGCTTGGAGTCCCCTATGAACAGCAAGGACAGAAAGACACAAGCCTTCCAGAGCCCAACCTGTGACGAAAGCCGCGATTTCCTAGCACCAGTGACTTCAGTCGGAGTGGAGTGGAACGCTGGCACAAAGGTTATCCACGAGCTTCAGATAATCGTGTTTGCGAGATTCCCAGCAGTTTGACCGGGCGTAAGCGGAGGCCCGAACAACGCGCGCTCGGGTATCTTCCCGGTTTTGGAGGACTTCTATGATGGCTGTCGCCAGTTCCTCCACGTTACCCGACGCAAAGAAGCGAACCACGGAATCGTCGAAGTAAAACCGGTCCACCTGGGTGCTGGAAACCACGACGGGTACGCCCAAGGCCATAAACTCCATGATCTTCGTGCTGTAAGCCTCGTTGCCGAACGAATCCGCCCGCTTGGGCACCACCCCCAGATCCGCGTCGGCCATGACCCCGGCAATTTCCCGCACCGGGCGCGGCTGATGGAACTTAACGCTGCCGTTCAGTCCCAGTTCCCGGGCCAGGGTCATGAGCGAAGCCCGGGTGGGCCCGTCTCCATAAATGTGAAGTTCGGCCTCGGGGAGCCTGGCGATCACCAGTTGGAAGGCGCGGATCGCAATATCCAGCCCCTGATGCCACTGCAATCCTCCAGGAAAAAGAACCAAGGGCTTGTGATCCTGCCGAGTGCGGGGGCGCGGATGGAACACTGACGTGTCCACGTGGTTCAGGAACACGGAACATTTACCCCCAGCACCCGTTCGTGTGGCGTACTTCTGCTGCCAGAGGTGGTTGGCGAGGATCACATGGTCCGCAAACCGTGCCGACCAACGCTCCACCACCAGCAGCCCCTTGTTCAAGGACGCCGGTTGACCGAGGGAAAACTTGCTCGCATAAAGCTCCGGCACGATGTCATGGATGTCGAGGATCACCCGGGCGCCCGTGGCCTTCGGGTAACCCGCCGCAAACACGAGAAAGTCCGGCACATTGTGAACGTGCAGCAACTGGTAACGGTTGCGCCAATGCGAGCGGGTAATCCACAAACCGGCACGGAGCAAGAACAACACCAGCGGTGCTAGATAAGCGAGCCGGGTTTGTTCGGACTTGCCCATCCGGGTCTGGATGCGATGTACCCACACTCCGGCCACGTTCTCGCTGCGGGGCGCATTCCCCGTATTGCGAAGCACCAGCACATCAACTTGATCCCCTCTTTCCGCCAGTGCTTCGGCGTAACGCATGACTCGCTGATCGGTTTCGTAAAACGAATATGAGGCCATGCAAACGCGCAGGCGGGGTCGAAGAAGTGGTTTTACGGACAACCCTGCGACATACCCGGCCACACGCCGCGGGGTAGCCATCCAAAAATTGCCGCCGTAAAGCCCGCTTACGTGACGCAACACTTGCTCGTAATATCCTGTTGTAACTGTGCGGTTCGTGGCATCAGAAGCCCTGAAATGAAGATAATCCGGATGCACATTGACGAGCGCCATGCCGCCGTGCCTGGCAATCCAGTCCAGTTTCTGGATCCACAGGCGTGGTGATTTTTCGCCCAAGAGCAAAAAGAGCGTCGAGTCCTGAGGCAGGGTGTAGGGAAGCTCGACGTAACCGGCGCGATCGGCCGGGCAATCCGACATCCGACATCCGACATCCGAAAGAGGGGATGCCGAGTCCGAAGTCCGAAGTCCGAAGTCTGCGGGGTTGGCACCTCGGTTCGAGGTTTGGTGTGCGGGGCCGGGGGTGCACGCTGCGAGGTAGGGGTTCGTAATTTCGGATTTCGGATTTCGGATTTCGGATTTGGTTGCCGGCACCCAGAAAGGGAAAATGGTGTGCTGGCCTTGGGGCTGCGGCTCGAACGGGTCGGTGTCAAAGGTCGAGGCGTCATACCGGATGCTCAACTCATGCAACCAATCCAAGTTGTGAAGCATGAACCCGGCACGGAAACCCGCAGCGTCCCACTCCTTCAGGTAACGATTGATCCGCGGCACGCACCGGCGGAAATTTTCGCGCGAGGCAAACAACTTGCCATCATGATGCAGGTCGTGGACTCCAATCTCAAAGCCGTTCGATACCAACCAAGTACGCAAATCGTCGGGGACACGATAAGGGCCTTCAGGGATGAAATTAAAGCAGGAGCGGAACCCCAGCTTCATTTCCAGTTCCGCCAGCGGCCGCACTTTGGCCAAACCTTCCGGACCTTCCACGTCATGGGTCAGCACAAAGGCAAACTGTTTGCCCTCCGGCCAACCCGGCCAACCTGCCGGCGGTTTCTCGGAACCCGGCTGGATGGGCCAGACATCCCGGATATGTGGTAACTTGCGCAACGCCAGCCGCCGCCGGATGGCCAAGCGTACCGACCACGGGATCAGCGGCTTGAGCAGGTAATAGAGGCGGTTGCGATACACGGCGTGTGCAGGCAGCTAAATTCACCTATTCGGAAGACCGCCCAAATGCGCGAATGTAAAACTCAAGGTCACTTCTATCCGCGTGGTCACGGGTCACTGCACGCAAGACGCAGGCGCTCTCCTCTTGATCTCGCTTTTCTTATCCAAGCGTTCGGGCTTGTGAAGCGCGGTTCGACTTTTGTGTTGTGAGCGAGCCGCTTACAATCTTCCCGAGCCGGCTGCACCTTCATTTCAATTCCAGTTGCGGGTTCAACCCAATGATCGGCGCTCGGGTGGGCGAGGCACTTTCGTTACTACGAGTTTCGGCTTACTGGCTCCTGGCAAGGAGACCGCAGATGGAGGATAAGTAGATCAGACCGATCGTTACATCCGGGCACACTTCGTTCCGGTCACTTCGCAAAGCTTGCGAGTGACGGCGTGCTGATTCCGGCGCTCCGCCCGGTCACGCGGCAAATCGCGAATGCCGCCTGCTCCGACTCAAGTCACTGGCCCGGCGCAAATTCCGCGCTCCGCCAGGGCTTTGCACGATTCCCCTGCAAAATGCCGACGGGGCGTAGTGCGGTGTGAGGCCGTCCGCGCCCTTCCATTCGCTCGTTTTGAACCGGCGTCTGGCATCCCATAACTGCCGCACCCTTTGCAGTTCCCATGAACCGCGACCTGGTTTCAAACATCCGTCCGAAGCTTCTCGGGCAGGTAGTTGTGGTGGCGGTTGAGAACCGCGGTGACGTTGGCACGCGACTCGGCCAGCAGCGCCGCACAGCGTTTGGTCTGTTCCACGTTGGAGCGTTCTGACTCCACAACCAGGAACGTCATGTCCAGCAAGCCGGACACCTTCGCGGTGACGCTGGTCTGGCTCACCGGCGGCATGTCAAAAATGATGTAATCGTAGTCGCTGGCCTTCATCTTCGGCAGCAGGCTGGCGAAGCGGCGGGGCACCACCCCGACCCGGCTGCCCTGACTGCGGCCGTTGAGCGACACAACATACAGGTTTTCCTGAACCTGCGCCGATTCTCGCTGAGCGTCTCCCTCGAAGAGTTCGCTCAAACCGCACCCGGGCTTGCCTCGATAAAACGGATATACGGACGGTCCATGCTCCGGGTTCATGTCCACGAGCAGCACGTTGCCGTCGCCAGTTTCGGAAAGCGTTTCCGCCAAGCCCGCCGCAATAGAAGAAACACCAGCCCCGTGATGGGTGCCTGTGACACCAACCAGCTTGGGCTTGTGGTGCATTTCCTTGAGCTCGAAATACATGATCAGGCGATCCCGCAGGGCCTCGTGGAAGGTGCGCAGGGGATTCACAGAGCGGGCCGGTGCTGGTAAACCCGGGGAATCGCCGCCTGATGCAGCCGCAGGATCACCGACCGGAAGTTCGGCAACCTGGCTGTGCCTCAAGGCCCTGGCGTAGCCGTTGCGCGCAAAGTCGGGTATCGAAAGGAACAATGGCAGGTTCAGTTTCTGTTCCACGTCGGAGGGGCGCTTGAGCCGGGAGTCCAGCACCAGTTCGATCAGGAAGGCCAGTCCCACCCCCGCAGCCAGACCGCCGAAGAGCACGCCCAACACGATCTTGCGGGTCTTTTCGTTGTTGATCACGGGAGTGGATGCCTCTTGAAAAACGTTAATGTTGGCCAGCGCACTGGCACCCAGTGATTCGTCAATGCGGGCCTGCTCCAAGGTGGCGCTGTAAGAGAGGTACTGGTTTTCTTGGCGCAGCTTTTGACGCTGCAAATCCAAAATGGCTCGCTCAACCTCGTTGATCTTCGCGACTTCGGCCCGTACTTCGTCCTGATACTCCTTGAGCTTCTTGACGCGTGCTTCGAGGGCAGCCACCTCGGCCTCCAGGGCCGCGAGGTCGGTCCCCGCGCCAAACGCCGTCCGACCACTGGCAGCGCTCGCGCCCGGGTTTGCACGCAGCGCAAGCTGGACAAGCCGCAGCAACCGGGGTTCGGCTGCCTCCAATTCACGCTTGGTCTTTTCGGTACTGGCGATCAATTCCCGAACCAGCCGAACATCCTGACTTTCCGGAGTGAACTGAAGCAGCAGCTCAAGCTCCCGATTCCGCAGCGATTCGAGGCGTGTAAGCACCGCCCGATATTGCTGTTCCTGCACAGGATCCAGGGGTATTTCGGTGGCAGTCGCGCTCACGTTGGTGGCGGAAGCAGCGATGCCCGCGGCCTGCTGCGCTTTCTCCAAGATCGTGCGGCGTTCCGCCAGTGCCGCTTCCGCCGCCATCAGGTCCTGGCGCACGCGCGATGCCTGTTCCTCCAACATCCGTTTGGATTCTTCAACAGACGTCACGTTGGCGGAGAGCTTGAGTTTTTGCAGTTCCAACTCGGTCTGGTTGAGTTGGGAGCGAAAGGCATCCGTTTGCTTGGTGAGAAACTCGTCGAAAACGCCCACCGCCCGATGCACCTCGGCATGTTTCCGCAGATAGCCCTGCACCAGAGTACGCAAGATGGTCTGTGCCATTTCGGGATCGGGGTGATTGAAGACAACGCGGATGACGCTGCTCCGGCGCGGCACATCCACCCCGAGCCCCCGCAGGATGAGCGCGGCGGCGGCAAACCGGTTCGTTCCCCCGCCGGCTTTCGCCAAAATTTTCTCCGGCCCCAGCAAGTCCACCACATCCAGCGCCAGGTCCCGGCTGGTGAGGATTTCGATTTCCGAATTGATGATGTTTTCGCCGCGGCTGTCCGGGGACTTGACATCGCCTTGCGAGCCGAGGCTGGCATCCACCGCGCGTGAATCGCGGACGTAGCGCACCAACAGCTTGGCCTCCGACTGGTACACCGACCCCTTGAAAAACCAAATTCCCGCAGCCGCGAGCACGCCCAGCAGCGTCAGCACGAGAATCTTCCACTTGTGGCGGAAGAGCGTGTAGTAAACGTCGCTCAATTTCAGGCCACCCGGACGCTGCTCGACGGTCCGGACCGGCGCGGGCTGGGCTGGGAAGTTGGCGCTCATCGGGACATCGGCCGAGTGTTCATGACAAATGCGGATACAGCCGCTCCCCCAGCCAGCGCAGCACCGGTACCGGCAGGTGGCGGAACAAGGCGGCGTGCCAAGCGAAACTGTGGTCGCGACCGGCGACCAAGCCGTTGCGGCGCAGGTCGTATTTGCGGTAAGCGATCATCGTTTCCACCGTGGCCCACCCCTGCTTGAAGCGCCGCAGCCCCTCCTGTCCGATCGAAGTCCGCCCGAGGTCCAGACTGGCAAACCCCTGCCTGACGTAATGCCGGATGGCTTCCCACATGACCGCGTTGTTGGCGCGCAGTTCAAGATATTCCCTGTCCGACGCACCGAATTTGTACAACGCATTTCGCCCGGTGTGCAAGAACAATGACGCGGCTATGGGACGACCGCTGTGGTGCGCGGTAAACACCCAGCCCGCGCCGCGCGCAATGAGGTGCCGGTGGATGTTCTGAAAAAAACGGATCGGTTGCGGCGGCAATCCATGACTGCGACGGGTCTGGCAGTGCAACCCATAAAAAGCTGCGACCGCCTCCCACGAGGATTCCCGGCGTACTTCGACGCCCGCCCGGGCGGCTTTGCGGATGGCTTGCCGCACCGAACCGTCGAACCGCGCGAACAACGTCTGCTCACCCGGACTGAGGTCCAGCGTGTGTCGCCAAAACGTGGACGACGCATTCTCGCGCCCCAATTCTTCAAAGTCGCCCCTGATCTCGAGACTCCGCCAGCGCCGCGCGCGGCCCATCGCAATCGCAGCCTCAAACAAGGCTCGGGACTCAACATCGTTTTCCGCCAGTGGCGCCAGATGATCGCTGAAGGGCAACACCACACCCCGGCGGCCGGTAATCAGACTGGAACATTCCATCACGGGCAGGAGCGCCCGGCGTCCGCTTTGCTCCGGACACATCAGGCCGCTGGCTTGAAAAGCGTAGGTATCAGCCAGGACCGCCGACCAGGCCGAGGTATGGAAGACCGTGGCCGCGGGCCAGGCCATGACCCATTCGTCCCAAGCCGGAGTCGCAAGCGGGTTGACGATCTGGCAGTTGCCCACGCCTTCGGTTGGTGCGGCGATTCCCCGCCGCGTCCCCGCGCCCACCGTCAAGGGCGCGCCCTTCGGCGCTGACACCGAAGCCGCGCCGGCGAAGTACTCGCGGAGTGTCAGCGGTGTGGTTCTGGGTGCGGCGGCGTTCATCAAAAATTCGTGATTCGTATGTGTCGGCGGCTCAAGCACACGGGGCCAGTTCGGTCGCAGCGGGCTCCGTCCTGAACGACCCGGCGGTGGTTCGCCGGCCGAGGCAGGCCTTGAGTTCGCGCGCGACGGTTTCCACCTGGGCCTCGGTCAATTCCGGGTACATCGGGAGCGAAAGCACTTCATCGGCGCATTGCTCGCTCACGGGGAACATGTCCCGCCGCAAACCCAATCCGCGATAGGCCTCCTGGAGATGCACCGGAATGGGATAATGGATGCCGCAATGAACGCCGCGCTCGGCGAGCTCCTTGAGCACCTGGTCGCGCTCGGGCACCCGGACGACAAACAGGTGGTACACGTGGCGGCATTCAGCTCGCTCGCGCGGCGGGACCAGACCGGCCACGCCGTTCAGCAGCGACCGGTAATGCGCCGCGTGGCGCCGACGGGCCTCGTTGTACGCCTCCAGATGCTTGAGCTTGAGTTGCAACGCCGCGCCCTGGATGCCGTCCATGCGCGCGTTCCAACCCACCACATCGTGATAGTACTTCCGGGCCTGGCCGTGGTCCCGGTACATGGCAATTTTCCGGGCAAGCTCATCGTTGTCGGTGACGACCGCCCCTCCTTCGCCCAGAGCGCCGAGGTTCTTGCCCGGGTAAAAGCTGAAACAGCCCAGGTCGCCGCACGCGCCGGCACGCTTGCCGTGGTACGTGGCGCCGTGGGCCTGGCAGGCGTCCTCCACCACCGGGATGCCGTGCCGGCGCGCGATGGCGAGGATCGGTTCCATGTCGGCCATCTGGCCGTAGAGATGCACCGGAATGATCGCCCGGGTCCGAGGGGTGATGGCCAGTTCGAGCAGCCGCGGGTCCATGGTGTAGGTGGCACGGTCCACGTCCACAAATACCGGCCGCGCGCCGGTATAGGTGATGGCCTCGACCGTGGCCATAAAGGTCATGGGCACGGTGACGACCTCGTCTCCCGGACCAATGCCCAGTGCCAGCAGGGCCAGCCAGAGCGCGTCCGTGCCGCTGCCCACGGCTACGCAGTGGCGGACCCCGCAGTAGGCTGCGAAGTCCTGCTCAAAACTGCGGACAAAGGGGCCGCTGGCGAAGGCGCTGGCATCCACCACGGCTTCAAAGGCAGCGGTAAGTTCCGGCCGGAGTGCGGCGTGGTGCAGCCGCAGGTCGAGGAAGGGCACGTTCATAATTTTGCAGTTTCGGCGGAAAAGTTCGCGGAGGGATCAAGCTGGCGCAGCATCCGGGCCGGATTGCCCGCCACAACGGCGTAGGGTGGCACGTCCTTGGTCACCACGCTGCCCGCGCCGACCAGGGCATACTCGCCCACGGTCACACCGCACAACACGGTGGCGCCGGAGCCGATCGAGGCGCCGCGCTTCACCAGCGTGGGGCGGCACTGCCAGTCGTTTTCAGTCTGGAGCCGGCCGTTGGCGGCAGTGGCGCGCGGGTACAAGTCGTTGATGAAGGTGACGTTGTGGCCCACAAAGACCTCGTCCTCGATGGTCACGCCCTCGCAGATGAAGCTGTGGCTCGAAATTTTACAGCGGCGACCAATGCGGGCGCCTTTTTGAATCTCGACAAAAGTGCCGATCCTCGACTCGTCTCCCACTTCGCAACCGTAAAGGTTGGTGAAGCTGAAGATCCGCACGTCCCGGCCCAGCTTGACATCCGCCGCGATGAGACAGAATGGGCGGCTTGGGTTCGGTGGTTGACCGTCGGTTTGCATGAGAGCTGGCGCGTGGATCAATGGGCCGTCGCACCCGCGACCGCCGGATGCGACTTGCCGCGGTGGGCAGAACCATTCTTGGCGCCGCCGTTGCCTCCGTGCGAGCCGCTGCCGGAGCGCAGCTTGCCATTACCGGATTTGGTGTCCTGGGCGAAAGGCTCGGCCGGCGGCGTAAGCAGAATGGGCGCGCCCTGATTTTTCAGCGAGGCGGTGGAAGCCTCCAGGATGCGCACCATTTCAAGGGCTTGCCGCCCGCCCGACAGCGGCTGGCTGCCGGAACGGATGCAGTCCAGGAAATGCTGGCACTCAACCTTGAGCGGTTCCTCCTGCTTGATGTACGGGGCGTAAACGTCGCCGTAATGGTACGAGTAATGAAACTCCGCGAACGTGTCGTAATGCGGCGGTGTTTCCACGCGGGTGTCGAAGATGCGCAGCTTTTCGTGGGGCGCCACGTCGTCATAAACAATCATGCGCATGCTGCCCACGATGGTCATTTCGCGCACCTTGCGCGGGTCCAGCCAACTGCTGTGGATCTGCGCCGTGCGCTGCCGGCGGAATTCGAGGTTGAGCGAGGTCACGTCCTCGACGCCGGGGGTCACATGCGCGCTGCCGCGGCAGTTCACGCTCAGCGGCGTCTCTTCGAGGATGTAGAGGATGATCGAGATGTCGTGCGGCGCGAGGTCCCAGGTGACGTTGATATCCTTTTGGTACAAGCCCAGGTTCAGCCGGCGCGACGCGATGTAACGGATGTCGCCAATATCACCACGGTCCACGATCTCTTTGATACGCCGCACCACCGGCGAATACAGGAACGTGTGGCCCACCATCAGCGTCAAGCTGCGCTGCGTGCTCTCCCGGATCAGGTCCTCGCACTCAGCTACCGACCGGGCCAGCGGCTTTTCCACGAAGGTGTGTTTACCCGCCCGCAAGCTGGCGAGCGCCAGATTGTGATGCGTCCCGACCGGCGTGGCCACGACGATGGCGTCGAGCGATTTGCATTCGATCAGTTGCTCGAACCGGGTGGTGGCCTCCACCTCCGGGTAGAGCGTCTTGAGATGCCGCAGGCGCGCCTCATCGCGATCGCAGATGAATTTGAGTCGGCAGCCGGACAGCGCGCGAAAGTTCCGGATCAGGTTGGGGCCCCAGTATCCGCACCCCACGACTCCCACGTTCAAGACTGAGTTCATAGGTTGTTGGCTGACAGTTGACGGTCACACGGAATCTGAAATGGCACACGGCGGCGGCGCGGCGCTGGGTTCGACCGGCGCCTCCGCCCGCCGGGCCGCGGCCGCCTGCCGGCGCGCCCGCCAGCGCTTTAGGCTGGCGATCACTTCATCGAGGATCGCCAACGGCGTGCGCAGGTAGATGGTGAAATCGAGCCAGGGGGACTGCCGCCGGGCATACCGGATGTCCAGGCGCATCATCTGGTCGGAGTTGAGCTTGTTTTTGCCGCTCACCTGCCACAACCCGGTAAGGCCGGGCAGACATTCAAGGCGGTAGAGGTACCAGGGTTTGTAAGTGGCCAGTTCGTAGGGAATGCAGGGGCGCGGCCCCACCAGGCTCATTTCGCCGCGGAGCACGTTCCAGAGCTGCGGCAATTCGTCCAGGCACAGCACCCGGAGGTACCGGCCAATCGGGGTGACGCGTTTGTCCCGCTCGGCATCCAGCTTGTTCAAGGCCGCGCCTGCCGCCTGGGCTCGTTGGACATGCTCGCGGTGAACCTCTTCATCGGCCCCGTGAATCATCGTGCGAAACTTGAGCAGGTGAAAACGCCGCCCGGTCAGCCCCACCCGCTCCTGGCTGAAAAACACCGGCCCGCGCGAGGTGAGCTTCACCGCCAGCGCCACCAGGATCGAGATCGGCAGAGTCGCAAGGCCAAGCAGCATGGCCAGCGCGCAATCCACCGGGCGCTTCCATCCGGGCACCCGCGGCACCAGTTTGCCCATCACCCGCGCCCGGGCCAAATCCGCAGCGGACGGTGCGATCGGGGCGCCATCGGGTGAGAACTGGGTTGCGCCGCCGGCGGGTGACTGCGCGTGGTCCGGAGCGAGGGGGGACAAATGCGCTTCGGAGTCCACGGCCCGGTTCGGCCTGTCACCCGCACCAGCGCCCCGGCATGCCGCCAGATCAGCTATGCTCTCGCCGTCCATTGGCGGGGTAAGCGACACGACACTCCGCTCGCCCGGGGTAAAAACCTCAGTTGGTTTCGCTCCTTTGGTCTTCACATTTACCAGTCCCCTCTCGACCAATTCTACCGCCAATCGTCGGACACCAGAATGAACAGGTCTGGACTCGGGTGCTAGTCGGGGAAAGCTGGACAAACTTGTAGGGGGTTTACCTGACACCGCCAGTCGTGTTTTTGAAGCTAAACGTTCAGATCAACAGAACCCAAGGAACCACCACTTCTCTGTGGCAGCTCTGGCCGCACCTTGGAAACCGTCAGCTTCAGTTCCTCATGGCTTCTTCCGGGCTGGCACCGAACGCGAAAGGAAACCACCGGCTTGAATGTGGGACTTCCCACTTTGCCCCCCGACTTGAATTGTGAACAAGTAACCGTCTGTCGCCACGAAATCCAATTGGCTTTTCGCGCCTTTCGCGTATTTCGTGGGCTCCACACGTGACGCGCGCAAAAGCCAGTCGGCCCGCCAGGTCCTGCCCGGTGATGATCCTGGGCGTGGGCTCGTTCGCCCACAGCACGGCGGCCATCCTCGCGGAGGCGGGGGCCAGCGTTTCGACCTACCTTACCCGCGGTTACGCGCATTACCCGCCGTCGCTCGCCGGCCCCACCTACACCCGTGAGGCCCATGCCAGCCCCGTGCCGTTGATCCGGAAACTCGGGGTCAAGCTGGTCGTCCCGCAGTCCATTGACTGGGCTTTGCAACCGTGGGCGGAGGACTTGCTGCAAAGCGGCACGGGCATCTTGAGCCCGACCGGTGAGGCGATGCGCATCGAACGCGAACGTGACTTTGCCCGGCGCCTTTGCGCGGAATTCAACGTCCCTTTCCCCAAAGCGTTCGTCGCGTCCAACCGCCTCGAGGCGGAAAAAATCCTGGCCGCGCACCCGCAGCCGTTTGTGCTCAAGAACCCGCTGTGCTCGCCCACGAGTCCGATCCACACGATCCTGTGCGAAACAGTCGAGGACACTCGCGCGTGGCTGCGGGACGTGGATTACGCGGAAGGCGTGTTCCTCCAGGAATACCTCGGCCGTGCCGAGGCGGGGCACATCGTGCTGGTGAGCGGCGGGGAAATCTACTCGCTGGTCACGAACCAGGAGTACAAGCGCGCGTTCGACGGCAACATGGGCGTGGTGGCCGGCGCGCCGCTCGGCGGGCTGGTCGAACGCGACCCGGACGACCGATACGGCCTCGCGCGCGAACTGATCCACCCCTTGTGGCCGTGGCTGCGCGAAAGCGGATTCCACGGCCCGCTCCAGGTCACCGCCGTCAAACGCGGCGGCCGGTGGCACGTCATCGAATACAACATCCGCCTCGGCGTCACTTCCGGCGCCATGATCCTGCGCCTGCTGGCCAACCCACTTGAGACGCTACTGGCCACTGTCCGGAATCAAAAACTCGCGCCGCGCTTTCAGCCGGGACGCAACTTCGGTGCCTCCGTCACGCTGGCCGGGTACGGCTACCCGTACGTGCAACTGAAGGGCCCGCGATTGCCAGTGGAAATCACCGCGCCACTTGACCGCGCGGACGGGGATGTATGGTGGAACGAAGTCGCGCGCGAGACCGACGGCCGGCTGGTCAGCACCGGCCACCGCATCGCGGACGCGATCGGTTTCGGGCCGACGCTGGAATCAGCGCTGGACAAGGCTTACCAAAATGTGCGGCGCATTCGCAGCCTGGGCAGCTACCACCGTACAGACATCGGACGGTCGCTCTGGCCGCCGGGGAGCGAGTGAAGTCGCGAGCTTTCTGCAAGACTCGAACCGTGAATGCCCTCACCGAAGAACTGATCGAAACCAACCCCGCCCGCGACTGGCAGGACGAAGCGGCTGGACCGGGCGAAGCGGCGTCGGATACGGCGCCGGTGCGAGTTCCGCGCGAGCGCCCGCCACGGCCGGCGTGGATTGAAATTGACCTGCGGCGGTGGCGCCGGAATTACGCCCTGATCCGGCGCGACCAGCCGGCGGGGCTGCAATTGCTGGCGGTGGTGAAGGACGAGGCCTACGGCCATGGCGCCCTGACCGCGGCACGCGTGGCGCTGGAGGCCCGCGTCGCGTATCTGGCGGTCTCCACTGTCGAGGAGGCGATGGCGCTGCGGGACGCCGGCATCCGCGCGCCGGTGCTCATGCTCGGCGACCGCCACGAATCGGAACTGCCGTGGTGCGTGGCGCACGATCTGACCTGCTGCGTGAGCGACCCGCGAACGGTCGCGCAACTCGGCCAGCTCGCCGCGCGGACCGGCAAGCGCGTACCGGTCCATCTCAAGATCAACACCGGCATGAACCGCTACGGCGTGCGTTGGGACGCGGCGCTCCCGCTGGTGGAAAGGATACTCGACACCAAGGCCCTCACGCTGGAGGGCGTGCTCAGTCATTTCGCGCAGTCGGACGAGGCGGACAAGACCTTTGCGATGCTGCAATTGGCGCGGTTCCAAGAGGTCCTGCGCGGCCTCGCGGCGCGCCACGTGGCCGTGAAATTCCGCCACCTCTGCAACAGCGGCGGTTTTCTCGACCTGCCACAGGCGCACTTTGACCTGGTGCGGCTGGGCATCTTGACGCTGGGCGTCTTCCCCTCGGCGGCGTGCCGGCGGATTCCCGGCCTCGAAGCGGTGATGACCGTCAAAGCGCGCATCGTGGCGGTCCAGCGCCTGGAGCCTGGCGACCACGTCGGCTATGGCATGCGTTACACCGCGCCGGCGCCGCGCCGCATCGCCGTGCTGCCCATCGGCTACGGCGACGGTTTCCCGCGCGTGCGCAATGCCGGTTGCGCGCTCGTCCACGGCCGCCGCGCGCCCCTGGTGGGAGGCGTGGCCATGGACGCCCTCACCGTGGACATCACGGATATTCCCGAGGCGCAGCCCGGCGACGAGACCGTGCTGATGGGCCGGCAGGGCGACGACGAGATTTCCGTCCACGAAGTCGCGAAGCTGAAGAACTCCGCGGCGTACGACGTGCTGTGCGGTTGGCGGGGGCGACTGCCGCGCATACTGGTCAACGACAGGTCCGGCGCATGAAGCTGCTGTTTTCCGAGGCGCAGGCCGATTATGCCCATTACATCTTCCCGTACGCCATCTGGGCCTTTCCCGAGCCGGGCGAAACACCGGCCGACCTGTTCAACGCCGGCTTCCTGCCGTCCTCGCTCAACCTGGACCGGTTTTACCTCTGCCGGCAGGTGCGGGTGAAGCTGGCGACGTTCCGGCCGTCGTCCGAGAACCGCCGCATCCTGCGCAAAGGCGCGGACCTCACGGTCGAGCTGGTGCCGCGCGCCACGTTCGAATACACGCCCGCGCGGCGCGAGTTCTGCCTGCGCTACGCCGCCGCGAAGTTCGGTCCGCACGTCATGCCCGGCGAGCGGCTGGACGCGCTGTTCGCCGCGCCCTTGGTCACGCATCTGCTCGTGTTTCGCGACGCGGCGGCCGGCCGGGAGGTGGGCGTGGCGACGCTCTACCTGGAGCCGCCGGCGCTGGCGTTTTACTACTACGCGTTTTACGACCTGGCCTGCCCCGTCCACAGCCTGGGCATGTTCATGATGACCGCGGCGGTGAAGCTCTTTGCGGAACGCGGCCTGGCGCACGTGTACCTCGGTTCGTGCTATTCCGAAAACGCGCGTTACAAGACCCAGTTCACCGGCGCGGAGTTCTTCAACGGGTTCCGCTGGTCCGACAACCCCGCCGAATTGAAATACCTGCTCCGCCGCGGACAGACGGTACCGTCCGAGCACCTGCTCGAATGCGCGGAGTACCGGGAACGGTTTTACACCGGCTCGCTTGACGCCATCCGCGCCGCAAGCCCGTTTGTGGTGGCGCTCAAGCCAGGAGCCGGAGGAAGTCAGTAGGCAGCAGCGGGCGTCAGGCATGCAGCTTTTGGCGCGGGCTCAGCGCCCGCCCAGATAAACCCGCCGTTCATCGCCGTCGAGACCGCGAGTCACGTGCCGGGCGGCGGACTCGATCAAGCGCTTCGGTTCAGGCGACAAGATTTTCCCGAGCCGATGCCGGCGCAGTCCGCCGCGGAGATCGGCCGTCAACACGGATTGGTCGTCCTCGACGAACGCCATGTACATGACCGGCTCGGCATGTCCGGTCAGGACGGCGATCGGCGCCAGCCCACCAAGCCCGGAGGGGTTGCTCATCTCCCAGACGATGGCAGTTTTGTCGCCGCTACCCGTGACCAGGAAGCGTCCGTCGCAGCTCCACGCCAGGTGATTGACCTGGCCGCGATGCTGCACCTGGCGGTCCACAGGCGTGCGCGGCTGCAACTGCCAGACCCAGATCGCCCCCGAACTCAAGCCCAGCGCCAGAAACCGACCGGCGGGGTCAAACGCGGCGCACCGCACGTCCCCCTCGTGGGTGAACGCGGCCGGCGGCCGCCCGCCCGGCAACGTCCAGACCGTGATCCGGTTACCGTACTGCAAGGCGAACAAAAGCCGCCCATCCGGACTCAGGCCGACTTGCTCGAGCGCGTTCGTCCAGGGCGAGGACCAGGCATCCCATCCGAGGTGGCGTTCGGGACCGGCAAGACCAAACTTCGGCAAATGCACAACGCCGTCCTCGCGCCCGACTGCGAGTGTCGCAGGTGGCGTCTGCGGCCCAAACGCCAGGCATCGAACTTCGGCGGGAAAAGGCTCAGCCCAGAGCACGCCCGGCCCGGGCTGGCGCAAATCCACCAGCGCGACCTCACCGCCTTCGGCCACGGCCAGGTACCGGCCATCCGCGCTGAGTGCTGCCGCCCGGATTTCCTTCGTCGCCTGGTACCGGGGCGCGGGCGTATCCGATCTGTCCAGACCCGGCGGGCGGATCCACAGATTCGTTTCCGGCGGACTCGTGGAGCCGAGCACCAGGGCGCCGTTTGGGCTCGCGGCAAGCAGCCGGACCGAGAATCCGCCGGGCGCGGCCAGATACTGGCCGGCGCGGTTTTCCCAAAGAATCGCTCGACGATCATGGCCACCGGTCAACAGCCAGCGACCGTCCGGGCTGAAGGCGACTGCGTTGACCTGGGCCTTGTGACCGATGAACTCGGTCACCAACTCGCCGCTGCTCAGATGCAGACGCGCCTTGCCGTCCAGGCCGGCCGTCAGAATCATCGCGCCATCCGGACTTAACGCGGCGGCTTGTATCCCATCGGGATAGGCCAGGGCACGACCGGCTTGCAGCCCCGGCCGAGCGCCAGCCAGACTCGCCGGGCGGGTTTCAAACACCTGCGCCGCGCGCGGTCCCCAAGCCACCAGATGCCGACCTTGGAAGGTCAGCCGTCGCAGGTCGGTGTTCGTGTACATGCCCAACAGACGGCCGGAGGCCGTTTCCCAAAGCCGGAGCACGCCAGCCACTCCGATGGTGGCGAGCAGTTGATCATCCGCGCTGAAGGCCAGACTGCGGACATCCCCGGTTTGTTCGGCGAGGCTTCCGGGCTTCGTCGCACCCGCGGTCCAAAGTTGGAGCTGGTAATGGTTCGGCCCCAAGGTGAGGCGGGACTGGTTCGTGTCGGTGGCCACGGCAAGCCATTGCCCGCCGGGGCTGTAGGCCGCCAGTTTCGGGCGACCGGCGGAAACGGCCAAGTTATGGACCGCCGGCTGCTGCGGCGCGCGCCAGTCCCACAGCAGCGCCGCGCCGTCGTCGGACGCGGTGAGCACCCGCTGCCCGTCCGGGCTGAAGACCGCGCTGTTCACCGCGGCGGTGTGATGGGTGAGCCGGGCCAGCGGCCGGCCATCGAGCGCGTCCCAGACCTGCACCTGCGTGCCGGCGGCGCTGAGCAAAAATTTTGCGTCGCGACTGAACTCGAGCGCCGCCACCCGGCTGCCGGGCGCCGGCTCAAGCACTCGCGTCACGCAGGCAGCCTGCTGCCAGACGCCGTTCGTACCGGTACTTCGCGTCAGCGCAAGGTTGCCCGCGTCGTCCGCCGTGACGAAGCCGGTCCCGTCCGGGCTGAACACGGTCCGAACCACCGGGCCGGCATGGTTGGTGACCTGCAACCGGAGCGGCAGGGCGAACGCCGCTTTTCGCACCAGCGTCAGCGCCTCGGGCGAGGGGTACACCGCCCAGGCGTTGGTCGCGAGGATCAAGGCCAGTTCCGGGTCATCCGCCAGAAGGCCCGTGGCCCGCACGGCCAGCTTGCGCGAGATGGCGATCCGTGCGTTCCGACTCGCCAGCCAAGACGCGGCGAGGGCGAAGACCAGCGCGGCCAGACCCACGACCAACCACAGGCGGCGCTGCGCCTCGCGCACGCGGATTTGCGCGCGCAGGCGTTCGTTCTCGGCCTTGGCGCGCTCCTGTTCGAGTTCGCGCTGGCGCGCGGCTGCCTCGGCCGCCAGCTCCGCCTGCCGGGCCTGGACGCTCGCGTCGAGGAACTCCAACGCCGCGGCGTAGCCCGGTCCGTAACGACCGGCCCATGCGGCGGTGGGCTGGTTTTGTTCCCGCCACAATTGCGCGATCTGCAAATCGGGATCGCGGAACAAGCCGGCCTTGCTCTCTTTCCACAACAACGCGGTTTCCGCCAGGCGACGGTAAATGCGGACCGACACCGCCTCCTCTTCCACCCAGCCGTTCAGCCGCTGCCAGGCACGCATGAGGCTTTCATGGGTGAGGTCCACCACCGTGTCCGACTGGAGCGCCACGTCGCCCGGCGGCATCAGAAACGCCCGGCCTTCCCGGCGGAAGACTTCCGTCACGGCGGTCACCTCGGCCGGGCTGGCGGCGGTGATCTCGACCAATTCCGCCAGGCGCGTCGGCCGGCGCGTGCCACGGGCGTCGCGGGTCTTTTCGGTCAGCGCCTTGAACACGCGAGCGGCTACGTCGCGCGCGCGGTCGTGGGGCAATTGTTGGTACGCCTCGTCGGCGTGCCGCGAAAGCGCCCCAGCCATGCAACCCACCGCTTCGTAGTCCTCGAGGTCCAGCGGCCGCTGATCCGCATGGCTGCTGACCCAATGATCCCAGGTCCGCATCAAGGCGTGCTGGAGCAAGGGCAGTTGGTCGGGGTCCTCCCCCACGTCGTTGAGCAGGCGCTGCACCAACCGGGAGGCGATGGTCCCGCCCCCGACGCGCACCGGGCCTTCGATGGCCCGCCGCCACTGGTCGCGGTTGAGGCGGGGGACCAGGTATTCGCTCTGATTGATCGCCTCGGCCAGCCCCCGGTACCGCGTGCAATCGCCCAGGAAATCCGACCGCATCGTCAGCACAACGTAAATCGGCTGCTCGGTCTGCCGCGACGCTTCGAGAAGCAGGCGGACAAACGCCGTGGCCGCGTCCCGGGCCGCCGGCGTGTCCTGGGTGTAGCGGAACAACTCTTCGAACTGGTCCGCCACCACGAGCAAATTGGTGCGCGCCGGCAGGGCCGCGTGCCGCACCGCTTCGACGAGACCCAGGCCGCTGCGTTCAAGCGTCACCGCCAATCGCAAGGGCAGTTCTTCCCCGACGTCGTCCGTATAAAGGCCCGCATCGCAGAGGGCCTGGCTGAGGTGCTTGAGCGGGTCGCCGCCCGGCCGCATCACGGCCACCCGCCAGGTGGAACCCGCCACCCGGAGCGTGCCGCCGTGCAATTCGGGCAGCAGCCCGGCGCGGATCAGGGATGACTTACCGCTGCCCGAGGCGCCCACCACGGCAATAAACCGGTGCTGGCGCAGCCGCACGAGCATTTCGGCTGTCTGCTCCTCCCGCCCGAAGAACAGGTGCCTCTCCTCCATTGCAAAGGGCCGCAAGCCGGGGAAGGGATTGAACCGGGTTTGGGGCATGGAGAAGCGTCCGGAGGGCTCAGCGCGGCGTCAGGAATTGCTGGAGGAACGGCCGCAGGCTCTCCGCGGAAAGCGGCTCCGGGAGGCGGATCACCTCGGCAGTGCGGGTGCGGAAGCGCTGCTTGTCCCGGTTGTCGGGCGGGGCGAGGGCAACGGCCTGCGCGCGCGGCGGGGCGGTGCGGCCGTAGCCGGGCGCTTGGAGTACGTCCATCAGCTTCACGTCCACCCAGGCGCGGCTGGCGGCGCCGTAGTAAATCAGCACGGCGTCACACAGTTGCAGCACCTGGCGGTGCGCCTGGGAGATCGCGGCCTCGTCGCCCTCGAAGCGCGAGCGGCTGACCTCCGCGCCCTGGTCGAAGAAGAAATCCTCCAACGGATCCACGCGCAATTCATCCACCTGGTCGCAAATCAGGTAGAGCAACGGCGGACGTTGAGGATCGGGCTTGACCGGCGACACCGGCGGCGGCGGCGGCGTCAGCTTGTCGAGCATCACCTCCTTGAGCTTCTCGAGCACGTCCTGGATCAGTTCCGCGCCGCGCTGCGCCTCGGCGTCACGCTGCAAACGCTCAACGAACGCGACCTGCCGCGGGTCTTGCGGCGACAGGCCCTTTGGCAGCCAGATCAGACGCGAGTAACCGGGCTTGCCGGTGGCCGCGGCGGCGAGCTGGTTCTGGAGTTCCCCAAGCGATTGCGAGGCATTTTCGGGCACGATGCCGTAACGCTCGCCGACCAGGTGGATCGCCAGGTCGCACCGCTCCAGACAGGCACGCACCGCCGCTTCAAACTCCTCGCCGATCATCGGCAGCGGCGAGTCCGGCAGCACCGCGTGCCCGCGCTCCACCAGTTCCCGCCGCACCTGCTCGCGCTGGGCCTGGAGATCCGACGCGGTCAGCGCGAGGTAAACGGTCTTGCCCGAGCGCGGCGCCTCGGACGGCCGCGCGCCCGCCAGCGGGTGCGTGCGCATCAACTTCAGCAGTTGGCTCAGGTCGTATGCCACGTCGTAGAGACGCGCGAAGTACTTGCGTCGTGCCTCCTGGCCGTACTCCTCGCTGAACTCGCGCGGACGTCCGCTTGCGGGGTCAATCTCGAAGAAGTCGAAACCAAGAACGCTGTTGAACAGCTCGACCAGCGAGGGCGGAACTTCTTGGGCTGCGAAAGGCGTCTTCACCACCTTGAAGAATCGCGACTTTTCGTTGACCTTGACGCCGCCGGTCGCGGCCGTGGCCTTCTCGAACTCGCCCACCTCGCGCACACACCATTCGGAGCGCAGGTAGCGCGGGGACACCACCGACACGAGTGCCTTCAGCATCGGGAACTGCCTGACGATGGTCTCCTCGAGCAGATCGCTGCCGCCCAGTTTGGCATCCCGCCAGACCTTGACCCTTTCCCCCATGAGCTCCGACAACTTGATCACCAGGTCGTTGTGGAAGCGTGACACCCAGCCCTCCGTGCTTCCTCCCAGGGGTGAGTTGTCGAGGATCGCATAGCTGATGAACACGTCGCTCGGCGACCCCGCTTGTGGAGCATTTGTCATCCGGCCTCTGTCAGTGCCAGCCAGCGATTCACGATGTGGGTCAGGGAATCTAGCTTCGGAACAATCACCAGCAACTCGAAATCGGCCCGGACGGTTCCATCGAGTGTCTCAAAGTTTACTGCAACCCGCGCACCACCCTCAAATTTCGAGACAAGCTAAATTTGATTTGTGCCCACTTTCAGGTATTCTTTATATGGTGTATCCCGGCTCAAGTAACTGGTTCATCCAGTTGACCGGCCCTGTTCGCCTGCGTACCTGCTTTCGGTGGCTGTGGGCGTTTCCCTGGCTGTGGGGCACCGCGTGGTCTCAGGAAACCCCGCCCGGTGGCAGCCCGCCTGTCCTGGCCGAACGATTGGAAATCGAGCAACTCCTTTCGCAGTCCTTCCCCAGCAACTTCGTCGTGGTGCTGCCGGAAAACACCGTGTACCGCATCCCGGCCGGGACCGCCCTTGAACTGGACACCCACCCCGGCGATCCACTGGCCACCGGTGACCAGTTGCAGACCGGCCAGGCGAGCAAGGCGATGTTGCTCGGTCCGGGCCTGGCCGCCGCGTTGGCCGAGCAAAGCAAGGTCGAGGCGGCGGGGACCGACCTGATTCTGCGCGGCGGTCAGGTGTACGGCAAAACGCTGGGTGCGGTGTCCACGCCGCGCCTGGTTGAGGCGCTTGGCGCCCGCGTGCGCGCGGTGGGCACGGAATACCTGATTGAAATCAATCCCACGCTGTCCCGCATTGAGGCCCGCGTGGCGGCGGGACGGCTGGAATTGACCGGACCTTCGGGCGCTTCCATTCCGGTGCTGCCCGGTCAGGTGGTCGTTCTGGCGCCCGAGACGCCACCCACCGTAAGCCCGTCCACCGAATCCTTCGCAAGCAAGATCGGCTGGAAGCTGCATTACCCCGCCATTCTCAGCCTGGATGACCTGGCGGGCGCGACGGGCGGCGCCCGCCTCCTGGGCGAACCGGCCATGGCCGCGTCACAGACCGCCTACCAGACGGGTGACGTGCTCGCGGCACTGGCGAAATACCCGGTGGAACGGTTTCTCACGTCGAACGCGGAGACGATTTACCGCGCCGCCTTACTGCTCGCGGCCGGACAGGTGGCCGAGGCCGAAAGCCGGCTCGGGCTCATCCTTGCGACGAACGAACCGGCAGCCAGCGCGGTGGACCATCGCCTCGCGCGGGCGTTGCTTCGGCTGATACACACCGTGCGGCGGGAGGAAATGCCGCCCGCCGCCCGGCCCGCGACCGCCACGGAATGGCTCGCGGAATCCTATTACATGCAGAGTTTCGGGACTCTCGCCGGCGCCCGACTTGCCGCACGGCAGGCGGTGGAACTCGCGCCGGATTTCGGACCGGCGCTCGCCCGGCAGGCCGAACTCGATTTCTTTTTCGGGAACCGCCGTCGCGGCAGGGCCAGCGCCGAGAAAGCCCTGACCGCCTCGCCGCGAAACGCCCAAGCCCTGGCGCTCGACGGGTTCGTGCAGGCTGCGGGGGGCCGGTCGGATGATGCCCGCGCGAGCTTCGCTGAAGCGGTCCGCCTGGATCCCCGCTCCGGCCAGGGCTGGCTCGGGCTGGGGCTCAACCTGGTGTGCGAAGGCCGGTTCGCCGCCGGACTGCGGGCGCTGCAGATCGCCGTAGTCCTGGAACCCCAAAGCGCGGCTTTCCGGACCCACCTGGCCAGGGGCTACCGCGATGTCTCGCGCGATGCCGCCGCCTTGCGGGAACTGGGCATGACCGCCGGCGATGCCAGGGCGCGCGCGGGCGAGGAAAAACAGCGCGCCCGGGAACTCGATCCGCAAGGTCAGTGGCGGGCGATGGCGTTTCCGGCCGTGTGCGTTCCCGACCAAGGCCGGTTCACCGTGGGCATCGCGGCCGGGCTGGCTTTGATCGAAGAGGCGGAACTGGAGTTCGGGCCCGGCTTCACCATCCAAAGCCCGTGCGAGGAGGGCCGGCCGCACGTGTTCGCCGACGGTTTGGGTGACACCGTGCGCTTTGACACCGGCGTCCGGCTGGATCTGAACCTCGGTTACAGGCTCAGCCGATATGTGACGCTCGAAGCCCAGCCGTCGGCGATCTGGGCCTCAGCGCCGGACCACCAGATCATCACCGACTACACTGAACCGGGCTACAATTACCAACTGGCCATTTCCCGGGGCAGCGTGGAGCTGTTGCAAACTCCGCTCCTGGTCGGCGCCGTGGGACGCATCCCGCTGAGCAACCGGCTGACCGTGTACCTCGGCGCGGACGTGGGCGTGATGCTCAGTTGGCTGCAGTTGGGGCACCTCAACCTCGAGTGTTACAACGACGAGGAATATGGCACGGCCCGCGTGGACGAAGTCTCGGACTCGTCCTGGGCCTTCGCCTACCAGGCCAGACTGGGTTTTGACTACGCCCTGAGCCGGAAGTTGGTGGTGGGCCTGGGGTATCAGTTCCTCGGCACCACCGGCCACACCTGGCAGCTTTACGGCAGGGATTTGAAGTCCGATGCACTTTTCACGCACTCGATCTCCGCCCGCTTGAACCTGAATCTCTGAAAACCACCCGACCATGAAAACCCGACCCGATCGCGGTTTGTTGGCCACCCTGCTGGCGACGCTTTGCGCCACCGGCCTGACGCCGCGTCTCGGCGCGCAAGTCGTGGCCTCCGTCAGCACCCGCGACAACCAGCCGTCCACGCTGGAGCTGCTATCCAGCGGCTGGGCAGCCAATGAACTCGACCTCGCCCTGACCGTGAGCCAGCCCGGCCAGGCGTTTCTTCAACTGTCCGGGATCGCGAAGGCTGGCAAACACCAGGATGACCCGTATCACCGCAACAGTTTCTGGGTCAACCTGGTCATGCGGAACGACACCGGCCACTCGCTGCGGGGCATTGAACTGGAGTTGCAGCCGTTGACCGGTCCCAACACCCCGCTGGACGGGGTGTCATTCGGGGCCCTGCCCTTGAGCAAGGCGCAAGAAGTCCTGGCCAGTCGCCAGTTCGGCGCCCTCACCACACTCGAGGCCTTGAGCGCCCCGCCCGCTTTCCCAAACAACTTCTGGGGCTTCACCGGCGCGGTGCTCAACGGCGATTCGGAGGAGTCATTGGCGATCGGCTTCCCAATCCAGCGCCTGGCAACCGACCCGTTGCGCTTCCATTACTTCGAGGCTGCGGGCACCGAGATTGACCCCGGCGAGGATATCCGGCTTCGTTTCCTGGTCACCCAGAACGGGCCGGCCAACGGCGCCTACCTGGCGTTCACGCTCACGGCCGTGGTTCCGGAACCGGGCTCTGTCGGCCTCGTGTCCGCCGCTTTGCTCGGAGTAGTGGCGCTGGGGCGAATCCGGCAGCGGCGCGCAGCCAGGGCATAGGCACACACCGGCACGGATGCCGGCGCACCCGGTGGGCGACACCGGTCAGCCTTCGCTGACCGGGCCCTTTCGCTTGGGGGATGGGGAGGATTGCCGGCGCCTGGCCGGGCGCGGCGGAGCGGGCGCTTCCGGCTCGGGTTTTACCTCCATCCAGTCGCTGTCCGGTTGCAGGGAGAGCGTGCGGATGCGGCCGTTCTTGAACTCCCAACCGGACGCGTCGCCGTCGCCCTCGCGGCTGTGCTGGATGACCGTGCCCGAGCAACCCTGCGCGCACAGCCAGGTGGCCAACTCATCGGCGTGATACCACTTCCCGTACTCCAGGCCGTTGAAATACACCGTCTTGACCAGTCCCTCCTCCTCGTCGGGCACCTCCGCCGGCTCGAGCTTGCCGGGCGAATCCTCGTCCCCGTGGAATTCCACCGTGCGGACCTCCGACACCGCCAACTGCTGGAACATGTAAGCCGCCTCGTCGTTTGGATCGGCCTGCTTGCGCTTGAGCGCGCGCTTGAAGGCGGCCAGCCGCTTGACCGGCACGGTCACGTTCAGGATCAACTCGGTTTCGTAGCCCATGATTGCACCTCTGTTCGAGCGGCGTCTTCACTCAGGTTTCGGCAAAGACCGGTCGGAAAAACCCCAGCTTGCCCTGACAGGGCCGAAACGGCAGCCGACGTGGGTTGGCCAGCACGTAGCCGAAGGTACCCTCGAACCACGGCGACTCATGCCGGGTCACGCAGTCCACTATGTCCACCACGCCCACCACCCCGCCGAAGTAAAGCTCCTCCGGCGGCCGGACCCGCTGCTCCTTCTCCAGCCATGCCCAGACCCGCGGGTTGAACAGGCGCCGGTTCAGGCCGGCATGAATGAGCACGGGGCCGCGATGGCGGGTCAGCCGGGGACGGTTCTCGATGTCTTTGAACCCGGCCACAATCAGCCAGGCCCAGGGCTGGTGCACGGTCAGCGCGGGCAGTTGTTCCAAGGCCGAAGACCAGCGGATTTCCGGCGAACGCGGCTGGGTGAACACGCGGGCGGGCATAGCGCCGACCGTAATAAGGGACCTCCCCGGCCCAGTCAACTTGAAGAACTGGATTGGGCCGAAGACCGGATGGGAAGATGCCGGATGCCAGATACCCGATGCCGGAGGCCCGGTGGTGCAGGCTTCCAGCCTGCTGGTGTGCCAGAATTCCCGCCCGTCAGTTCGAACTGACCCCGACGCAGCGCAGCCCCACCAGCCTATCAAGGCAGAGGACCTACCGCGGCACGGTAGCGCGCCGTTGCGCCGGTGCCGGACTGTCAGGCGGCAGGATGCCGCCCTGTACGGCAACCGGGACGTTTGCCGCTACGCTGTAGCGGCAGGCGTCTCGCCTGCCGCTGAACCGGGCTTCCAGCTCGGCGGAATCAGGTCGGCGTCCGCGCCGACTCGATTCCAGCCTGCGGGAAAACAGCTTTAGTGCACCATCACCCGACGGGCGGAAAGTCGTTATTCCGGCTTAATCCTAATGCCTTTCGGGAAATCAGGGCTGCCCCCGTAATTGTCCCACCCGGCCTGGCAAAAAGGGGCATGAAAAAAACTCTTCGCGTCGTCGGCACGAGTCTCCGACGCTGCTGTCCGCCGGTTTTGAAG
>Ga0209381_1001690_pt1 | contig 33307 bp, 25 predicted proteins | sample DewCreD2012metaG_FD_184111 | JGI IMG/M metagenome (GOLD analysis project Ga0209381, IMG submission 184111) | Hot spring sediment bacterial and archeal communities from British Columbia, Canada, to study Microbial Dark Matter (Phase II) - Dewar... ... | reverse complement strand
ACATTTCCGTTCTTGACCTGACCATAACAATCTGGCTAGGTATCACGGTCGCGAACCACCTGTCAAGCGAAATCCGCAGGCCGGCCGCAACTCCGCGTCAGATCAAGGCCGGTTTGTCAGCAGCCTCCGACAGAGGCCGGGAGACGATCAGTAGTCCTTGCGGTGGAACCAGAAGGCGCCGACCGCGAACCAGCCGAGGGACGAGAGGGCGACCTGGACGAGCGCCGAGGTGTCGCCGAGCCGTCCGTGCCGCACCGCCTCGAACAGCAAGCTGCCGGTTTCGGTGGTTTGCGGCAGGAGGTTGTACAGCACCGCGAACAGCCAGGCCCAGCCCGACTCCCCCATCAACACGTGCCCCAACTCGGTCTCCGCAGCGAACAACAGCGGCCCGATGAACAGCGCATAGCCGGTGACGATCAAGGCCGACAGGACCGACGACCGCCCGGCCTGGGCCAGCAGCGCCATCATCGTCAGGAAGGCGGTGTAGGCGAACAGCGAGGCGGGAATCGTCAGCAGGAAGGCGGGAACCCAGAGGCCGGTCTTCGCGCCGAGCACCAGGTAGTTGCCGCCGAAGAACAGGACGCTCGCCGCCAGCGCGATCGTGGCGCAGCCGGCGAACCGGCCGGCGTACAGCGCGAAGCGGCCGAGCGGCTTGGAGAGCAGCAGGTCGATCGAACCGCGCTCCTGCATCCGCGGGAAGAAGCCGGCGGTGAGCCAGACCATCAGCAGCAGGCCCGGGTAGTAGAACGTCACGGCGAGGCCGGCGAAGATCGCGCCGAGCGCCTCGGTCCCGCCCGGCATCCCCTGCACCAGCATGCCGGCCACCGTGATCATCCCCGACGCCGACCCGACCAGCGCCGCGATCAGGACCAGTTCCAGCGCGATCAGGCCGAAGCTCGCCACCAGCAGCTTGCGGTGCAACGCCTCGGACAACGTGTGCCGCCAGACGGTCAGGAACCCGCTCACGACGCTCCCTCCCGCCCGTGCTCCACGACCTCGAGGAACACGTCCTCCAGCGACGTCGCCGCCGCCCGCACATCGGTGAGCAGCACGCCGGCCGCGCGCAGCCGGTCGATCGCCTCGTTCAGCGCCGCCGTGGTCGGCGCGTCCACCTCCACCGCGCCGCCCGCCGCAGCCGCGAGCGGTCCCAGCGCGGCGGCGGCGACCCCCGGATCGCCCTCCACGGAGATCCGCCAGCGGTTGCCGCGCCGGGTCAGCGCCTCGACCGAGCCGATGCGCAGCACCCGTCCCCGGTCGAGAATCGCCACCCGGTCGCAGACCCGCTCGACCTCCGACAGCAGGTGCGAGTTGAGGAACACCGTCGCGCCGTCCTCGCGCAGCCGCACGAGCACGTCGCGGATCTCCTTGCGGCCGATCGGGTCGACCCCGTCGGTCGGCTCGTCGAGCACCACCAGCCGGGGACGGTGCAGCAGGGCCTGGGCCAACCCGAGCCGCTGGATCATCCCCTTGGAGAAGGTGGCGACCTTCGAGCGGCGCCGGTCGAGCAGTCCGACCTGTTCGAGGGCGGCGGGGACGGCGCGCGATCGGTCGGCGGCGGACAGGCGCGACAGGCGGCCCAGGTAGTGCAGCGCGCCCTCGGCGTGCAGGAAGTCCGGGAAGCGGATGTTCTCGGGAAGGTAGCCGACCTCCCGCCGCGCGCGGGGGTCGCCCGCCGGCCGGCCCAGCAACCGCGCCTCGCCGCCGGAAGCGCGGGCGATCGCGAGCAGGATCTTCACCAGCGTGGTCTTGCCGGCGCCGTTGGGGCCGAGCAGGCCGAAGATCTCCCCGGGGCGGACCTCGAGGTCGATCCCGCGCAGCGCCTCGATCCGCTTCGCCCGGCGCAGCGCTCCGTAGGTCTTGCGCAACCCGCGGACCTCGATCGGCGCGACCTCGCTCATCGCGGGCGCATCGTGGACCGGGGCGCCCGGGAAAGGCAAGGCCCGGCAGCCTTCCGACAGACCTTCGAATTCCGCCGCCGTGGCCGGCGGACGTCCGCGGCCCGAAGCCGGAAGGCAGCCGGCAGGCCGGATGCCTTGACACCCCGGAGGGCCGGGGCTAAGCCGGTCGCGCCGGAGAAACGGTGGTTCTCCGGCGCCCGGGAGCCGCTCCCGGCCGATCTTTCCGGGGGGCGTGAAGGAGCGACGACGATGACGCCATCCTCTCCTTCCCGGCCGCCGGAAGACGCATCCGCGGACCCGGCCTCCCTCGACCCCAACAAGGTGCGCCTGCGCCGCATCACCGAGGTGCTCCCGGCGAAGATGAAGCAGTACGGGATCGACGCCTGGCTCACCTTCACCCGGGAGGGGGCGACCGACGCGCTGGGCTGGGACGTCGCCGCGGACCGCGTGGTCGGCCGGGCGGCGTGCCTGTTCGGCTTCCTCGGCGGCAGGCTGACGCGGATCGCGATCTGCGCCAGCTACGACGTCACGCCGTTCATCGAATCCGGCCTCTACGAACAGGTCGTGCCGTACAAGCGCGAGGGGATCGGCCCGCACCTCAAGGAGTGGCTGGACAAGCTCGACCCGCGGAAGGTCGCGATCAACTTCTCGCGCGACGCGCCGAACATCGATGGCATCACCCTCGGGATGTACCGCTACCTGCTGGAGGTGGCGGGGACCGGGTTCGAGGAGCGGCTGGTCTCGGCCGAGCCGCTGATGATGTCGGTCAAGGGGGTCAAGCTGCCGGAAGAGGTGGCCGCGATCGAACGGGCGGCGGTGGCGACGCAGCGCATCCTGCGCGAGGCCCTGTCGCTCGAGCGGATCACGCCCGGGAAGACCACCGAACTCGACGTCGGCCGCTTCCTCGAGCAGCGAACGAACGACCTGGGGTTCAAGGTCAGCTTCATCAGCGTGGTCGTCGGCCCCGACCGCGGCCACGCCGACCCGACCGAGCGCGTGATCGCCCACGGCGACCTCCTGCGCACCGACTTCGGCGTGTTCCACCAGGGCTACTCGTCGGACATCCAGCGCACGGCGTACCTCCTCCGGCCCGGCGAACGACAGCCGCCGGACGCGGTGCGCCGGATGTGGGACACCACCCTGCGCGCCAACCGCGCCGCGATCGCCGCGATGAAGCCGGGCGTCCAGGCGGTGAAAGTCGATGCGGCGGCGCGCAAGGTGATCGTCGATGCCGGGTACGACGAGTACCCCCACGCCGCCGGGCACGCGATCGGCGTCAAGGTCCACGACACCGGCCCGGTCCTCGGGCCGGACTGGAAGGAACGCTACGGCACGCTGGTCCGGCACGGCCTCGAGGAAGGCCAGGTGTTTGCGGTCGAGCCGATGATCTACCACGACCTCCCGGAGGTCGGCGGGGTCGTCCAGGTCGGCCTCGAGGAGGATGTGGTCGTCGAGCGGTCCGGGGCGCGCGTGCTGGGCACCCCCCAGACCGAACTGTGGCTGCTCGGCTAGCGCCGCCCGACTCTCGATCCTGCTTCCCGCGTCCGTCCCGCCGGGCCGGTGGGCGGGCGCAGGCTCCCCGCCCCGGTGCATCGCGCCGCGAGCCGTGCCATCATCCGCCCATGAAGGATCTTCTGGTCTCGACCGACTGGCTGGCCCGTCATCTGGGGGATCCCCGCGTCGTGGTCGTCGACACCCGCTGGTATCTCCAGGACCGCCGCGGCATCGACGAATACCGCGCGGGACACATTCCGGGCGCCGCGTTCCTCGACGTCGACACCGACCTGTCCGATCCGCCCGGCCCGGGACGGCCGGGACGGCACCCGCTCCCGTCGCCCGCGCGGTTCGCCGGGGCGCTGGCCCGCATCGGCGTGAGCGCCGACTCGCTCGTCGTCGGCTACGACGACGAGGGCGGCGCGATCGCGGGCCGCCTGTGGTGGCTGCTCGAGTACTTCGGCCGCCCCCTGGGTCGGGTGCTCGACGGCGGCCTCGCCGCCTGGCAGGCCGAAGGCCGGCCGCTCGAGACGACTCCGCCGGCGCGCCGCCCCGCCCCAACGCTCGCGCTCCAGCCGCACCCCGAACGAGTCGTGGGCAAGCGGCGCGTGGTCGAGCTGCTGCGCGAGCCGGGCACCCTGGTGCTCGACGGACGCTCGCCGGAGCGCTACCGCGGCGAGGTCGAGACGATCGACGCGCGGCCCGGGCACATTCCCGGCGCGAAGAACGCCCCGGTGGCCGGCAACCTGGTCGAGCCGAACGGCCGGTTCCTGCCGCCGGCGGCGCTGGCCGAACGGTTCGCCGCGCTCGGCGCGAACGAGGCGACGACGATCGTCTGCCACTGCGGGTCGGGCGTGAAGGCCTGCCACAACATCCTGGCCCTGACGCTCGCCGGACGGCCCGACGCGCTGCTTTTCGAGGGGTCGTGGAGCGAGTGGGCCGCGGACCCGGACCTGCCGGCCGCGCGGGAGTGATCGAGCGGCGCGCTAGCGGCGGCGGCCCGGCCGCTCCTTCGGGCGCGCCGTTCCGACGGCGTGCTTCGGCGCGGCGACGTGCTTCTTCGGCCGCGCGGCACCGTTTTCGAGACGCCCGGGGCCCTTCCGCGGACGAGCGACGCGCTTCCCCGGACGCGTCACGTCTTTCTTCGACCGCGCGACGGGTTCTGCCGGCCGCGCCCCGCGCTTCCCCGACCGCGCCGCGCGTCGGTCCGGCCGCGCTCCGCCTTGCCTCGACCGCGCGCCCGGGGAAGACGCCTGCAGGAAGTCGCTCATCCTGGTCCACAGGGGTCGGGCGCGGGGGTCGATCATGATCCCGACGTGGGCGCCCTCGATCGGGACGAACTCCTTCTCGGCGGAGCCGACGATGTCGTGGAGCACGCGCGCCGACTCGAGCGGCACGATCCAGTCGCGGGTCGCGGCCAGGTTGAGCAGCGGGCAGGTGATCGCGCGCGGGTCGGCCGGACGGCCGTGGATCGTCGTCCGGCCGCGGCGGAATCGATCCGAGTGGAACACCTCGTGGATGAACTTGCGAAACACCTCGGCGGGGATGTCGACGTTCTCGTTGGCCCAGCGGTCGACGGGTAAGAACAGCCCCATCACCCGGTCGTCGGCCAGGCCGTCGATGAACATCTTCCACTTGAGGATCTCGTAGTACGGCTTGAGCGCGATGAACGTGAAGCGGATCAGCTTGGCGGGCATGAGGCCGAAGGCATCGACGATCGCGTCGACCGGGAACAGGTCGCGGTCGGTCCACAGCGCGACCACGCCGCCCTCGGCGGCGGTCACGGGGGTGGTCAGCGTGATCAGCCGGTCGACCCGCTCGGGATGCCGCGCGGCGTAGAGCAGCGCCAGATTGCCGCCGATGCAGTGGCCGAACAGCGGGACCCGGTCCACGCGCCGCGTCCGCCGGATGAACTCGACGCAACCGTGGATCCCGGGCTCGATGTACGAATCGAGCGTCGTCTTGCGGTCGCCGGGCACCGTCGGGCCCCACTCGATGAGGTACGGGTCGAGCCCCTCGGCGAGCAGGTGTTCGATGAAGCTGAAGCCGGGGAGCAGGTCGAGGATGTACGGCTTGTTGATCACGGAGTAGACGAGCAGCACCGGGCGCGCGGCCGGAGGGGTCGGGCGCCCGGAGGAACGGTAGCGGTACAACTCGATGCGCCCCTCGCGGTGCACGAGGTCGCGGGGGGTGAGGCCGACGGGCGTGGTCGCCGGGTCGGCGTAGTACTCGCTGCCGTAGCGCAGCTTCACCGCGGCGGCGTCGAGGAACCGATCGACCCGGCGGCGGTCCTCGTCGGCGGGCGAGCCGGCGAGGACGCGGCCGAACGACTGCGCGAGCCGGCCGAGGTCGGGAACGAACTGCTCGGGGGCGAGCGCCTCGAGGTCCGCCTTCAGCTCGGCGACGGCGGTCTGCATGCGCCGGATGAGGCGCTGCGGGTCGAGGCGGCCGGCGCCCTCGACCTGCGCGGCGAGCAGTTCGGGGAGCCCGGCGAGACGCGCGGCCTCGTCCTGCCAGCGCGCGCGCGCCATCCGCTCGAGCTGCGAGAACGAACCGGTGCCGAGGCGTTCGCGGGCCGCGGCGGGAAGCCCCTCGATCAGCCGGCGGGCGAAGTCGGCCTGGAGACGACCGAGTCCGGCGAGGGAGGCGGCGAACTGGTCGGCCCAGGCCTGCGCCGCGGCGGAGCCGGGAGCGGCTCCGGCGGCGGCAAGCCGCCGGAACGCCTCGGCCGTCCGCTCGACCTCGGCGACCCACAGCTCGGCCGGCGTCCCGGCCGGCGGCTCGCCGCGCGCGTCGTCACCGTCCATCGCGTTCCTCCTCGCGCGGGCCGCGGCCCGCCGCGGATCCCGGTGTCGTCGAGCGTGCCGCGGCATACCGGCCGGCGGCGACCCCCTGCTGCAACTCCTGCTTGTGGATCTTCCCCGAGCTGCCCTTGGGCAGCTCGCCCAGCAGCGTCACGTACTTCGGGACCTTGTAGCGCGCCAGCGCCTTGCGGCAGTGCTCGACGACCTGTTCGGGGGTCCAGGGCGTCGCGGCCGGGTCGAAGGCCAGGAAGGCGTGGCCGACCTCGCCCCATTTCGGGTCGGGAACCCCGATCACCGCCGCCTCCTTGACGCCCGGAATCGCGTAGAGCACCCGCTCGACTTCGGCCGGGTACACGTTCTCGCCGCCGGAGATGTACATCTCCTTCAGGCGGCCGACGACGGAATGGTACCCCTCGTCGTCCTGCCGGAACAGGTCGCCGGTCGCGAACCAGCCGTCGGGGGACAGCGCCTTGGCGGTCGCCGCGGGGTTGTTCCAGTAGCCGGCGCAGACCGTCGGTCCGCGGAGCTGCAGTTCGCCGACCTCCCCGCGGGGCACCTCGCGGCCGCGGCCGTCGACCAGCCGGGTCTCCAGGTGCAGGACGGGGAAGCCGACGGCGCCGGCCTTGCGCACCGCGTCGCGCTCGTGCAGCACGAAACAGTTCGGGCCGACCTCGGTCAGGCCGTAGCCCTGCTTGAACACGACGCCGCGGCGCTGGAACTCCCGGATCAGCGGCACGGGACAGGGCGCGCCGCCGGAGATGAAGAAGCGCACCGAGGAGAGATCGGTGTCGGCGAAGCCGGGCGCGTCGAGCATCATCTGGAACATCGTGGGCACGGCGAAGAAGACGGTGACCCGGTGGCGGGCGATGGCGCGCAGCGCGGCGGCGGCGTCGAACCGGCGCGCGAGGACGACGGTCGCGCCGCGATGCAGGAGCGGCAGGGTCAGCACGTTCCAGCCGCCGGTGTGGAACATCGGCGCGTGCGTCAGCGTCACGTCGTCGTGGTGCAGGTCCCAGCCGGTGGCGGTGTTGACGGCGTTCCAGGTGATCGTACCGTGGGTCAGCACCGCCCCCTTCGGCCGGCCGGTGGTGCCGGAGGTGTACAGCAGGAGCAGCGGGGTGGCCTCGACGATGCCGTCGGTACGGACCGGCGCGGGGGAGGCCGCCGCGACCAGCGCCGCGTAGCCGTCGGGGCCGTCGCCGTCGAACGGCACATCCGGTCCGGACCAGCGGCCGTCGCGCAAGGCGGCGACGCCGTCGGCCAGGTCCGCGCCCCAGAACAGCACCGCCGGGGCCGCGTCGCGCAGGATCCAGGCCACCTCGTCGGGCGCGAGACGCCAGTTGATCGGCACGAGGATCGCGCCGAGCTTCGCACAGGCGAAGAACAGCTCGACCTGCTCGACCCGGTTCTGCCCCAGCACCGCGACGCGGTCGCCGCAACCGACGCCGAACCGCGCTCGCAAGAGGTTCGCCACCCGATCGGCCCGCTCGTCGAGCTCGCGGTACGTCACCGCCCGAGCCGTCGCCTCTTCGATCAACGCCGGCTTGTCGCCGGTCAGCGCCTTCCACTTCGCCAGCCACTGCCCGTGGACCATCTGCGCCGCCTCCCCGACCCGGAATGCCGCCCGGGAATGGCCGCATTATGCGCGTGCACAATGAAATGTCAAAGGAATTGTGCAACGCAAACAGAAGGACGCAGAGGACGAGAACGGTTAGTAGGAGCGGAATTCTACCAGAGTCCCCGGCAGGGATGGCCGGTCCGTCGAAGTTCCCAGTTGACATTTCATGCTGCACTGCACAAGCTGCGGCCGTCCGGCGGCACGGGGCCGCGGATGGAACGGAGGGCGACCCGGGAGCGGGGCCCCCGGTGGAAGAGAGGAAGGAGCGACCGATGAGCGAGAAGCAGACCATCCACAGGTTCACCTTCGAGGCGTGGCAGAAGCTGATCGACGCGCAGCTCGCCCGGCTGGAAGCGGCGCTGCAGGAAGCGGCGACCTGGGAGAAGCCGGCGGTCGAGCAGGCGACGGCGGCGATCGACGAGCTGGCGCGGCTGATGAAGGACTCGGTCGACTACTCGTGCCGCCTCTCGGCCGCCTGGCGGCGCGAGACGCTGACGGCGATGCAGCGCACCGGCGAGCTGTTCTCCGAGCCGGCCCGCCGCTGAGCCGGCCGGCGCACGGGGCCCGGCGCGACCGGCCGCCCGCCGGCGGGGTCGGCCGCGCGTCCGGCGGCCCCATGCCGGACCTTCGAGGAACGCGCGCCGGGGGCTGCTAGTCCGGCAGCAGCACCGTCGCCTTCCCCTCGATCACCGTTTCGCCCTTCTGGTTGACCGCCCACGTGCGCAGCACGGCGATCGGCTTGTCGGCGCGGACCTCGAGCACCTCGACGCGGGCGGTGACGGTGTCCCCGAAGCGGACCGGGGCGACGAACCGCAGCTCCTGGCCCAGGTAGATCGTCCCCGGCCCCGGCAGCTTCGTGCCGAGGATCGCGGAGAACAGGCCGGCGGCGAGCATGCCGTGGGCCACGCGGGTGCCGAAGCGCGAGCGTCCCGCGGCGAGCTCGTCGATGTGCACCGGGTTGAAGTCGCCGGTCAGACCGGCGTACGCGTACACGTCGTGTTCGCCGATCGTCCTGGAGCACTCCGCCGTGTCGCCGACGGCGACTTGCGTCCGTCCCGCTTGGCTCATCGTCCTTCCTCCTCCGCCGCTAGGGGGGAAACAGCGCCTCGAGCAGGCCCGGGACCCGGCGTCTCCAGGCCGCCTCGTCGTGTTCCGCCCCTTCCTCGTGCACGTAGAACAGGTCGGAACCCAGGGTCCAGCCGCGGGCGAGCAGCGCGTCGCGCACCGCGACGGTGTCGGCCGCCCCGTCCGAGTTGTCGGCCACGAACCCGCCGTGATCCAGGTAGATCGGCAGCGGCGGCGCGAGCGGGAATCCGCTGCCGCGGATCGCCTGCGGCACCGACGATCCCTCGGCGGCGCAGACCCAGAACGCTCCCGACATCGAGCCCAACCCTCCCCGGAACGCCGCGGGGTGGGCCTGCGCGACGACGAACGAGATGTTGCCGCCGAGCGACGAACCGGCCAGCGCGCGGCGCGCGGGGTCGATCCGGTAGTAGGCCTCGATCCGCGGCAGCAGCGTCTCGACGAGGAACCGCCCGTACGCGTCGCCCGTGCCGGAGAACTCCGCGCACTGCGTGTATTCCGACATCCGGTCGCTCGTGTTCGCCACGCCGACCACGATCGGCGGCTCGATCGCTCCCTCCGCCGCCAGTCGGTCGATCGCCAGGTTGACCTCCCAGCCGCCGTGGCCGAAACAGCAGCTGTCGTCGTCGAACACGTTCTGCCCGTCGTGCAGGTACAGCCCCGGATAACGCTCCGCGCCCTCGGGGTCGTAGTCCGGCGGGAGGTAGACGAACACGTCGCGCGTGTTGCCCAGCTCCGGCGAGGCGACGTCCGGCCACCATTCGAGATGCCCGCGTCCGGAGCCGGGGAGGTCGACCACCGAGTTCTTCCGCTCCGGGTTGCCCTCGTAGTCGTCGAAGGCGAACCCGCGGTTGGCGGGGTCGAGCGTCCAGGCGCCGTCGACGACGAGCTTGTACTCGTAGAACCCGGCGGCGAGCGGCCGGCGCAGGACGAACAGGTCGGTGGCGCAGAGGCGCGCGAGCTCCTCCGGGACCCAGCCGTTGAAGTCGCCGGCGACCCCGACCGTCGCGGCGTCGCCGCGCCAGGCGAACCAGACGTCGCCGCCCCGCGCGACCGGGAACGCCCGTTGTTCGAAACCGCGCCCGGCCGCCGCCCGCAGCTCGGCCTCGCCGGCGGTGCCGCAGATCGTCGGGTCGGTCGCCCGCGCCGCGAAGCAGTCGCGCCAGGCGGCGGGGTCGGCGCACGGTTCGCCGGCCTCCGCCTCCGCGGCGTCGTCCGTCTCGCGCCCGACCTCGCCGTCGCTGCTTCCGTCCCCCTCGCCGTCCGCCCCGCTCTCGGACTCCGCGTCGACCTCGTCGCGGACGTCGGCGCCGTCGGCCGAACCGCCGTCGGCCCCGCAGGCCGTCATCCCGAGCACCAGCATCCAGGTCGCGGGAACGATCCAGGGCCGACCGCGCACGATCCGCTCCTCCCGCCGACCGCCGCGTCCGAGCGGAGCCGGCGACCGGCCGAGGATACTACCGACGCCGCTCGTCGGTCACCTCGGCGGGCCCGCCGCCTTGGTCCGGGCCGCGGCGTCCGGCGCGCGGGGTGCTAGCGCGATTCGTGGACCCGCAGCGCCGGCAGTTCGATCGCGCTCAGATACCCGCCGCACTTGCCGCACTTGGTGTCGACGACGATCACGTCGCCGCGGATCCAGGTGTCGGTGGGGTCGTCGGGGGTGTAGGTCGACAGCTCCTGGGGAAGCTGCACGGTGGCGGTGTGGCCGCAGACGACGCGCTTGCCGCGGTAGCCGCGGAAGAACTCGAGGTCGCGCTGCCAGACCAGGTCCGGGTGGCCGGGTTCCTCGGCCGGGTGGACGAACCGGCCGCCGATCCTGGGCAGCCCGGCATGCACGTAGATGGCGTGCGCGTCCTCGTAGTACCAGGCGAGCTTCCGCATCCAGTCCAGGTGTTCCTTCGGGAAGAACGACCCGGCGAGCAGGGCGACGTAGAACGCCCGGCCGGGTTCTTCCGGGCTTTCGACCGGCACGCCGTAGGCCGCCGCGGTCTGCCAGCAGCCGTTGTTCTGCGGCACGACGAAGCCGGGCCAGCCGCCGCCGTCCACCACCTTGAGCCAGGCCGCCTCGTGGTTGCCCCGCAGGAACACCAGCCGCGCCGGCGTCCGCTCGTGCCACCGCATCAGCCGTTCCAGGACGACCCGGGAGCCGCGGCCGCGGTCGATGTAGTCGCCGAGGAAGACCACGGTGTCGTCGCGGTCGAGCGGCGGGAGGCGGGACCAGAGCCGTTCGAGGTGTTCGGCCTCGCCGTGCACGTCCCCGATCGCGATCGTTCGTCCAGCCATGGCGTCCTGCGATTCCGCAGGATAGCGCGCGGGAGGGGCCGGTCAATCGGCGAACCGCCGCCGGGCGCGGGCGGCGCCGCCGGGCGCGAGCGGCGCGGCGCAGGGGCGGCGGCGGGCTTCAGCGGCGGCCCAGCACCAGGAAGCTGCGGGCGGGGAGCGACCGCGCGCCGCCTTCGACGGGGGTGCCGGCGACGAGGTCGGTGTAGGAGCCCGCGGGGAGGGTCACGCTGCGCGGGTCGTCGGCCCGGTTGATCGCCACCACGAGGTCCTGGTCGACGCCGCAGCCGGTGCGCCGGTAGACCCAGGTGTCCTGGTCGGCGGAGACGGTCTCGCGGCGTCCGCGGCCGAGCACCGGATGGGTGGCGCGCAGCCGGGCCAGGGCCCGGACGCTGTCGCGCAGGGCGCGCTGCCCGGCGCGGAGCGCCCCGTCGTCCCAGACCATCATCCGGCGGTTGTCCGGGTCTCCGCCGCCGGCCAGGCCGATCTCGTCGCCGTAATAGATCAGCGGGATCCCGGGGTTGGTCATCAGGATCGCGAAGGCCACCGCGAGCCGTTCGTAGGGCGCTGCCTCGGTCGGCTGGCGATAGTCGCTCGTCCAGGCGTTGCCGACCCATGAGCCCTCGCGGCAGTTGCCGATCTGGCGGCTGGCGAAGTGGATCGCCCGCGGGATGTCGTGGTTGCCGATGAAGGTCGACATGATCGCGCCCGACCCGTAGAACCAGTCGTTGCCGTCCATCCAGCCGGAGAGGGTGTCGAGCCGGCCGCTCGGGGTGAAGACCGCTTCGCACAGGCGCGCCTTGAGCGGGAAGTCGAACTGGCCGTCGAGCATCGTCTCGGGGTCGACGAAGGTGCGGATCAGGCCCGGGTCGTCGTAGGAGAAGGTTTCCCCGACGAGGTAGAAACGGCCGCCCGCGGGGCCGGGGATGTCGGACCGCAGCCGCGCCCGCAACTCGGTGAGCCACTCGAGGGGCACGTGCTTGATCGCGTCGAGGCGGTAGCCGTCGATGCCGAAGGTCGTCGCCCACCACAGCGCGTCGTCGACGGACCAGCGGCGGACGACCGGGTTGTAGAAGTCGAGGGGGGCGAGGTAATCGGTGAAGGCGCAGCGCGTGCCCCAGTACGGGTCGTCCCACAGGTTGCGCGGCCCACAGAGGGCGAACGAGGCGCCGTCGCGGACGAACCAGTCGCCGTGGGCGGCGTACAAACCGCTCTCGGTGTCGACGTGCTTCATCACGTAGTCGAACAGGACCTTGAGCCCCTGCCCGTTGGCGCTGTCGGCGTCGTGCGCCGCCGCGACCAGCGCCCGCAGGTCGGCCTCGGTGCCGATCCGCGACTCGACCCGCGGCCGCGGCGCCGGGTTGCGGGGATCGGCATAACTGATGTTCTCCGGGGACGGCCAGTAGCCGTGATAACCCGAGTACAGGTGCGGGTCGGACGCCGGATCGATCGCCGCCCCGGCGCTGTTGCGGTTCTCGTAGGGCGCCGACAGCCACAGCGCGGTGACGCCGAGGTCGGCCAGGTAGTCGATGCGGTCGATCGCCCCCTGCAGATCTCCGCCCATGTACTGGCCGCTCGGACCGTCCGCCGGGCCGTCCGTGGCCCCCGGCACTGTCTGGCGGGCGCCGTCGCCGTCGGCGAACCGATCGATCATCGCGAAGTACAGCACCGCGTCCCGCCAGTCGAACTCCGCCGGGTCGCACGCCTCCTCGCAGACGTAGATCACGCTGTTGTAGCCGCCGTATCCGTCATCGACCCGCTCCGGGTTGTCGGGGTCGTGGACCCAGGTCGTCCCGTCGACAATGAACTTGTACTCGTGCCGGCCGTGCTCCTCGATCGTCGTCGTCACTTCCCACCGGTCGCCGGCGGCCCGCGTCATCGGGATCGCGCCGGCGGCGACCGTCGCGGCCCAGCCGGTCCAGGTGCCGGTGAGCCAGACGCTGGTCGCCGTCGCGCTGCGGTAGGAGAAGGTGATCTCGTCGCACGGCGGAGGCGGCGGCACGTCCGGGACATCGACCTCCGCCTCCGTCCCGTCCGTCTCGCCCTCGCGGCCGTCCTCCGGGCCGCCGTCCGCGTCCCCGTCCGCGTCGGCGTCCGCGCCGCCGCACGAGCACGCGCCCCACTCCGCGCCGTCCGCCGAGCAGGACTGAACGCCCGTGGTGCCGTCGGAGCAGTTGCAGTTCCGGACGTCGAACGGCGTGCAGCCGGCGTCGTCGTCCCCGCAGCCGGACGGGACGACGGCGGCGACGAGCCACGCGACCACCAGGGCCGGTCCGGAGCGGCGCGCGGCCAAGGTGCGGGGAACGGTGGGACGGTGCATCGGCAGACCTCCGGCGGCGCACCGTGCCGGCGCGCCGCGGGAACATCATTCCCCGCGATCGGGCCCCGCGCAAGGGGGCGTCCGTCGCGCGCCGTCCCCGCGGCCGGGCCCCGGGGCAAGGACCGCTCCAGCCAGGCGCGCCCCGAACATCTCTTGACGGGCCGCTTCATCCTAGAGGAGCAGGTGGGTGATCTCGTTCTCGTACAGTTCGACCATGTCCGGTTTGCCGTCGCCGTCGGCGTTCTGCGTCACGGTCTGCGGCGTGAACGCGTTGAGGATCACCCGCCGGTCGGCGCTGACGGTCAGTGCCGCCTGCCCGCCCGCCGGGCTTACCGTGTAGCCCGCGTGCGCGACGGCGGTGGTCGTCGTCAGGTACTGGCCGTCGATGCCGCAGGTGTCGGTGAAGCCGGTCAGGTCGCCGAGCGCGTTGGGCGTCGTGAACAGCGGCGAGAGCACCCAGCGGCGAATCGCGAGCGGGGCAGTGTACGACGAACCGACGGCGACCCCGGCCCGGGTCATCAGCGCGTGGCTCGCGTAGTCGGTCAGCGACCAGTAGGAGAGAATCAACCGCCCGCCGGCCAGGACGTGGCCGTTCAGGCGGTCCATCGTGGTCGAGGAGAGATAGTTGCTGTACTCGTCCACGACGACGAGGTCCCAGGTCCCGGAGGCGAGCCGCGCGGAGAGGTCGGAGTCGCTGCCGACGACCGTGGCGGAGGCCAGCAGCCCGAGGTTGGTCAGCGCGGGGGTGATGTGGTCCACGCCACCGCCGCACAGCTCGCGCAGCACCAGGATCCGGCGCGCGCACCCTTCGTCGATCGCGCCGTTGCAGTTGTCATCGCAGCCGTTGCCGCAGGTCTCGGCCGGGGCGCAGCACGCGCCCCACGCGCAGGCGGGCGAGCAGGTGCGCGAACCGGCCGTGCCGCACGTGGTCGTGCAGGCCTCGCTGGCCCCGGACCGACAGGCGAAGTCCTCGTCGGTCGCCCCGTCGCAGTCGTCGTCCAGCCCGTTGCAGGCCTCGACCGCCGACGCGACGCACGCGCCCCAGACGCAGCCGGCGACACAGGTCTGCGTCCCGGCGCACGAACCGACCGTGCAGCTTCGCCGCGTGCCCAGAATGCAACCGAAGATCTCGTCGGTCGCCCCGTCGCAGTCGTCGTCCAGCCCGTTGCAGGCCTCGACCGCCGACGCGACGCACGCGCCCCAGACGCAGCCGGCGACGCAGGTCCGGGTGCCGGCGCAGGCGCCCACGGTGCAGGGGCCGGTGCTTCCCAGCTCGCACGTGAAATCCTCGTCGACCAGGCCGTCGCAGTCGTCGTCCGCCCCGTTGCACGACTCGACGGCCGCGACGATGCAGCGTCCCCAAGCGCAGTCGGCGCCGCAGGTCCAGACGCCGGCGCAACCGCCGCTCGACGTGCAGCGCCCCGTCTGGCCCGGCGTGCAGGGGAAGGTGTCGTCGGGCACCGTGTCGCAGTTCTCGTCGGAGCCGTTGCACGACTCGGGCGCCCCGGGGTGGACGGCCGGGTTGCGGTCGTCGCAGTCGTCGCCCGAGCAGGCGGCGTCGGGATGCCCGTCCCCGTCGCGGTCCGGCGGTCGCGCCGTGCAACCCGAGACCGGGTCGCACGCATCGATCGTGCACGGGATGCCGTCATCGCAGACCGGCGGCGTGCCGAAGACGCAGCGTCCGGTCGGGTCGCAGCGCTCGATGCCGTTGCAAGGGTTCGTGTCGAGACAGTCGGCATCGGTCTCGCACTCGGGCGGCTCGACGCATCCCGCCGACGGGTCGCAGACCGTCGGCGGCGGGCAGTACCTCGGGTCGACGTCGAAGCGACAGGCCGCCGTCAGGTTGTCGCAGGCGTCGATCGTGCAATCGACCCGGTCGTCGCACACGACGGGCTCGCCGGCCAGGCACCCCGCGCGCGCGTCGCAACGCTCGACCCCGTTGCACGGCGCCCCGTCGTCGCACGCCGCGTCGTCCGGCACGTGACGGCAGAGACCGGCCTCGCAGGTGTCGGCCGTGCAGTCGTGTCGGTCGTCGCAGTCCAGGTCGAAGAGGCAGGCGGCGTCGGGACCGACGTCGTCGCCGATCCCCTCATCGGGGAACGCCTCGCCCGCGTCGTCTTCCCCGTCGGGCGGCGGACCGGCCTCGTCCGCGGCATCCCCGCCGGCTTCGTCCGCAACGTCCCCGGGCCGAACGTCGAGCGACGTCGCGTCGCCGCCTCCGCACCGAACCAGCGTCAGGCCGGCCAGCCCGACCAGCCCCGCGACTCGAACCGCATGCCTCGTCCTTCGGTCCACTTCGCGGCTCACAGCCGCCTCCTTGCCTCCCCCCGGGTCCGACACGACGATCGTAGCCTACGAGGACCGGGCGGTCCAGGTCGCCGGGGCGCCGCAGGGTGGTCCATGATGTCCCGGCTCACGACCGGCGTGCGGCTACAGCTTCACGCCGAGCGATACGTCCCAGCCGATCGGGAAGTAGTCCGCGGCGTCGGAATCGATCGGGAAGGTCATCGCGGTCCGGAGAAACAGCGGCGCGTACGGCTGGAGATCGAGATGCGCGCCGACCAGCGGCAGCACGGACGGGACGTCCTGCTCCAGCGTCGAGCCCGACGCCTCCTCGTCCGAGAAGCCGATGTTGACCCAGCTCGAGGTGACGACGACGCCGCCGTAGAGCGCCACGACCGGGTGCGGCCGGCCGCCGAAGAACGCCCCGACGCGGTACAGCAGTCCCTGGTCGAAGCCGCTGTCGACCAGCCGGTAGCTCCGGTCGGTCTGCAACTCCCAGGTGGACCACGGGATCGAAACGTACTGCAGCGCCAGGTAGCCGCCCGCGAACAGTTGGCCGTCGAGGAACTTGCCCCCCAGCCCGATCTGGGGGCCCAACGACCAGACGTCGTTGGCGTCCCCCGGCAACGGCGGCGTCCCGACGACGTTCGCCTGCGCCATCTTCACGTGGCTGTACTGGAACACCCCGCCGAGGTCGAGCCAGTCGGTGATGCCTCCCATCACCGTGGCGCCGACCTCGAAGGTCGGAATCCACAGCGCCGGGTCCCCGACCTGCGGGTCGAGCCGCTCCTCGACCACCCGCCCGCCGAACTGCGCCCCCAACTCCACGTTCTGCGCACCGACCGGCTCCCCGTGCCACGGGGGCGCCGACGGGGCCGGCGTGAGCGCCGAACGGCGATACTGGGTCATCGGAGCGCAGCCGGACAGCAGAACGACGACCAACGCAACGCGGATCATCTTCTCTCGCATGATCCCTCCTCCCGGGGCTCCGCTGCTTCGTGCAACCGGCGTGCCGGAATCCGGCCGCCGGTGGAACGGCCAGGAAGATCGCGACGAACCACGAACGACGAGGCGCCCGCGGCCCGCCGAACGGACGCAGCACCAGGACACGGATGTCCGGCTCGACGCCGCGGGCGTGGCCCCCGCTTCACAGCACCAAATCGCGACGTGGTGGTTGCCCAACGGATCCCCCACGACCCCTGCGCCGCCGCCGGAGTCGGGCGCCGTGCTCCGCGCCCGCCCGGGCGAACACCCAGGGACCCGGGACGAGGACGGTTCACGGCACCCGGCGCGGCCGCCGCGGCGCCAGACCGAGGGCCAGGAGCATCAGCACGCCCGGGAACAGGCCGCCGACCGGCCGGACGCGACACGAGCAGCCGTCGCCGGAACCGCCGCCGCCGACGTCCGGCGAACCGTCGGCGCCGCCGTCCGTACCGTCACGGCCGTCGACCGGCGCGTCGAGGTCACCGTCGGACCGTGCATCGGCATCGGCGCTCGCGTCCCCGTCGCCGTCCGCGTCCGCATCGGTCGGGGGCAGGCCGCCGTCGCCGTCCCAGACGGTGGTGCACGAGACGGGTCCGCCACCGCCGACGGTCACCGTCGCCGTGTCCTCGGCGACGTGGCCGGTGCCGTCGGCCGCCCGGGCGACGACCACGTGGCTCCCCGCCGCCGCGCGGCTCGCGTCCCACGTCGTCTCGTACGGACGCGCCGCGACGGCGGCAACTGCGACCCCATCGACCAGGAACTCGACCCGCGGCGGCCCCTCGTCGTCGCCCGCGGCGGCGAGCAGCCGGACGGTGCCGGAGACCGCGGCGCCGTCCGCCGGCTCCACCAGCTCGACGTGCGGCGCCGCGCCCGGCTCGTTGTCGATCGGCACCAGAATGTCGGGACTGCTCCAGCGGCCGTCGGCGTAGTGGATCACGTAGTCCAGGCGGTCGACGCGCACGGCGCCGTCGAACGGCCCGAGCGCCGCGACGTAGCGACCGGCAGCGTCGGGACCGGCGAGCGGCGATTCGACGGCGTGGCCGTCGCCGAACGAACGGCTCCCCGGGGGCCAGTAGGCCGCGGGCGGCTCGTTCCAGCCGTTGATCCCCCAGTGCAACGCCCCGGCCGCGGGCGCGCCGACCGTGACGACGTCGTGGCGGGTCGGGGACGCCGGGTAGTGGCCGACGCCGGCGGGTCCCGGCCCGCCGCCGCCGGTCCCGATCCAGACATGGCGGATCGGCGAGGACGCCCGGTTGCCCGCCGTGTCCCACGCCTCGACGAAGTAGTCGACGAAATGCCCGCCCAGGCCGGCCAGGAGCGCGGCGTAGCGATCGGCGATCACCGTCGGGGCCGGGTCGGTGCGCGAGGAGGACGGCACGGCGGTCATCGGCCGCACGCACCACGGCCGAGAGAGGTACAGCTCGTTGGCGTCATCCAGGATCCCGTCGTCGTCCGGGCGATACCACAGCTCCACCCGCGCCAGGCCGGACACGTCGTACGCATAGGTCCAGATCTCGACGTCCTCGGGCATCGGCGTCGCGCCCCATTCGATCTCGCCCGGGTTGTACGGCTCGCGCTGCGGCGGGTAGATCGTCGGGGGGATGGCGTCGCCGCCCCCGGCCGCCAGGAGCGGCTCGACGGCGGCCGCCGCGGCGTTGGCGGCCCGCGTCGGGTGCGCGTCCCACCGCCCGCCCTCGGCGCCGTCCCAGTACCAGTAGCAGCTCGTCTGGCCGGTGAGCAGGGCGCGCCAGGCGCGACCGATCGCGGTGCTGCCGTCGAGCACCTCGGCCGGCGTCGCCGCCGGCAACCTCGCGGCGGCGGTGTGCACCCGGTTCGCCGCGGCGGTCATCACGGCCCACGAGTTGCGGTCGGGCGAGTACCCGTCGGCGCCGGGGTCGCCGTTCCACTTGAGGAACTCCGGGTCGCCGTTGTCGGCCCCGCTCCACGATCCGTCCTCGACGTGGATCACGTCGTCGACCGGGGGCGGAAAACGATCGAGGTACTCCTGGATCGTGATCGGCTGGAAACGGGTCGGGTTGGCCCGCAGCCAGGAGACGAAGGCGGCGAAGTTGGAGTGGTAGTACGAGTCGGTGCCGCCGCCGTAGTTGTCGCCGTCGTGGTGCAACACGACCAGCATCGGATGCGCCGGGTCGGTGTTGTACGGCTCGAGCTGCGACAACACCCCCTCGTAGTTGAGCGCGCCGAAGCCGCCGCGGGCGTCCTCGTTCCCCTCGTAGCGCGCCCCGGGAACCACGACGATCTCGCTCGCCACCCCCGTCGCCGGGTCGAAGTACCTCGCCCGGTGCGGCCGGTAGCCCCACGGCGCGGCGACCGGCGACGGAGCCCAGATCCCTTCCAGTCGTTCCCAACCCGTCGCCGCCGCGTTCCGCACGTCGGCGCGGTTCGGCGGCGGAAGATTCGACGACGGCGTGTACGGATAGTCCGGCAGCGTCCGGTCGAAATGGACATTGTCCACCACCACCCACTCCACACCCGCCTCGACCAGGGCCGGAATCATCCGCACGCTGAACGCGGTCTCGGGCGGGAACAGGCCGCGCGAGGCGGGATAGCCGGGAAAGCGCCGCTCGACCGCAAGCGCCCGCAGCCGGAGCTGGAATACCAGGTCCTCCGGCGGGATCAGAGCGGACAGCGGGTGAAAGTAGCCGATCTGCACCAGCTCGAGCGCCGGATGGCCGCCGGGCGTGCGCCACGCCCCGGCCGCGCGCCAGGGCTCCTTCCAGCCCGAGAAACCACGGCCGGCGGCCTCGAGCGCGTCGAGATTCTCCATCAGCGAGCCGGTGAAGCTGACCTGCGCGCCGCCCCGATCGAACCCCGCGGCGCGCAGCGCTCCGACGGCGTCGGCCGGCCAGGTCGTGTAGGGCCCGCTGCGGTCGGTGTGGACCGCCTGCACGTCGAAGCCCCAGCGCCCCGCATCGATCGTCTCGACCACCGTCTCGCCCGGCCAGTAGATCGGCTGGTGCATGTGCCAGACGAAGCTGATGTAGATCGGCTCGGCCCGCACGAGGCCGCTCGACAGTCCGCACAGCAGCATCGCGGTCGCCACTCCGGCGCGCAGCATCGGTTCCTCCGTGCCGCCCGGCGGGCGGCGCCGGGAGTGTGACACGTCGACGTCCGCCCGTCACCTCCCGCGCCGTCACCGCGTGCGTCCCCCGAACCGGGGCCGCCCCTTGTTCCGCCGCGGCGGCTCGTGCTAGCGAGGCGCGCCGTGTCGCGGTCCCGCGTCATCCTCGCGCTGCTGGCCGTCCAGACGATGTTCGGAACGCTGCCGTTCTTCGGGCAGCTCGCCATGCGCGGGGCGGCGGGCGCGCCGGCCGCGAGCGCGGGCGGCTTGCCGCCGTTGTCGGTGGCGGCGCTGCGGGCGCTGGGCGCCGCGTTGATCCTGGGCCTGGCCGCAGGGCGCCGCCTGTTCGCCGTGCCGGTCCGCGACCTGGGTTGGCTGGCGCTCTTCGCGCTGCTCGGGGTGATCGCGAACCAGGCGTTGTTCCTCGAGGGACTCGCCCGGACGACGCAGGTCAACGCCGCGGTGCTGATCACGACGATCCCGGTGTTCACCACCGGGTTCGCCCTGCTGCTCGGGCGGGAGCGGGCGTCGGTCCCGCGGCTGCTCGGCATCGCGGTCGGGCTGGGCGGCGCGCTGCTGCTGGCGCGCCTGGAGCAGTTCGACCTGTCGAACCAACGCATCACGGGGAACCTGCTGGTGATCGCCAACTCGGCCTCGTGGTCGCTGCACCTCGTCTTGGCGCGACCCGTCCTGCAACGCCTCGACCCCCTGGTCGTGCTTGCCTGGATGTTCCTGCTCGGGGCCCTCGCGCTGGTGCCGGCCGGCGCCGGCCCGCTGTTGGCAGCCTGGCCCGCGATCCCGGCGGTATCGTGGCAGGCGATGATCTGGATCGTCGCGGTGCCGACCGCGCTGGCCTACCTGCTCAACATTCGCGCGCTGCGGGACGCCGAGTCGTCCCAGGTGGCGATCTTCACGTACCTCCAGCCGCTGGTGGCCGGCGTGCTGGCCTGGGCCGTGGCGGGCGAGCGTCCGACGCTGCGGACGCTGGTCTCCGCCCTGCTGATCTTCGCCGGCGTGGCGCTGGTGCAGTTCGGCCGCGGGAACGGCCGGAACGGCTAGGGGCAGCCGCCGGGCACCTCGTCGGTCTCGCCGTCGCAGTCGTCATCCACGCCGTTGCAGCTCTCGGCCGCGGCGCAGGCGTTCCACGTGCAGATCGGCGCGCAGGTCCGGGTGCCGCGCGTGCCGCAGCTCGTGGTACACGCCTCCTCGTCCGGCATTTCCGGCGGACCGCGCCAGACGCAGTCGAAGGTCGCCGCATGGACGTCGGGGTCGTCGTCGTTGCAGTCGCGCCGGGTCGTGCAGCAGCCGCCGGGCAGGTCGTCGCACGATTCGTTGGCCCAGCCGTCGCCGTCCCAGTCGATCGGATCGATGCAGCGCACCGGTTCCCAGGTTCCGGCGTCGCCGCACAGCTCCTGGAGCGCGCCGGTAGCGCAGACGCCGCAGGCGTTCACCCGGTCGCGCGACGCTCCGGGCTCGCAATCCCGCCTCTCCCCGCCGTCGCAGGCCAGAACCGCACCGCACAGCAGGAACGTCTGGACCGCCCGCATCCGCGCCTCCCCTCCCCCACCCGGCCACCCTTACCGCGAGGGTCGCGGAGCGTCAATCGCCGGGCACGGGACCTCGCCGCCCGGATGCGCCGGGTCGGCATCCTCCGGGCCGGACGCGGCGTTGACGGCGCGGACCACCAGGACGCAGGATGGCGGCGACGGCGCGGAGGACGGAATGGACGAGCTTGCGATCCGCTACCAGCGACACCTGGCGTTCGACCGGATCGGGGCGGAGGGGCAGCGGCGGCTGGCGCGCGGCTCGGTCCTCGTCGCCGGCTGCGGCGCGCTCGGCGGCGCCGCGGCCGTCCTGCTGGTCCGCGCCGGCGTCGGCGCGGTGCGGCTGGTCGATTCCGACCGGGTGGAGCCCTCCAACCTGCCGCGCCAGATCCTGTACGACGAGGCCGACGCGGCGGCCGGGGTCGCCAAGGCACCGCGGGCCGCCGAACGGCTGCGCGCGGCGAATTCGGCGTGCCGGATCGAGGCGCACGTCGTGCGGATCGATGCCGACACGATCGACGCCTTGCTCGACGGCATCGATGTGGTGGTCGACGGGCTGGACAACTTCGCGGCGCGCTACGTCGTGAACGACGCCTGCGTCCGCCGCGGCGTTCCCTGGGTCTACGGCGGCGTGGTGGGCGCGACCGGAGTCACCCTGACCGTACGACCCCGCCTCGGGCCGTGCCTGCGCTGCGTCTTCCCGGAGGCGCCGCCCGAGGACGCCGTGCCCACCTGCCGGACGCACGGCGTCGTGGCGCCCGCGCCCGTCACGATCGCCGCGCTCGAAACGATCGAGACGCTCAAGCTGCTGCTGGGACGCGACGACGTCCGCCCGGAACTGCTCAGCCTCGACCTGTGGGACGGCTCGTTCCGCGCCGTGCGCGTGGCCCGCGCGCCCGCCTGTCCCGCCTGCGGCGACGGGACGGCGCGCGGATAGGGTCGGTCACGGGTATTCGCAGACGAAGGGCTGCCGGATCTCGCAGGGCGCGTCGTTCCACCGATCGTCCTCGAACAGCAGCTCCCCGCAGTCCTCCTCGCCGCTGTTGTCGGGCTGCCCGACGGCCCAGTTCGTGTAGCGCGGAGGAAGCATCGTGCCGTCCCAGACCCAGGCGCCCTCCCGCTCGCGGTCGTTGAGCCCCATCCACCAGCGGCCCGGGCCGAGCCTCGCGGCGAGGCTCGACACCTCTTCGTTCTCCCACTCGTCATCGATCGCCACCAGGTGCAGGCCGCGGTCGCGACAGATCGCGCCGGCGTCGAGCCACCGTTGCGCCTCGCAGAAATGATAGACGTGCCCTTCCACCGGGGCGACGACAACGCAGCCCGGACAGACGCCGTCCGGGTCGTCCGGGGCGCCGCTGCAGTCGTCGTCCCGGCCGTTGCACACCTCCGGCGGCGGCGGACACGTATCCGGCGGCGGTGCGCGGCAGTCCCCGGGGCAGTGGACGACCGAGCGGGTCCCGCAGCGCGTGACGCACGCGACCTCCTGGCCGCGCTCGCAGTCCTCGCCGGGATCCAGGATCCCGTCCCCGCACGTCGTCACGGCCTCCGGACCAACGTCCTCCCGAACGTCCGCTCCCCCGTCGTCGACGTCCGCCCCGCCGTCGTCGGCGTCCGCGCGGTCGGCCGAATCGTCGCTGTCGGCCGGCGCGTCGGGCGGCCCATCGACCGTTCCGTCGCCGTCGGTCGTGTCGATGGCGTCGCCGACCGCGTCCCCGGCCCCGGTCGTCGTCCAGTCGTGGCAACCGGAGAAAACGAGCCCGAGGATCGAAACCAGCACGTGTCGTCCCGGGTGAAGCGACCCCATCCGACCCTCCGCGGGGTATTCTAGCATCCCGCCCGGCGGGCGGTGGGCGCGAATCCTCGCCGGCGGGCGGCTACGGGCAGGCGAGGCATCGGCCGCCGCCCGGCACGTCGGCCCCCGGCGTCGTCACGACCGACTCGTCTTCGAGTCCGTTGCCGTGGACGTCGGTGACGCGGAGCATCAGCGGCAGGGTCGCCGCCCGCCAGGCTCCACGCATCGCCTATCTCCGCTCCGCCGCGACCGGCGGCGCGGCGGGCCGCAGCACGATCGGCTCCGCCCCGGCCGTGACGAAGGCCCGGCGCAGCGCACGCAGCCCCGCGTACGCGGCCGGGGACACGCGCCCTCCGCGCAGCTCGAACGTCCGGGTGAGCCGCAGTTTGCCGCCGCCGACCGCCACTTCCTGGACGAACGTCCCCGCCTCGGCGGCGACGCGCACGTTGCGCGGCACGATCGCCGCCTCCCAACCGTCGGGGAGGCGGATCTCGCACCGCACGCTGCGCCGCGCGGGCGCGCCGAGTTCGAGGTCGGTCTCGCGCGCGCCGCGGTACAGGCCGGCCGGCAGCGGGTCCTCGCCGGGCCAGCCGACGCGGAGGGTCCACGTGTCGCGCGCCTCCTCCGCCAGTTCGAAGGAGACCTGCACCTCGGCCGCCGCGCGCGCCGCGGACAGCTCGGTCGGCCGCGTCGCCGTCGCCGTGCCGCCGACCAGCGCCGCGGCGGCGGCGCCGAGTGCGGCCTGCGGGTCGGCGTCCTCGGCGCGCCACGCGGCGTCGGGGTTGTGGCGCCCGGCGAGCGTCAGGACGACCGTGCCTTTCGCCGTGCCGTCCGCCGCGACCCGCAGGGTCAGGCCGGCGTCGGCGACGTGGTCCCCGGGCGTCGGCTCGACGGACGGCGTCACCGCGGCGGGCGCAGAGAGACGCAACACGTCCAGCGCCGCGGGCGGCCCGCCGGCCGACGGTGCCGCCACCCGGTCCACGGGCAGCCACCGTTCCGCCCCGGCGACGGTCGCGACGACCCATGCCTGCGGGAGCTGCGCCGCGTCGGGAACCTCTCGCGCGACCGTTCCGCCGACCGCCGCCAGCACCGTCCCGGCCTCGAGGCCGACCGCGCGCAGCAGCGCGGCGAGCAGCCCGGCCTTCTCCAGCGGCGTGCCGTGGGAGCGGCGCAGCACCTCGGCCGCCGTCGCCGGCAGCGGGAGCGGCAGGTCGACCGGAAGCTCGACGGTCGCGATCGCCTCCGCGACGAACGCCTGGAGGGCCGCGAGGCGTTGTTCGTCGGTGGGCGCATCCTCGACGAGCCGCGCGGCCTGCGAGGAAAGCGCGCGGTCGTCCGCGGGCGCGGCAAGCGCGGCGACGACGGGCGCGACGGCGGCGGGCCAATCCGGCGCCGTCGACCAGACGATCCGCGGGCCGTCGAGGCCGTCGTGCGGGGTGCCGAGGTGATCGGTCGATTCGAGCAGGTTCGCCGCCGCGAGCCGCTCGGCCCGCCAGACGTAGGTCCGGCGGCCGTCGGTCTCCGCGACGGTCGGCGCGAGGTCGCACCCGACGCAGGCGTGATGCAGCGTCGCCTCGGCCGGCACCGAGACGCGCATTTCGAGCGCTTCGATCGGGATCGCCCAGCGCAGGGCCACGGCGCCGGCCTGGTAGCGGCCGGCGGGCGGCGCGGTGTCCTCGACGACGTATTCGAGCTCGGCCTTCGCGCCGGGTTGGAGGCCGACGTGGGTCACCACGGTTTCGCGCAGCGCGGCGAACGCCGGGGCCGCGGCGAGGCCCGCCGCGGTCAGCTCGTTGATGCCGATCTCCGGCGTGTCCTGGACCGTGCCGTCCGGCTCGGTCGTGCGGGCGCGCCGCACCGTGAGCCGCTGGGTCCGCGCGTCGTGAACCAGGAGCGGGTCGCCCCAGGTTTCCCAGCCGAAGTCGGTCAGGTACTCGACGACGCGACGCTCCGTGCGCACCGCCCGGCCGTCCGGCTCGATCCGGATATCGATCGTTCGCTCCAGCACGCGGGCGTCGGCCGGGGCCGCGGTGGGCGCAGTCACGGTGCGCTGCGCGGCGGCGGGCGGGGCGCAGGCGACGAGGAGCAGGGCGGGCCAGAGGCGGAGGATCATCGGGACACCTCCGTCCGCGCCGCGGACCGCTCGAGGATCACGGCGGTGTCGGCGAACGCGCGGACCGCCCCGACGACGTCGGCCAACCCGGGATACTCCGCCACGGAGATGTTGCGGCGCCGGATCACGGTGCGCGTACGCAGCACGAGCTGCCGGCCCTCCTGCGCGACGCGCGCCTCGAACGCCGCGACACCGCCGTCGACCGACCGATCGATCGGCTCGGCGAGCCGCCAGCCGTCGGGCAGCGCGATCCGCTCCTCGGCGACGACGGTCTGCGCGCAGCGCAGCAGGACCGGCGTCTTCCGCTCGGACCCCCGGACCGCCTGCAGGTAGTCGGCCAGTCGCCCGCTGCCGAAGGGGTGACGGGAGAGGGGAAGGACCAACCGCATCCGGTCGGGACCGACCGCGGCGTGCCGTTCCGCCCGGTACTCGAATTCGAGGAAGAACGCGGGTCCCAGGTCGAAGGGGTCGATCATCCGGTGGTCGGTCACCTCGGCGGCGGCGGCGAGGCGCTGGGCGATCTCCTCGACCTGCGGCCGGGTGTCGAGGCGCGAGGCGCGGCCGAAGACGCGGCGCATCCGGTCCTCGAGGGCGCCGAGGGGAGTGATGCGGACCGACTCGACGAGCGTACCGTCGGGCTCGAGGCGGGCGCTGCCGCGCAGCTCCAGGCCGTTGCGCTCGGGCCCTTCGGCCGGCGTGATCGCCAGGTCCTCGCCCTCGGGAGTGCCCACCAGATAATGCTGGGAAGACTCGGCGCGGGACCACAGGTCGCGGGAGAACGGAGCCCAGGTCGGATCGACCATCCGGTAGGAGCCGTCGGGCTGGCGCCAGGCGACGACCGCGTGATTGAACTGGTCCGCCGGGATCCGCTCGACGCGCGACCCGGCCATCGTCATCGCCGGGTACGCGATGTAGCCCGCGGCGCGCAGCAGCGTGACGAGCATCCCGGCCTTGTCCTTGCAGACGCCCGTCCGCTGGTCGAAGGTCATCGCGCCGGCGTGCATCGTGTACCCCTCTTCCCGGCCGATCGAGAACCCGCGGTAGCGGATGTTGTGGGCGACCCACGCGTTGAGGCGGGCGACGCGCTCCTCGTCGGTGCGGGCGCCGGCGGTGATGCGCGCGACGGCCGCGCGGATCTCGTCGTTCGCCTCGAACTGCCCCTCGTTCGCCTCGAAGAACCACCGACTCTTCGCCGGCCAGTCGGGCACCGTCGCCATCACGACCTTCGGGAGGAAGTCGGTGACCCACGGCGCCCCGGGCTCCTCGGCCAGCGGCGGCAGATCCGTCGCCCGGAAGACGTAGCGGAACGCCTGCGCGTCGAAGGTGGCCGAGACGGACACCGGCGGACCGTAGGTTTCGTACTGCAGCGGCTTGTCCCGCGGCGTCGAGACCTCGTAGCTCTTCTCCAGCACCGGCCACGGCTCGTCGCCGAACAGCACGGTGTCGTAGAAGTGGCCGACCATCGGCGGCACGAACCGCTCGTCGTCCTGCGGCTGGTCGAGGTACGCGATCTGGAAGCCGGTGAAGTAGGTCTCGGTGAGCACCGCGTCGCCCACGGCGGGACGGGGCACCTGGAGCAGCCGCATGCGCAGGTCCCAGTAGATCGAGGAGGCGGGCTGGGGCAGGTCGGCGCCGTCTCCCGGCGACACCTCGTCGCAGGAGCCGTCGGCGTGGACCACGGTCACGCGGCGGATCTCGAGCCGGCTGGTGGCGGGGTCGTAGTCGAAGCGCTGGACCGCCAGCCGCCCGGCGCCTGCCTCGGTCAGAGCCTTCTGCAGGCGGGTGCGCACGACGTGGGCCTGGCCGCTCTCCTGCACGCGGACGACCGAGCGATCGAAGACGACCACGCCGTCGGCGCCGTCGTGGTCCGCGCGGTCGCCGGCGGCCTTGGCGGCCGCCGCCCAGGCCGGGTCGCAGGCCGGCGGCGCCGGCGGTTCGGCCGGCTGCGCGATCGCCGGAGCGGCGGCGCAGAGTCCGAGGGTCGCGGCCAGCAGCGGACCGGAACACCCCGGAGGACGGCTCGTGGACGTCGTGGCTCGTCGTCGCATCGCGGCTGCTCCCTCCGGGCCCCCGACCTCGGGGCCCACTCGTGCCGTGCGGGGACCGACTGTAGCCGGGGCCGCGCGACGCCCGCAACGGGATCCGGGGAATCGGCAAGACGCGAAATCGCTTGACCCGCCCCCGGGACCCCCACTAGCGGGTCGAAAGGCGGGGGCTGCCCGCAACAGGGAAGGAGGATCGAATGAGCGGCAACGGCCCGGGTTCCTCGACGGAGAAACTGAACATCGCGGTGATCGGCGTCGGCCCCGTGGGCTCGATCCTGGCGGCCTGGCTGGCCAAGGCGGGACACCACGTCGGCGTGGTCGATATCGACGAACCGCACATCGCGGCGATCCGCAAGGACGGAATCCGCGTCGAGGGGCTCCGCGAGGCGCACGGAAAGCCGGCGGAGGCGGTGCACCGGTGCGACGAGTTGAGCCGCCGGCACTGGGACTTCGTCGGCATCTCCACCAAGGCCTCGATCCTGCACACCGTGATGCCCGACGCGGCGCACCTGGCCGGGAAGGACGGCTACGTCGTCTCGATCCAGAACGGTCTCGATACGGAAGGCGAGATCGTGGACGTCGTCGGCAAGGACCGCACGCTGCGGATGATCGTCAACTACGCGGGCGGCAAGGTGGCCGACGGCCGGATCAAGATGATGTTCTTCAACGGCAAGAACGCGATCGGCATGCGGTCCCCCGCCGGAGAGGCGGCCGCCCGGCGCTTCGCCGCGCTACTCGACGCCGCCGGCCTGGAGAGCGAGTTCACCGACAACGTCCGGAAGTTCGAATGGGAGAAGACGATCCTCAACGCGGCGATGAGCCCGCTGTGCGCGCTGACCCACCTGACGATGCGCGAATGCTTCGAGAACCCGCGGATGAACGCCCTCTCCAAGGCGTTGCTGGTCGAGGGGATCGCGGTGGCGAAGGCCGACGGCTACGAGTGGGATCCCGGATTCCTGGACCGTTGCATGACCTACCTCTCCAAGGCCGGCCACCACCGGGCCTCGATGTGGGTCGATGTGGCGAACCGGCGGCCGACCGAAATCCGGTTCCTCAACGGCCGCATCGCCGACGTGGCCGACCAGCGCGGGGTCCCGGCGCCGCTCAACCGGATGATCGCCACGCTGATCGAAGGGATCGAGCAGAGCTGGTCCTCCCCCCACCGCTGAGCGACTTTCCCGGCCCGCCGCCCCCCGGCGCAACGAAGGTCGCGCAGGACCGAAACTCGCCTCGCCGCCGAACCGGGGGCGCACCGCGGCCGGTCGCCGGCGCGTCGGCGGGGTGTCGGGGGGTCCGCGGCGCGGGTTTCAGGAGACCGCGCGGCGCTGCGGCGCGATCCGCTCGTGCTCGCCGCCGTCGATCGCTTCGCGCAGGTGCCGCACCGCGGCGTGCAGGTCGCGGAACGACGTGGTCAGCGGCGACGGGGCGAACCGGATCGTATCGGGCGGCCGGAAGTCGCCGATCACGCCCCGGCGCCCCAGCGCCTCCTTGACCCGCAGCGCGTCGGCGTCGCGCGTCAGGGCGACGTGCCCGCCGCGGCGCGCCGGGTCCCGCGGCGTGGCGACCCGGAACCGGTACGGCGCGTCGGCCAGCCGGGCGTCGATCAGGCGGATCAGGTAGTCGGTGAGCCGCAGCGACTTCTCGCGCAGCCGCCCGATCCCGGCCTCCTCCAGCACGCGCAGCGCCCCATCGACCGCCGCTGCACCGAGGATGCCCGGGGACGAGACCTGCCAGCCGCCGGCGCACCGTGCGTGCTCGAAGTCCGGCGCCAGGTCGAACTGCCGCTCCTTGACGCAGCCGAACCAGCCGGCCAACCCGGGAGCCGCGTCGAAGTGCCGCCGCGCCACGTACAGGAACGCCGGCGCCCCCGGGCCGCCGTTGAGGTACTTGTAGCCGCACCAGACCGCGAAATCGACGCCCCACTCGTCGAGCCGGTGCGGCACCACTCCCGCCGAATGGGAACAGTCGAAGCCGATCGGGATCCCGCGCGCGCGCGCGGCCGCCGCCAGCCGGGCGACGTCGAGGAGCTGGCCCGAGCGGTACAGCACGGCGGGGAGCAGCACCAGCGCGACCTCCTCGGTCATCCGCGCGATCAGATCCTCCTCGCGGACCAGGCCGTCCTCCGCCGCGCCGACCAGCACCAGGTGCTCGGCGGGGTCGAGGCCGCGCAGCGCGAGCTGGCTGCGCAGCGCGTAGAGGTCCGTCGGAAACTCCAGCGCGCAGCCGAGAATCCGCGTCCGGCGCCCGGCCGGCCGGTAGAACGTGGCGACCAGCGCGTGGACGTTCCAGGTCGTCGTGCCGGTGCAGACCACCTCGTCCGGCTCGGCACCGACCAGCGCGGCCGCGCGGGCGCCGAGCGTCTCGGCCAGCCAGAACCACGGCGGCTCCGCATCCAGCCATCCGCCGATCGCCCGCTCGCGCCACTCGCGCATCGCCCGCGCCACCGCCGTCTCGGCGTCGAGCGACTGGAGGCCGAGCGAGTTGCCGAGCAGGTAGATCGTCCCCGGCGGGACGTGGAACCGCGCGCGGAACGAGGCCAGCGGGTCGGCGGCGTCCAACTCGGCGGCGAACGATTCGTCGGCCGAGAAGCGTTCCATGACGGCCCCAGAGTACCACGGCCGGGGTGCGACGGGTGCAACCCGCGGTCCGCTCGACCGTTGCCGCGGACCGGCCGCAGATCCACCGGGCCGTTTGCGCGGCCGGACCGTCGGGCGCGGGACCGCGATGGTTTGCGCTGTGGTTCCTGACGCCCCCTTCGGCCGGCTGTGGACTCCTCGCGGACGAGCCCGCATCGCGGCCGCCTCGACCGGCCCGCCTGCCCCCAGAATCGTCCGGCGCCTGAGTACGCGTCCAGCGTTTTCGTGCTTCGCGGGCGGCCCGCCAGGCCGTGGGGGAACTCTTGACGCCCGCACCGGCGCTTCCTACGGTGCGCGCGCGCCCGGCAGCGCCCGCGCGCCTTGGAGGTCCGGGCCGCGGAACGCAACCGGCCGGAGGAAGCATGACGGGCCGTCGCCTCGCCGTCCTGGTCGCCGGCGCGCTGGTCGCGGTCGTCGCCGGCTGCGGCCGCAGGCCGGGAGACCCCGCGCGGCTCGTGCTGGCGACGACCACCTCGGTCCGCGATTGCGGCCTGCTCGACGCGCTCGTGCCGGCGTTCGAGCGCGAGACGGGCTTGCGGGTCGCGCCGATCGCGGTCGGCAGCGGCGAGGCGTTGCGGATGGGGCGCGACGGAAACGCCGACCTGTTGCTGGTCCACGACCCCGAGGGCGAGGCGGCCCTGCAGGCCGAGGGGCTGGTGGCCGAGGACCTCGAGGTGTTTCGCAGCCGTTTCGTCGTCGTCGGTCCCGCCGCGGATCCGGCCGCAGTCGCCGGTGCGGGCGGCGCGGCCGCGGTGTTCCGGGCGCTCGGCGCCGGCCGGGCACCGTTCGTCTCGCGCGGCGACGACTCCGGCACCTACCGCCTCGAGCGCCGGCTGTGGTCGGCCGCCGGCGTGTCGCCGGAAGGACAGCCCTGGTACGTCTCGGTCGGCGCCGGGATGATGCATGCGCTGCGGGTCGCGAACGAGCGGCAGGCCTACTGCCTCGCCGACCTCGCCACCTGGCTCGCCGGGAAGCGGGACTTCGACCTCGCGCTGCTGGTCGACTCCGGCGACCCCGACTGGGCCAACATCTATTCGGTGCTGCGGCTCTCGCCCGGACGCTTCGGCTCGTTGAACCACGAGGGGGCGCGGCGTTTTCGCGACTTCCTGGTCCGCGGAGCGGGCCACGAGATCCTCCGACGCTTCGGCGCGGCCGAGTTCGGCCGCCCCGTCTTCACCCTCCCCGCGGACCCCTGACGGGATCCCCACGCGACGGAAGCCGGCCGATGGCCGCGCCGCCGCCGGGGGGCGAGAACCGAGGACCCGGCCCGCCGGTCGACGATGCCGGCGAGCGCCACGGACCTGCGGGAGTGGACGGATTGAGGACGCCGGGCGCACGACGAGCGGCGACGAGCGGCCCTGGTTCTCGACGGGACGGGTCGCGGCGTGGTACCAATGTCGTGTGGTTCGGTCCGGCCGCGCGCGAAAAGCAGAGTCGGTCGGTGGTGGCGTTGGGTGAACGATCGCAACCATCGGAACGCGGCCCCGCCCGACCAGAGCAACGACAAGCTGCGGGAGGACCTGCGCCGTTTCCTCGAGCGGCGGGATTTTGTCGAACTCGCCCGTTTCGTCCTGACGAATTCCCGCACGCTCGGCATCTCCGGTCGATCGGCCGTCGCGGCGACCGCCGCGGAGGAATGGGAGTCGACGTTCGATCTGCGCGACGACGACCAGCGGTCTCTGCTGCTCGCGGCGTTGGCGGCGCTGGACGGCCGTCTCGATGTCGCGGCGGACATCTTGGACGCCATGCAGCGATTCCACCCCCCGGTGACGTTTCGGGATCGGCAGCTTCCCGCACGCTATCTGATCGCACTCCTGCACGACCTCGGGGTTCCGGGTTCGTCCCGCACCTTGCGCTGGGCATTGCACGACGCCGCGGAGAGGTGCCGTGCCTCGGGAGCCCCCGCACTGTCCGATCTGGTGGCGCACGGTGGGGACCCGTGGCCGGAGGACGGGATCGCTCAGCGCACGTGGGTGTTCGCCCGGGCGCAGGAGCTGATCGAGGAAGGGCGCATCGAGACCGCCTATCGCCTGCAACGAGACCGCTGGAACCTCCAGACCCGGGAGCGGGGTCTCCAGTCCCCAGGGGTCGAAACCGTCTACCGCCTGCAACGAAACCTCTGGGAGCGTCGTGGCGACCACGACCCGACGTTCTGGCCATGCTGGACCGTCGAGCTCGCGCGCCGCGGCGACGTCGAGGGGACTTTGCAGGCCCTCCGGCTGCAGGAATCGCTGTGGATGTGGGAAGAGACGATCCACGCCGTGCTGGTCGCCTTCCGCCAGCGATCGGCTGCCGAACTGCGGCACTTCTGCGCGCGTCTGGCCGAGTCCTTTCCCGCCGAAGCGGCGCTGAACGCCCCGTTGACCTGGGCCGTCGCGAGGATCATCGCCGCCCCTGGCGACGGTGAAATCGTCTCTTCGGTCCTGAGGAGCCTGGAGCGCGACATGCCGATTTCCGGGCCCCAGATAAAGTTCATCGCCGGCTGTCTTGCCCGCTCCGGTGCCGACACCGCCACGGTTGGCGCGGTGTTGGCGCACGTCTTGCCCAACCACATGGCCCTGCTCGCGGCGCGCTTCCTCCGGGGATGGGTCGAAACCGGCGAAATCCCCGACGCGTTCGACGCTGTCGTGTTGGCAGGCAGAAGGCGATGGGCCGGAGAGTGGCGACCAGCCTTGGTTCTGCCCGAACCCACAATCGTCGCGCAGGCCTGCGGCGCGTTGGCGGCGCGGGGTCGTCTCGGCACGGCGCGGCTGGTTCTGCGGCACGTCGCCGCCCGATTGCGTCGCGGGCTCGACGAGGCGGAACTGAAGGGGTTCGAGCACGATCGATTCGCGAAGCGGCTGCTGGACGCGCTGGCCGCCGAAGGATCGTCCGAGGTCTTGCTTTCCTGGTTGCACGAGCACGACGTTCCTGCCGATGTTCGCATGATCACCCTGCTGGCGTTCGTTCGCGACAGGTACTTCCGCCATGGCCGGCACACGACTCCTTCGTGGCTTCCGAGCCGGTGCACGGCCTTCGACGATGCGGCGCTCGCACCTCTCCGCAACGAAGCGGTTCGCTTGAGTTCGAGCAGCGACCTGGGAGAGAAGGGCCGCATCGCCTTCGCCCGGTTGTCGTTGCACTTCGGCGAACCGGGTCCGGCGCTCGATCTTCTGCGAGAAGACGCGCGCCGGAAGCTGGAAAAACCTTTCGCCGGTATGCGCTTGTGGGTTCCGGAAATTCTGGCCGACGTTTTCCGGATATTCTGGCCGCTTGTAGCTCGGGGTCTTCGAAGGGGTCAATCTCCAAGTGACGGGTCCGCTGGGAGGGGCCGTCGAGGGTGATCAGGCGT
>Ga0209381_1001689_pt1 | contig 33308 bp, 41 predicted proteins | sample DewCreD2012metaG_FD_184111 | JGI IMG/M metagenome (GOLD analysis project Ga0209381, IMG submission 184111) | Hot spring sediment bacterial and archeal communities from British Columbia, Canada, to study Microbial Dark Matter (Phase II) - Dewar... ... | reverse complement strand
GATTGGGAGTTTATAAAAAATGATTCAAGAAGAAACAAATTTAGTTGTAGCAGATAATTCCGGCGCTAAAAAAGTCCGATGTATTCGCGTCTTAGGCGGCAGCAATAGAAGATATGCCAGTCTTGGCGATGTTATTGTTGTAAGTGTTAAATCCGCTATACCTGGTGGTGGTGTTAAGAAAGGCGAAGTTTCAAGAGCGGTTATCGTACGTACCAAAAAAGAAGTTAGAAGAAATGATGGTTCTTACATTAGATTTGATGAGAATGCTGCTGTATTATTAAATGCTCAGGGCGAACCACGCGGTACTCGTATATTCGGACCCGTTGCAAGAGAATTACGCGATAAAAAGTTTATGAAAATTATTTCTCTGGCTCCAGAGGTTCTATAAGAGGATTATCAAAATGAAAATTAAAAAGAATGATTCTGTAATTGTTATTTCAGGTAACTCCAAAGGGAAGACCGGTAAAGTTCTAAAGGTTTTTCCATCTATCAATAAAGTTATTATCGAAGGTGTGAATCTTCGTAAAAGACATACTAAACCTAATCAAAAAAATCCACAGGGTGGTATTATTGAAAAAGAAGCTCCTATTCATGTTTCAAATGTAATGCTTCTTGATCCTAAAACTAACGAACCAACAAAAATTGGTTCTAAAATAATTATTGATGATAAAAAAGGTAAAAAGAAAAGCGTAAGAATTAGTAAAGTAAGCGGCGAAATGCTCGCATAAAAATTCTAAGGGTTTATAATTACGATGGCAAAAGAAAAAAAACAAAAAGATCAAAAAGAACAACCAGTTGCAGCAACCGGTAAAAAAGGGAAAGCCGGTGATGATGCTAAAGTTGTAGAAGAAAAAGTACCTGCACGTTTGAAAGAAAAATATTTCAAAGAAATTGTTCCTAAACTAAAAGAACAATTCGGTTACAAGAGCATTATGCAGGTTCCTAAGATTGAAAAGATTGTTGTTAATATGGGAGTAGGGCAAGCAGTTCAGGATCCCAAAATTTTAGAAGAAGCTGTTAAAGACCTTGAAACAATTACCGGACAAAAAGTTTCTGTAAGAACTGCTAAAAAAGCTATCTCCAATTTTAAATTACGTGAAGGGATGAAAATTGGTGCTAAAGTTACTTTGAGACGTGAAAGAATGTATGAGTTCTTAGATAGATTAATTACTATCGCACTTCCAAGAGTGCGCGACTTTAGAGGTATATCCGATAAATCGTTTGATGGTCGTGGAAATTATACACTTGGATTAAAAGAACAAATCATTTTCCCTGAAATAAATGTTGATAAAGTTACAAAAGTATTAGGCATGGATATTACTTTTGTTACAACCGCTAAGACAGATAAAGAAGCATATGAACTATTGAATGCATTTGGAATGCCGTTTAGAAAAAAGGAAATTAATTAAAAGGTAAATCATGGCAAGAAAAAGTTTAATAGCACGTGAAGAAAAAAAACGCAGACTTTATACAAAGTATGCCGAAAAGAGAAAAGAACTAAAAGAAAAAGGTGATTACGAAGCATTACAGTTACTTCCTAGGAATTCTGCTTCAACACGTTTGCATAATAGATGTCAAGTTACAGGAAGACCAAGAGGGTATTATAGAAAATTTGGTGTTTCTCGTTTAGTCCTTAGAGAAATGGCTTTACGTGGTGAAATACCTGGTGTAAAAAAATCAAGTTGGTAATAAGAGGAGAATAAGTAAATGCCAGCAACCGATCCGATTGCAGATTTTTTAACTAGAATTAGAAATGCTGTTAAAGCAAAGAAAAAATTTGTTGATATTCCTTCTTCTAAAATGAAGGTAAGTATGGCTGAAATTCTTAAATCAAATAAGTTTATCAGAGATTATAATGTGATTGAAGATAATAAGCAGAATGTATTAAGAATTCACTTACAATATATCAACGGTGTTTCTTCTATTACAGGATTAAAAAGAATAAGTACTCCCGGTCTCCATACTTATGTTGGAAAAGATCAAATTCCGAGAGTTTTGAATGGATTAGGAATAGCAATAATTTCTACTCCTAAAGGTCTTTTAACAGATAAACAAGCTAAAAAAGAATCAGTTGGCGGAGAAGTTATCTGCCACGTTTGGTAATTAACAAAAGTTTGAACGAGGTTAAAAAGTGTCGCGAATAGGTAAAAAACCGATTTCTATTAAAGATGTTACAATAACAAAAACCGATGGTTTACTTAAAGTAAAAGGTAAACTCGGTGAATTATCTATGAAAATTCATCCAAATATAAACGTCGAAGTAACTAAAGATGAAATAATAGTTACAAGACCGGATGATTCCAAAGAGAACAGATCTCTGCATGGTTTAACCAGAGCATTGATTAGTAATTTGATAAAAGGTGTTACCGAAGGTTACCAAAAAACTCTTGAAATTGTTGGTGTAGGTTATAAAGCCGAAGCAAAAGGTGATGCGGTTCTTTTTAGTTTGGGATATTCTCATCCCATCTATTTTATACCGCCCCCGGGAATTAAAGTTGAAGTACCTGTTCCAACTCAAGTTAAAATATCTGGTACTGATAAAGAACTTGTTGGTTTGGTTGCAGCTAAAATACGATCATTTAAAAAACCTGAACCATACAAGGGCAAAGGAATTAAATATTCCAATGAACACATTATTAGAAAAGCTGGTAAGACAGCAGGTAAATAATTAGGAGATCGGATAAAATGTTTTTGAAGGATAATAAAAGAAGAATTAGGAAGAAAGCAAGAGTAAGAAAAAAGGTTTCTGGAACTGCTGAACGTCCTAGATTAAGTGTTTATAGAAGTCTTAACCATATGTATGCTCAGCTTATTGATGATACTAAAGGAGTTACATTGGTTTCTGCTTCTACAAAAGTAAAGGATATTGCTGAAGAAATAAAAAACACAAAAACAAAAGTTTCAAAAAGTAAAGTAGTTGGACTTTTATTAGCAAAACGTGCATTAGAAAAAGGAATTACTACTGCTGTATTTGATAGAAGTGGTTACACCTATCACGGTAGAGTAAAAGCTGTTGCCGATGGCGCCCGTGAAGGCGGTTTGAAATTTTAATTTCAGTTTTAGATTCGTTCTTGCCGGGTCGTCTAATGGCAGGACAGCGGCCTTTGGAGCCGTATGTGGAGGTTCGAATCCTCCCCCGGCAGCAAAAAAAATAATTAATTAAGTAAAGGTTGAATAGAGGAGTTAAAATTGAATTTCAAGTACAAAAAAGTATCGGGACTCGAAAACCTAAAAGAAAAAATTGTTCATATTAATAGAGTTGCAAAAGTTGTTAAAGGTGGTAGAAGGTTCAGCTTTAATGCAATTGTGGTTGTTGGCGATGGCAATGGTCATGTAGGTGTTGGACTTGGAAAAGCAAATGAAGTTACAGATGCAATCTCTAAAGGTATTGACGATGCTAAAAAGAATGTTTACAAAGTGTCAATTGTAAAAGGAACTATCCCTCACCCAATAATCGGAAAATTTGGGGCAGGACAAGTTTTACTGAAACCAGCTACTCCTGGTACTGGTCTTATTGCTGGTGGTGGTGTTCGCGCTGTCTTAGAAGCTGCCGGTGTTCAGGATATTTTGACTAAATCACTTGGTTCTTCCAATCCACATAATCAGGTTAAAGCTACTTTGAATGCATTGCTTAATCTTGTTGATGCCAGAACTATGGCTTATAAACGTGGGTTGAAAGTAAACGAGTTGTTTAATCTGTAATAAGAGGACTATATGGCTAAGAAATTAAAAATTACTCAAGTAAGAAGTATAATTGATAGACCTAAGACCCAGAAATTAACTATCGAAGCTCTTGGTCTTAGCAGACCAAATTATTTTGTAATTCATAATGATACACCTCAAATAAGAGGAATGATTAAAAAAGTATCTCATTTAGTAAAAGTAGAAGAAATCGAAGCATAGGTGATCAATGGATATTTTAAGTAATCTTAAACCTGCAAAAGGATCTAATAAAAAGGTTAAAAGAATTGGTCGTGGAGAAGGTTCTGGTCATGGCGGTACTGCAACACGTGGTATGAATGGTCAACGATCCCGTTCTGGTGCTAAATACCGTGCATGGTTCGAAGGCGGTCAGATGCCTTTGCAAAGACGCGTACCAAAGAGAGGTTTTCATTCTCCTTTCAAAGTGGTTTATCAAGTTGTTAACCTTAATAGACTGCAAAAGTTAGTTGATGATAAAAAAGTTGAAGACGGAATTATCAATGCTGTATCATTATATAAAAATGGTGTAATCTCCAAAGCTGTAGCTCCGTATAAAATACTTGGCGTTGGAGAACTAAAAGCAAAATTAAATGTAGAAGCACATGCTTTTAGTGCATCTGCAAAAGAAAAAATTGAATCATTAGGCGGAACTATTAAAGAGATCAAAGTTTAATGGCTACTATTCAAGAAACTTTCCGTAATATCTTTAAAATTCATGAGTTAAGGCAAAGAATACTATACACTGTTGCCTTGCTCGTTATTGTTAGAGTTGGTTCTCATATTACCTTACCGGGTATCGACTCTTTTCTGTTGACATCTGCAATGGCAAATCAAACTTCTGATAATTTATTCGGATTGTATGATTTGTTTGTAGGTGGCGCATTTTCCAACGCAGCAATTTTTGCGCTTGGAATTATGCCTTATATCTCTGCTTCTATTATTCTTCAGATTGCCGGTGCTGTAATTCCTGTAATACAAAAATTACAGCGCGAAGGTGAAGAAGGTAGAAAAAAGATTAATCAATGGACTCGTTATGGTACTGTTATCATCTCTGCATTTCAGGCTTGGGGTGTAACTATTCAATTAATGAATTTACAACATAACAATCTACCAATTGTTCCTGAAGCTGTTAGAGGATTTGCATGGCAAGCTTCTACAATCGTGCTCTTAGTTGCTGGCACTATGTTTATTATGTGGATGGGTGAGCAAATAACAGAAAAAGGAATTGGTAATGGTATATCTCTAATAATCTTTATTGGTATTATTAACAGATTCCCGTTCGCTTTGCTTGATGAATATAGATTAATTGCCGCCGGTCAAAGAAATTTGGTTATCGAAATTGTTATTATAGCTTTAATGGTATTAGTAATTGCTGGTGTTGTTTTGGTTACACAAGGTACAAGGAGAATTCCGGTCCAATATGCAAAACGGGTCGTTGGTCGAAAAGTTTATGGAGGAGTAACTCAATATATTCCGTTGCGTGTTAACACCGCCGGTGTTATGCCTATAATTTTTGCTCAATCAATTATGTTTATTCCAAGTACTCTATTTTCATTTTTCCCTAACAACGAATTTATTGGCACACTTGCTCAGTATTTCTCATATCAATCATTTACTTATGCTGTTATATATGCTATTATGATAATATTCTTTACCTATTTTTATACAGCGATTGCATTTAATCCTCAGGATGTTGCTGAGAATATGAAGAAGCAAGGTGGTTTTATTCCCGGTATTCGTCCCGGCAAACAGACATCAGAATTTATTGATAATATATTGACAAAAATTACATTACCCGGTTCAATCTTCTTAGCAATTATAGCAATACTTCCAACTTTTGTTTCAAAATTTGGTGTATCTGGAAGTTTTGCTTCTTTCTTTGGAGGCACAAGTTTATTGATTGTTGTAGGTGTTGCTTTAGATACATTACAGCAAATTGAATCCCATTTATTGATGCGCCATTACGATGGATTTATGAAATCGGGTAAATTAAAAGGAAGACGTTTTTAAAGTTTGAAGACAGCTTGTTGTGATATTAATTAAAACAAAAAAAGAAATTGATTACATTAGAGAAAGCTGTCTTATTGTTGCAGAAGTTTTACAATTAATGAAGCGTTATGCCAAACCTGGTGTAACGACAATAGAACTGGATAAAATTGCTGAAGATTATATCTTAAGCAATAACGCACGTCCGGCATTCAAAGGTTATTCACAAGCCGGTTCGTTCGATTTTCCAGGTTCAATTTGTTCTTCAATTGATGATGAAGTGGTTCACGGTATTCCCGGAAACCGAGTTCTTAAAGAAGGAGAAATCCTTTCGGTTGATGTTGGTGTTGAAAAAAATAATTTCTTCGGAGATGCGGCAATTACCATTGCTATCGGAAAAATATCCGAAGAAAAACAAAAGTTAATGGAATCAACTGAAAAATCACTTTACTTAGGAATTGAACAAGCAATTACCGGAAACAGGATTGGAGATATAGCATACGCTATTCAATCTGAAGTAGAATCGAAAGGGTTTTCTGTTGTAAGGGATCTTTGTGGTCATGGTGTTGGAAAATTTTTACATGAAGAACCACAAATTCCTAATTATGGAAAAAAAGGAACCGGTGCTTTAATAAAAAATGGAATGACGTTAGCAATTGAACCGATGATTAATTTAGGAACGTATAAAGTAGTTGTTGATAATGACGGATGGACTGTAAGAACTGCTGATGGATTGCCATCGGCTCATTTTGAACATACGATTGCAATAATTGACGGTAAACCGGAAATTTTAACTAAGTGTTAATAAATGGCTAAACAAGGACCAATAAAAGTTGATGGAACTGTAACGGAAACGTTACCCAATGCACATTTTAAAGTACGCCTTGATAATGGTCATGAAATTCTTGCTCATATTTCCGGTAAAATGAGAATGCATTTTATAAAAATTTTAGTTGGCGATAAGGTGGCAATAGAATTATCACCTTATGATTTGAATAAAGGTAGAATAACTTATAGGTATAAATAACGGAGAAGAGATGAAGGTAAGAGCTTCCGTAAAAAAATTATGCGAGCATTGTAAAATAATCAAACGAAAGGGAGTTGTGCGCGTAATTTGCAAAAACCCTAAACATAAACAAAGACAAGGTTAAAAGTAGGAGGAATCAGATTTGGCTCGTATCGCTGGTATTGACTTACCAAAACAAAAAAAAGCTTTTATTGGATTAACATACATATATGGCATTGGTCGTACAACAGCTTTAAATATTCTTGCTAAAGCCAATGTTAATCCAGATAAAAAAATTGGTGAACTGACCGAAGAAGAAGTTGCAAAAATCCGTTCTATAATGACTTCCGACTATAAAGTAGAAGGTGCTTTAAGAAGTGAAGTTCAACAAAATATTAAACGTTTGATGGACATTGGTTCATACAGAGGTTTAAGACATAGAAGAGGATTACCGGTTAGAGGTCAGAGAACCCGAACAAATTCAAGAACTCGTAAAGGTAAACGTAAAACAGTTGCCGGCAAGAAAAAAACACCGGCTAAGAAGTAATAATTAATTTTAAGGAGCTAAATTGGCTAAGGTAGTTAAAAAGACTAAAAAGAAAGTTCATGTTGATGCGGTTGGCGTTGCGCATATTAAAGCATCATTTAACAATGTTATTTGTACTATCACAGACATTTACGGTAATACAATATCATGGTCGTCAGCCGGTAAAAATGGCTTTAAAGGTTCAAGAAAGAATACCCCTTTTGCCGCCCAGGTTACCGCAGAAGCTGCTGCTAAAGAAGCTTATGACCTTGGTTTAAGAAAAGTTGATGTCTATGTTAAAGGTCCTGGCGCCGGTCGTGAAGCTGCTATTCGTGCTTTGAATGTAGCTGGATTAGAAATTTTATCAATTAAAGATAATACACCAATTCCACATAATGGCTGTAGACCGCCAAAACGCAGAAGAGTTTAAGAAGGAGAAATAATTAGATGGCAAGATACACTGGTTCTAGTTGCAAATTATGCAGAAGAGAAAAACAAAAATTATTCTTAAAAGGATCTAAATGTTACTCGGAAAAATGTCCTCTCGAAAAAAGAAATTATGCCCCGGGTCAACATGGATTAACTCGTAGAGCTAAATTCTCTGAATATGGTGTTCAGCTTAGAGAAAAACAAAAAGTTAAAAGAATTTACGGCTTACAGGAAACCCAGTTCCACAACTATTTCGAAAAAGCTACAAGACAAAAAGGAATTACTGGTGCTAATCTTATTAAATTATTAGAACGTAGATTAGATAACGTTGTATTCAGACTTGGATTTGCACCTTCAAGAAAAGCAGCAAGACAGTTAGTTCTTCACAGACATTTTATGGTTAATGGTCACATTGTTGATATTCCATCATATCTTCTTGCACCAGGCGATGTTATTACTGTGAAAGAAAAAAGTAAGAAACTTGACGCTATTCATAATTCCTTACGAAGAACAAAGGATAATGTTTATAATTGGCTTTCAATAGATAAAGCAACTCTTTCTGGTACTTTCTTGAATATTCCTGAAAGAGAAGAAATTCCATTGCAAGCTAACGAACAATTAATCGTTGAATTATATTCTAAGTAATTTTAAAATTTAATTTAGAGGATACTACATGAGCTATCCGTTTATAAAAATGCCCGAAAATGTTATTCAGGACGATTCCTCGAAGAGTGCTACTTTCGGAAGATTCTCTTTACAACCATTAGAAAGAGGTTTCGGAGTAACATTAGGAAATGCATTGAGAAGAGTATTATTATCTTCGCTTACCGGAGCAGCTATTACTGCTGTTAAGATCGAAGGTGTACTTCATGAATTTTCTACAATCCCGGGTGTTGTTGAAGATGTAACGGAAATTATTCTTAACCTTAAACAGGTTAGGATGAGAATCTTAAACAAAAAAACTACTGGATGTGAATTATCTATCTCTGGCGTAAAAGAGTTTAAAGCTGAAGATATTCAAAAAGCTTGTCCCGATATTGAAATTCTTAATCCCGAATTGTTAATAGCAAGACTTAACCCCGATGCTAAACTTAATATGGAATTGAAATTTGGTGTTGGCAAAGGTTATGTACCTGCAAATGAACAAAAATTACCAGAGACCACAATTGGCACTATCCCAATTGATTCTATTTTTACTCCGATAGTAAATGTTCGCTATGACGTTGAGAATGTTCGTATTGCTGAAAGAAATGATTATGAAAAACTAACAATCGAAATCACTACTGATGGTTCAATTACTCCTGAAGAAGCTCTTTCAAGTTCAGCTAAAATACTTAAAGATCACATTCAGCTTTTCATAAACTTTGATGCTGAACCGGAAGAAGAAAAAGTTGAAAGTGAAAAAGATGCTGAAACCGAAAGACTTCGTAAAATTCTAACCACCAGTGTTGATGATCTCGAGTTAAGCGTTAGATCTCATAATTGTCTTAAAGCTGCTAATATAAAAACACTCGGAGATTTAGTACGCCGAGATGAAAATGAAATGCTTAAGTTCAGAAACTTCGGAAGAAAATCTTTAGCCGAATTGATCGAAATAGTAGAAAACTTCGGACTCGAATTCGGTATGGATGTAGATAAAATATTAAAAGAAAAACCAGAAAATAATTAGTACTTTCCCTAAGGTTGAATAATGAGACATAGAGTTAAAGGTAGAAAACTAAAAAGAACATCAGAACACAGACTTGCAACATTACGAAACTTAGCTTCATCTTTGTTAAAGCATAAAAAGATTCGAACCACTGTTGCAAAAGCAAAAGAATTAAGAACTTTTATTGAACCGCTTATCACAAAAGCCAAAACAGATTCTGTTGCAGCTCGTCGATATGTTGCTACTCATATACACAACAGAAATCTTGTAAAAGAGCTCTTTAGCGACATAATCTCAAAAATTGGAGATAGACCGGGTGGTTATACAAGAATTGTAAGACTTGGACAAAGAAAAGGTGATGCAGCAGAGCTGGCACTAATAGAATTGGTGGATTACAGCGGAATCGTAAAACCAAAAGCTCCAAAAAAATCTAAAGAAGAAGAAAAACCAAAAACTGACGAAACGAAAGCTGAAGCAACAGAGCAGAAAAAGGAAGAGAATAAAGTAAAAGAAAAAAAACCTAAAGCACCAAAAGCAAAAAAATCAGATGACGCTAAGGTTAAAAAAGCTCCTGCTAAAGCAAAAACAACTACTGCAAGAAAAACATCAAAAGAAAAATAATTAGAGTATTATTTGGTCTTAGGAGTAATAGCAAACGCTGTTACTCCTTTTTTATTTTAAAGCGCTTTTGAAAGTCATAATAATTAACAATTCTGTTTTTTCCTAAAAAGCAATCTCTTTTCTTTTATATTTGTGTATGAAAAAAATTGAATTCGTAAAAGCAGTATATAATCTTAATGAGTTACCCAAGAAAGAACTTCCTTCTGTAATATTAGGGGGAAGGTCGAATGTCGGGAAATCTTCTTTTATTAATACTCTTTTTGCCCCATTAAAAGTAGCTAAAACTAGTTCTACACCAGGTAAAACAAGATCAATAAATTATTACGTGGTAGAAAATAAATTTTACCTGATTGATTTACCCGGATTTGGTTATGCTAAGGTTCCAAAGGAGGAAAGGGAATATTGGAAAAACATAATTGAAAAATTTGTCGATACAAATAATAATATTGTATTAGCATTTCATATTATCGATAGCCGTCATTTACCGACTAAACTCGATATACAATTTAATAAATTCCTTCGTGCTAAAAATATTCCATACAATGTTGTACTTAATAAGGTTGATAAACTTAATCAGTCAGAGATTTCTCATTCAATTAAAAACACTATAAAAATATTTCCCGAACTAATTCATGGTGAGAACTTATTTCTTTTTTCCGCACTAAACGGAAGAGGAAAAAAGGAAGTGCTTAATATGCTTAGTTCCGTTCTTTTATGAAATTTTCGCAAAACTTTAGTATAATTGAAATAAATTTTACAACTTTTAGTTAAAAATCTTGTCGGCGAGTTAATGGGTCTATCCGAAAAATATAAAAAAAGAATTTTGACCTTTCTGATAATCCCAATACTAATAGCCATTCCTTTTTTTACAGAAGACATCTTATTTAAAATAATTGCCGGGTTAATCCTTATAATTTATGTTGGCTTTATAATATTCTTACGAGATTCAAATCAAACCGAACCCAAATATCCAACCATTGATGATTTAGACGAAGATTTTGAATCGAATACAAAAACTGAAAGAAATAAAATCACCCCGGATAGCGGCGAAGAATTTACAATTATCTCTCCTAATAAAAATATAGAAGTAATTACAGCAGATAGTATCACTTCTACTTTTAATAGGGGAAATAAAGAACTATTTAAGCCACCTGACTTTAAGTCAAATTTCGATAAAATTGTTCACGAAGAAATACCAAAGGATGTAAGTCACGATGAAGAATTTGGATTTGTTCTTGAAAAAATATTAAGCGTTGTTAAAGATGCTTTTATGGCGCACACAGCTGCATTTTTCTGGTATAATAAAAACAGAAAGAGACTTACATTAGAAAAATATGTTTCCAGCTCCACACAAATTAAAAAACAAAAATTCGATCTTGAAGATGATATTCTCGGGAAAATTATTCAAAAAGAAGAACCTGAATTGTTAACTGACATTTCTGCAAATGCCGAAATTGATGTTATAAGGTATTATAATTCCCCCCAAGGAATTAAAAGTTTCGTGGGCGTTCCGCTTTTCTACGGTAAAAGTCTTACAGGAATACTTACTCTGGATTCAAAAGTAAATGATGCGTTTGGTATTGAACAAATTTATTCATTAGGCAGAATTGTACGTGTAATTTCTGTTATTATTTCTTTATTCGAAGAAAAATTTTCTGAATCGCAAGCAGAGCAAAGATTAAAAGCTTTATTGGGTGTTCTCTCTTACGATAAAAAGTTTGAAAGTGAATCTGATCTCTATTCTGCACTTCACAATGCGGTTGAAGGACTAATAGAATGGGACGCATTTACATTTGTTTCTTATTTTCCGACTGAACATAAGTTCAAAACAGTAAAGATTGTAAATAAAACATCACTTAAATATATCGGTGAAAATCTTGAAATTGATCTTTCAGGAACTTTGGTAGGCAAATCAATTCTAAGTTCTACACCGGTTAAAATTGATGATACATCTGTTACGGAATTCCCACGTTTCTCTAAGAATGAAGATGTCAGCTTTGATGGTTCATTTCTTGCCATTCCGCTTATTTATGACGAACAGAATTATGGTGTTCTTTGCTTTGAGAGTTTAAAGAAAAATGTTTACACAAACAGCGAAGTAAATTTCATTAAAAACGCTACAAAAATATTTGCTTTTATTCTTCATTCTTATTCCACAATAAGTATATTAAAAAGTTTACTTTCGGTTGATATTGAAACTCGTACATTAAATTACGATTCGTTCATAGAAAGACTTACTGTTGATTTAGTAAGATCACGTGAGTTAGAATTACCGGGTACGTTGGCACTGATAAAAGTTGATGACCTTTTAGATCAGGAATCATTGTTCGAAAGCGACCCTTTCCCAAAAGTTCTTAGAACAATTGCTCAACTTATTCGTGATGAAATGACACCGCTCAATATTCTGGGGAGAATAAGCGAGAAGGTATTTGCTGTCTTTTTCTTTAATACAACAGCCAAGGATGTTTTTCTTTGGGCAGAAAAACTTAGAATAAAAATTGCACGTAAACCCATTGCTGTCGTTTCTAAACAAACTACATTCACAGTATCAATTGGCGTGACTTCCACTACCGGTAAATCTGATGTTCAGGAAGTTTTGGGTAACGCCGAACTTGCTCTTAAAAAAGCTATTGAAAAAGGTGGCAATACTGTTAAAAGTACCAACTGATTTTGCTATTCGGAGGAATTTCCATTGAATAATTTTATTTTAATTGTACTAGACGGTCTAGGTGTTGGTGAATTACCGGATGCTAAAAAATATAATGATGATGGAAGTAATACTATTGCAAATATGGCGGATGCCGTTGGGGGACTTGATATACCTAACTTGCAAAAAATGGGAATTGGAAATATTACAAATATAAAAGGTTTACCACCGAATCTGACACCACTTGCTTCATATGGTAAAATGAATGAAATATCTGCCGGTAAAGATTCAACTACGGGACATTGGGAGCTTGGTGGAATAAAAACTGAAGTTGAATTCCCTTTATACCCTGAAGGTTTTCCAAAAGAAATAATTGATAAATTTATAAATGAAACAGGAATTGGCGGAATACTTGGTAATTATGCTTCTTCCGGTACAGAGATTATCGAAAAACTTGGTGATGAACATGTAAAAACCGGTTTCCCTATTGTTTATACATCTGCCGATTCAGTATTCCAAATTGCTGCGCATGAAGATGTAATCCCTCTTCAAAAACTATATGAAATTTGTCAGATTGCAAGAGACAAAGTTCTAATCGGACAACATGCAGTCGGACGTATAATCGCAAGACCATTTATTGGTCAATCCGGTAATTATGTCAGAACAACCAATCGTAAGGATTTTTCAGTTGATCCTCCTTCAGATACAATTTTAGATTTTTTAATGAAAGAAGGAATAGAAACTGTCGCTGTGGGTAAAGTGAATGACTTATTTAATTACAAAGGAATTAGTGCACAACTCAAAACTAAATCGAATAATGAAGGAATTGATAAAATAATTTTTGCAGCTTCTGCTTATAAAAATGCTTTTATATTTGCCAATCTTGTTGATTTTGATGTTTATTATGGTCACAGGAACGACCCTCAAGGTTTTGCAAATGCATTAAAAGATTTTGATAATCGTTTGCCTGAAATCCTTTGCGTACTTGATGAATCGGATTGTTTAATTTTAACTGCCGATCATGGAAATGATCCTACAACACCAAGCACAGATCATAGCCGTGAATATGTCCCATTGTTGTTCTATAGAAAAAATAAACCCGGGATTAATCTTGGGATCAGAAACACTTTTGCTGATGCTGCTCAAACTGTTGCCCATTTTTTTAAAGTTAATAACGATCTTCTAGGAGTAAGTTTTTTAAATGAGTGATGATCTTGTAAAACTATTTGAAGTTGATTGGGATACAAAATCTGCGGTAATTATCCCGGAAGAAAAATTAGAAGAAATAAAATCCATGAATTATGATAAAGTTAAAATCGTACTTTATGGTGATCCGGATTCATTAGCAAAGAATTCAGAAATCGATTTTGATTTATATACTAAGATTAAAAAAGTTCAGGGATTACCGGGCGAAGTTGTTTTAAAGTTCTTACTTTCAAAAGGGAGTGTAATTTCCAACCAGTTTAAGGAAAGAGTGAATTTCTAATGGAAGAGAAAAATGAATTTCTTATAGAAACAGATATTCTATTAGAACATCTTACTCAAAAAAAATCTACCGAGTCTATTCTTGATAAAGCAATGATAAGCGGTACTTGTTTTACCACTGTGATAAATGCATCCGAATTGTTTTTTGCTTGCTCAAATGAAATGGAGAGAAAAGCGGTTGAGGATTTACTTTCAGCATTAAAAATTCTTGGAATTAATTCACGATACAGTTTGAAGATTTCAAAATTTTTTAATAAAGTTGCGACCACACGTGACGCAATAATGTGTGTTGTAGCCGAAATTAACAGATTACCTATTTTAACTTATGATGTAAATAGGTACAACAGAAGTGGTCTTAAAATTATTAATCCATTAGAATTGAGAGGCTAATCTGATACTAGGAAAAGTAATAGGAACTGTCTGGTCTACCCGAAAAGACGAAAATCTTGTCGGTGCAAAATTTTTAATTGTACGGCAACTTAATCTTGATTATACACCAAAAGAATCAACTGTTATTGCTGTTGATTCTGTAGGTGCCGGAGTTGGAGAAGTTGTTATTGTTGCTCAGGGAAGTTCAGCACGTCAAACAACAATTACAAAAAACAAACCTGTTGATGCAGTTATTATGGCTATCGTAGATAAACTTGATATTTCGGTAACAGATAACAAAAAAGAAGAGAAATAATGTATTTAGGAAAAGTAATCGGGACTATCTGGGCTACGCGTAAATATGATGCTGTTACAGGTTACAAAATGCAATTTGTTCAACCCGTTAATGGAGAATTGAAAAACATAGGCGATCCAATTATTGCACTCGATACGGTTGGTGCCGGTCCGGGTGAAATAATTTATTATGTTACCGCAAGCGAAGCAGTAATTCCATTGGATGTCGATATGGCACCAGTAGATGCTTCAATTGTAGGTATTGTTGATTATGTTAACCTTGAATCCTAATCGGAGAAAATCCTGTGAAAATCACTAAACAATTTACTAATCGCGAAAGCCAATCATTAGACAAATATCTTCAGGAAATTGGGAAAGTTGATTTACTTACTCCTGAAGATGAAATAGAACTTGCTATTCAAATAAAAAAGGGGGATCAGAAAGCTCTCGAAAAATTGGTTAAAGCCAATTTACGCTTTGTTGTGTCTGTGGCAAAACAGTATCAAAATCAGGGCTTATCTTTAGGTGACCTTATTAATGAGGGTAACCTTGGTTTAATTAAAGCCGCAAAGCGTTTTGATGAAACACGGGGATTTAAATTTATATCCTATGCTGTGTGGTGGATTAGGCAATCCATTCTTCAGGCGCTTGCTGAACAATCCAGAATAGTAAGGTTGCCTTTAAACAGAGTGGGAGCTCTAAATAAAATTGGTAAAGCTTACAGTAACTTGGAACAAGAATACGAACGTGAACCAAGCGCTCACGAGTTAGCTCAAGAATTAAGTATGGATATTAGCGAAGTATCCGATACATTGAAAATTTCTGGTCGACATGTATCAATGGATGCTCCATTTTCACAAGGTGAAGAAAATCGTTTACTCGATGTTCTATCGAATGAAGAAATCCCTTCCCCGGATTACTCTTTAATGTCTGAATCTCTTAGAAATGAAATTGAGAGAGTTCTTTCAAGTCTTTCCGGAAGAGAAGCAGAAGTTATTAAATTGTATTTTGGACTAAATAAAGAACATTCTCTTACATTAGAAGAAATAGGTGAGAAGTTTAATTTAACTCGCGAGAGAGTCCGGCAAATAAAAGAAAAAGCTATTAGAAGATTAAGACATGCATCACGAAGTAAGAACTTAAGAGCTTACCTCGGTTAATTGTTAATGATGATTGCTAAAATCATACATTATCGCTCAGTTTTTATAATCTTCATTATCTTATTGTATGGGTGCAGTGCATCATCGACTACCAGATATAATCAACCCACTCCCAAAAGTGAACCTCAGGAAACCACTAAAAGTAAAGTAAGATTTTCTTCATCTGCAGATTCTGTGAAAACACAAAAAAACAAAATTGAACAACTGCCGGTTGTTTTTCCTGAAATACCCGATTCATCCCTTGCTGAATTTGATGAATTACCCGTTGAAACTGAACCGGTTGATAAATCAAAATTTATGGGTAACCTGGAAAAATTAAAGTCTTATAACCTTCCACTTACTCCCAGAGAAAAAATTTTATTCGAAGTGATTAAATTTTTGGATACCCCTTATAAATATGGCGGAAGCACAGAAAATGGAATTGATTGCTCTGCATTTACCAAACAAGTATTTCAAAATTCCCTGGATGTTGAATTACCAAGAAGTACAAGAGAACAATTCAAAGTAGGAGAAAACATTTCCAAATACGACTTAAAATTTGGGGACTTAGTCTATTTCAACACTACAAAAAGGTCTTATCCCGGGCATGTGGGTATTTATCTTGGAGATGACCAGTTCGTACACGCAAGCAGAAGTCTTGGAGTTACTGTATCTAACCTGAATGATCCATATTACAAAAAGAGGTTTATCGGCGCAAAACGAATTGGTAATATTGACACCAATTAGTTTCTCATACCTTTCTTAATATTATTTAACTTCATTCCTCAAATAACAATTTCATTCCCGTTGCAATTAAGAATCGATTGCCTTAATTTTTCATCAACAACAAAATTAATTCGGAGATTAAAATGGAATACAGAATTGAAACAGATAGTATGGGAGAAATTAAAGTCCCTAACGATAAGTATTATGGTGCGCAAACTGCTCGTTCATTAATGAATTTTAAAATAGGTGGCGAAAGATTTCCAGCCGAACTGATAAGAGCCCTTGGAATTGTGAAGAAGGCAGCTGCAATAGTTAATAATGAATTGGGTTCATTACCGGATGAAAAGAAAGAATTAATTGTAAAAGCTGCGGATGAAGTTATTGCCGGGAAATTAAATGATCATTTCCCACTGGTTGTTTGGCAGACCGGTAGTGGTACACAAACGAATATGAATGTAAATGAAGTTATTTCTAATCGTGCAATTGAAATGGCTGGCGGAGTATTAGGGAGCAAAAAACCGATTCATCCTAATGACGATGTGAATAAAGCTCAGTCAACAAACGATGCTTTCCCGACAGCAATTCATATCGCTGCGGTTGAAGAGATACATAGACGGTTGATCCCTATGCTTACAAAATTAAGAGATGCCCTCGATGCTAAAGCTAAAGAGTTTAAAGATATTATTAAAATCGGTCGTACTCACCTGATGGATGCAACGCCATTAACACTTGGGAATGAATTCTCCGGTTATGCTCAACAATTAACAAACGGGTTAGCAAGAATCACTGATTCGCTTAAACGTCTTTATGAAATTCCTTTGGGCGGAACTGCCGTTGGAACCGGCTTAAATGCTCACGTTGATTATGCAGTTAAAGTTGCCACAAAAATTTCTGAATTGACCGGAAAACCATTTCAAACAGCCCCCAATAAATTTGAAGCTATGGCTGGGAAAGACGCTTTAGTGGAAATGAGTGGCGTTCTAAAAACAATAGCAGCTTCTTTGATGAAAATATCAAATGATATCAGATGGCTTGGCTCCGGTCCTCGCTGTGGAATTGGTGAAATATCATTACCGGAAAATGAGCCGGGTAGTTCTATTATGCCGGGGAAAGTAAATCCAACTCAATCAGAAGCAATGACTATGGTTTGTGCTCAGGTATTTGGTAACGATGTAACAATTAATTTTGCCGGTGCAAGTGGTAATTTCGAACTGAATGTATTTATGCCGGTTATAGCTTACAATATTTTACAATCAATTAAGCTTATTGCAGATGCTTGCGAAAGCTTTGCGGATAATTGTGTGGTTGGTATAACAGCAAACGAACAGAATATTAAAAAACATTTGGAAAATTCGTTGATGCTTGTAACAGCACTTAATCCAGTGATTGGTTATGATAATGCTGCTAAAGTTGCTAAGAAAGCACATAAAGAAAATAAAACTCTTAAGGAAGCTGCAATCGAACTGGGACTATTAACACCTGAAAAGTTCGATGAGGTAGTAAGACCAGAAAAAATGATCGGTCCAAAAAAATAATTGTGCTTAAGTAAATATTAAAAACCTTTGTGCTTTGATAACTTAATTACCAGAGTGTAATTTTAATAAGTAACGATATTACATAATCTGTTACAAAGTCATTAAGGCACAAAGGTTAATTTTTATTTATCGTCAAGTTTAACTACGCTGATAATATCTATCTATAAAATGGAATTAATATTTTCTTACTTATGATTTCAACGTCCACGATTGTCATTATTTTGCTAATAATCTTTATCGGTTCATTTATAAGGTCCGCAATCGGGTTTGGTGAAGCTGTTATAGGAATGCCACTTCTTGCTTTCTTTATCGATATTAAATCAGCCACACCATTAATGGCTCTTACTGCTTCTACTCTTGCTATTATGTTACTGGTGTCTTCATGGAAAAAAATTAATTTTAAGGATACTTTCCCGTTTATTATATCAACTATTCTTGGTCTTCCTGTAGGTCTTTATTATCTCAAAAACACAGCAGATGAATTAATCAAAGCCATACTTGGCATTTTACTGGTGTTATTTGGTATCTATTACCTCTTCATAGAAAGTTTACCTCACTTAAAAAATGAAAAAATGTCTTTTCTTTTCGGATTTTTTGCCGGGATTTTAGGCGGAGCATATAATACAAATGGTCCCCCGACAGTTATCTACGGAGTATTAAGAAGATGGGACCAACAAAACTTTAGAGCAACATTGCAAAGTATATTTTTTCCTACCGGATTGTTAATTACAATAAGTCATGGTATTACCGGATTATGGACGAATTTTGTTTTAACATCCTATTTGTATGCTTTGCCAATTATAGTCTTGGGTTTTATACTTGGTGACAGAATGCATTATAGATTGAAGGAAAATGAATTCAAAAAAAATATATACATATTTATTCTTGTAATTGGAATAATATTATTATTTAATTCGGTTTTATAAATGAAAAATTATTTTCGATCAATAATTGTTATAGCTTTTTCTCTTGTTCTGGATTTAGTTGGTAAAGTTATTTTTTATGATAAAACAAATTACATATTACTATTCGAAGCAATCCTATTTCTTAGTATCTCAGCATTATTTTTCTATTTCCTTAAATGGAAAAGGAGTGATGTACGAAAAGTGAACCGACTTGAATTAGTATTATTCTATTTTTATTTGTTAGGTTCGGTTAGAGTAATTCTAATAATGTTAGGTGCAACAGTCTATTTGTCAAATACTGTCTTAATTATTTTATCCCTTCTATTATTTGTTTATCACACAATTATTAAAAGAATCTTAGATGGAAATAAAAAAAATATCCAGAATTAATTTAGGTTTTTTCCCAACACCAATTACAGAATTAAAGAGATTATCCGACTATTTGGGTGGTTCGCGTGTTTATATTAAACGTGACGATTTAACAGGGTTAGCCCTGGGTGGGAACAAAACACGAAAGTTAGAATTTTTAATTGCAGATGCACTAAAAAATAATCATGATTCAATTATAACTGGTGGTGCCGAGCAATCTAACCATTGCAGACAGACAGCAGCAGCGGCTGCAATTTGTGGTTTGGAATGTCATCTTACTTTGGGCGGAGAAGAACCAGCTGAAGCTACCGGTAATTATTTAATTGATAAATTACTTGGAGCCAAAATTCATTGGACCGGTGAATTCAGGAAAGGAGAAAAAATTCCGGAGATAGTCGAAGACTTGAGGTTACAAGGTAAAAATCCTTATGTTATTCCTTATGGCGGTTCAAATCCGGTAGGAGTTTATGGTTTTATTGAAGCAATGAATGAATTGAAACAACAATCAATTACAATGAAGACTCATTTTGATCATATTGTTTTTGCTTCAAGTTCAGGTGGCACACATTCCGGTATTATGCTTGGTAATGAAATTTATAATATTGGCTCAAATATAATAGGGATTGATATTGATAAAGCCGAAGACGAGGGTCCTTATATCGATCGGTTAATTAACTTACTAAATTTATCAAGTAACTTTTGTGGCTATAACAAAATATTTTCTAAAGATGATATAGTCTTACGAAAGGAATATTTAGGTGAAGGTTACGGAATTGTTGGCGATTTAGAAAGAAATGCAATTAACCTTCTTGCAAGTAAAGAAGGAATTCTAATTGATCCCGTCTATACAGGAAGAGCATTCGGCGGTTTATTAGACATGATTGATAAAAAGGAATTTTCAAGAAACCAAAAAATATTATTCTGGCATTCGGGAGGTATCCCGGCATTGTTTACGGAAAAGAAAATTATCAATTAAAAAGTGAATGGGGCTAGGTAATCTAACCCCATTCACTACTTAATTATTTAGATGTAAGTTCCATATTTAGTGTAACTTCTTTACCATCTCTTAATACCACTACATCAACTTTATCACCCGGTGAAAATTCACCCATAGCATACATAAAATCGTAAATATTATTTACTGTTTTATTACCAAATTTCACAATAATGTCACCTGGTAACATACCGGCTTTTGCGGCCGGTCCACCTTCTGTAACTCCGGATACTTTATAACCGTTACCATTATAACCAAATTCCGGAACTGTCCCGACAGTAACACGTGAACGAGGTACATTTCGTTGTGCGGGTTCTTCTACCTTTACAAAGTCTGGTTTATTTTCCGCACGTTGAATTGCATCAGCTATTGAATAAACAAAATTAACCACCTCAGCTTGACCTATTAAATTAATTTTATCTGCATCATCCGAAGGTTTATGATAATCTGTATGTGTTCCGGTAAAAAAGAATAATACCGGTATATTCTTATTCGTAAATGCCTGATGATCACTTCCTCCAGAACCTCCATCATTTAAGGATAATTTAAAGTCAAACACGTTTTTTTCATTCAGTAGATTTTTCCAGATGGATGAAGTACCAGCACCAATCACTGTCAGAGATTTTTCTTCGTTCAATCTACCAATCATGTCCATGTTTAACATTGCGATAATATTTTTCATTTCGATCGGGGAATTATTAGTAAAATATGTTGAACCTAAAATTCCAAGTTCTTCGCCACTAAAGGCAATAAATATTATACTTCTTTTAAGTGAATTTTTATTTGCACCGAATTTCTCTGCTAATTCAAGTAGTCCCGTTGTCCCCGAAGCATTGTCATCAGCACCGTTGTGAATTTGAGGATCGTTGCCTTTGTACATCGAAGAACTTTTTAATTGATCAATTCCAAGGTGATCGTAATGCGCACCAATAACAATAAATTCATTTTTAAGGACAGGATCATTTCCTTCAATCATTCCAGCAACATTTTTCCCGTATTTTTCTATTTCTTTGGCTTCAGTAGAAATAGAAACTTTTACATTTTTCAGATCGATCGAATAAGGTTTTTTCTCACTGTCAATCTTTTTTTGGAGTTCTAAAAGACTTAATCCTTCAGCTTGTAATACTTCGTCAAGAATATTTCTTTTAATCTGAACAACAGAAAAATCTTTAATTGGTCCGGCACCATCGTATCTTAACTCCATTAATTGGTCTTCATCATTTTTGGGTAGGAAGCCGTTGACAAAAATAATTCCGGCAGCACCCTTATCACGAGCAGCCGAAGCTTTTTGTCTGAACGAAGCATAACGGTCGAATTCGGACCTTGAACTATCATGTTCAGGGTGATATCTCAAAGCGATTACAATTTTACCTGTGACATCAACACCAGTATAATCATCGTAATTCAATTTTGAGGCAGAAATTCCATAACCGACAAAAACTAATGGAGCCGTCATTTTTCTTTTACCTGAAAACGGGGCTGTAATATAGTCTCTGTTTAATTTCAATTCTCTCTTCTTTTTATTTTTCTCAAAAGATAGTGAATTAAATTTTGTTAGTTCGACTTTTTCTATGAAAGGGAAAGATTGGAAATAACTACCATTAAATAATGGAGAAAGTCCATACGACTTAAATTGATTCTGAATATAATCAGCAGCAATTTGTTCTTCTTTTGAACCCGTAAATCTTCCTCGCATTTCATCTGAAGCAAGGTAGAATATATGAGCTTTTATATCCTTTGCAGTTATCTCAGAATCTTTCCATGTCTTTTGGGCATAAACAGAAATTGAAACGACAAACAGGGAAATTATATAATATAATCTTTTCATTATCTCCTCGTAAATTACTTTTGTTAAATTTTGGTGAGCAAAATAATACTATTCCGGCACATGAACCAAGAAATATTCTTTAGCTGATTGACCAATTGTAGATGCTTGTTCAATTGTCATATGAAGTTCAGTTCCCGATTCATCCTTTGCTCCGGCTTCAATTATGGCAAGGTCAGAATTTTTTGCATGTTTAACTAAATTTTCGGAATAAGCAGTATCCCCTCCGTAGCATATAGATTTGCCATCATAAATAAATTTATAACCAAGTGAAGGTATTTTAACTGAAGTCTTACCATCGTGGCTTAGTTCTCTATGATTCACAGAAAAAGGTTTTATTTTTATTGAATTTCTGCTGAATATTTTTTCATTCGAAATCGGTTTTAAGATTATTTGATAGGTTAATTCTTTTCCATATACCTCTTTGAATGCTTTATAAATGCTGTTAATTTCAACGCAACCTTTTGGGAAGAAAATTGTTAACGGAGATTTTCTTCTTAAAACTGAAAGGTAAGTAAGAAGCGACCAAACACCTCCAACGTGATCATGATGTCCATGACTTACAAAAATATCGGATACTCTTAAGATAGCTTCAGGACCAACATCTTGATTTAAATCTCGTAATATTCCATCACCGGGGTCGATGATAAAAGCGGTTTTACTTGTTGTCAATAGTATTCCAGTTGCAACATTGGGGATAGAGCAATAAATTTTAATAAAGAAATCTTCTTTGCGCCAGATGAGAGGATATTTTTGTAAGTCAGTTTGTTTCATAAAATTTTTAGATTACAATTTGAGCTACCAATCCACCAATAAAAAAAGCTGTTATCCAAGTTCCAGCCCATACCATTAATCCCTCTTTTAATCCTCGTTCTTTAAGCATAACTACAAACGAAGCAATACAAGGTACAAATAATGTAATAGTAATTATTGCAACGGTTATCTGCATTGAAGATAAACTTAAGTCGAACAAACCGGCAGCACCAAAATCTCTTCTGACCATTCCCATTACAAAAGCATTTGCAGCTTCTTTAGGAAGTTTTAACCACGATGTTGTAAGAGGAGCAAGTAAATCTTGCCATATCTTTAGAATACCGGTAATTTCAAATATTCCAATAGCAAAAGCACCCACAAAGAACCAAAAGCCGGCTTCTTTCATAAACCCTAAACTTCTGTAATAAGTTTTCTTGATAACATTTTTTAGTTTAGGAAAACCCATTATTGGTAAATCGATAAGTAATGGAGTACTTTCACCCGGTAATAGTTTGTTGAGCAGTGTTGACAGAGTAATTAATACAGTGGCTATTACAAAAACAAAAATCAGTAATGGTTTTATGCCAGCACCACTTAATAAAACAGTAATAACTGCAAGTTGAGCGGAACAAGGGATTACAAATTGTAAAATTGCTGTAACAATTGATTTTTCTCGTTCTGAACCTAACAAACGCGTAGTAATATTAGCCATTGTAATACATCCAAAACCAAGCATAATTGGAATTACTGCTCTTCCATTTAATCCAACTTTATTAAATGTTCTATCTAACATTGTTGCTAATCTTGGTAAATAACCACTATCTTCAAGCAGTGCCATCACAAAATAAAATCCGACAACTAAAGGGAATAGAAGGAATAAAAGGTAAGTAATAGTCATAGTTACAACACCGAATTCACCAAAGAAGAGTCTTACGATTGGATTCTGAAAGTGAAATTCAGATGAGGCGCCCGGTTGTTTTGAAAAGTTAGTAAACTCTTCATTCAAAGATTGATTTGAATTTTTTCCATTGGGGAAATCGAATGTCCTGATGTCTACTAAATTTTCTTGATTATCATAAATACTTACATCAATAGAGGAGGGGGTATAATTTGCTACAAAGGATTTAACATTATACTCAAATAAACCTTTTCCAAGTTTGTTTTCGGTAAAATCGACAATTTGTTGAGAGATGAAATCTCCGATAAAGAAATATACTAGAACCAGTATCACAGCCAAGATCGGTAAACCTGTTTTAGGATTAAGCGATAATCGCCCCATTCGGTTGAAAAATTCTCCCGATTTAGAGTCTTCGTACTCTACCTGGTCAACAATTTCATTTACACGGTTTCTTCTTCCAATATAGATTTTTTCTCTTTGGTCCGGTGTTCCATTTGCGATATTAAAATTAGCAGCAGTTTCTTCATCACCCTCTAAAATAAGTAATGCTTCGGCTTGAGGGATATTTTTATCAATCAGACTTTGAAGCATAAAATGAAGATCGAGTTGTTGGTTACCCACACGTGCATTCTGAATTGCATATTCAATTTTATCTAGTCCTGTTTGAGTAATTGCAGATGTTTCAATAATCTCAACACCTAAAAGTTCCGAAAGTTTTCTCGTATCTATTTTAATTTTTCGTTTCTTAATTTCATCAGCAAAATTTAGAAGTATAGAAACTTTTTTACCCATATCAATCAACTGGAGGGTTAAGAACAAGTCTCTTTCAAGATGGAGGGCATTAACTACATTGATGATTATTTCTGAATTTAGAATAATTTCTTTCGCAACTCTTTCTTCATCATTGAATGATGAAACACCGTAAATCCCAGGTGTATCATAAATATCTGTGCCATTAAAATTGCTTTTTGTGATTGATACTGTTGTCCCCGGGAAGTTAGACACATCGACGTACATTCCGCTCATATAATTAAAGATGCACGACTTCCCGACATTTGGATTTCCTACTAAAACCACTTTTTCTTTAACAGAAATTTCCTGATTAGCGCTCTCGAAATAAATTTTACTGTTATTTTCAAGATTAACAATATTATCTGATTTCATAAAATCCTTTATTGCAGAATTACTTTTATTTTCTTTGCAAGATCAAACCCAACTGCAATTTCCTGACGATTTTTTTGGACAACAATCGTTCCACCGGGTAATCTTTCAATACATTTTATTGTACTTCCCTCAGTTAAACCCAGACGAATAAGCTGGGGACGTATATTTCCCGTGGGTAAATTTACTATTGTTGCTATCCGACCTTTTTTCGCTTTGTCTAATGTGCTATTGGGCATTTTTATTATGCTTACAATTTATATTCGAACATTTACCAAAAATATTAAATGAATAACCGGTTGAGTCGAAACCTAATTTTTCAGAAATATCTTTGACTATTTTTTCAATTTTAGGTTCAGAAAATTCCTTAATTGCACCACAATTAATACATATTAAATGGTCGTGACTTTTTCTTTCGTAGTTTGACTCATATCTGGTTTTATTTTCACCAAAATTTCTTTTTGAAAGCAAATCGCAAGCAGCCAGTAATTCTAAAGTATTATAAACAGTTGCACGAGATACGTTAGAATTATTGCTCTTCATTTTAATATAGAGTTCATCGGCGCCAAAATGTCCGTCATAATCCAATGCAAAATCTAATACTTCGAATCTTTCCGGAGTAATCCGGTGGTTTTCTTTTTTAAGATATTGCCGAAACTCTTCTATTGCTTCTTTATGCTTCAAAATAATTACTCATTATTTAGATTTAGTCTACATAAAATTAGGTCGATTTGAAGAGAAAATCAAATAAAATATCACTGTCTGATTAAAAATTGTTTCGAAAGTGATATCGGATTATTAAATATAAAGGTGAGTATCGGTGGCTTGAGTATGGACATTGAATAAAGATGAACTCTTTAATTCTTCCTCGAAATTAATAATACGATTAGCCGGGACTAAACAAGTGATTACTGTGTGATCATCAAAAGTAGTATCTTCAATTTTGACGGAGAATTTTGCTATTGTTCGGTGAACAAGATTGGCAAATTCAAAAGGAAAATTAATTATCAATCTAATGTAGAGTTCCTGAGATACTTTATTTGCTTTATTGATTACTTGAATTGCAGAATTGTAATAAGCTTGCCCGAGTGGTCCAACTCCAAGTTTTGTTCCGCCAAAATATCTTGTAACTATAATTAAGACATTAAAAAGATTTTCGTGTTTAATTGCATTCAAAATTCTTAAACCGGCTGTACCGTTTGGTTCTCCATCATCAGAATATTTTGTTTCTCCGTTTGCAAGTCTGAATGCATAACAATTATGAGTCGCATCAAAAAATTTTTTTTTGGTTTCCTTAATAATCTCTATTGCATTTTCAGTTGATTTTATTTGAAAGATTTGAGATAAGAAGAGAGAGCCCTTTTCTTTAAATCGGAATTCTTCTGTATTGAGAATTGTTGTAATATTGAAAGGTAACTGATTCAAAAAATTGTTGATGAAAAATTGATTTTAGTTTTCTGATTATCTAAAATAACAAATTGAACTTTGGCAAATTTATCAAAATGGACATCATTAATAAAATATTAATAAAAGGGGCAAGGGAACATAATCTAAAGAATATAGATCTGGAAATTCCACGTGATTCATTAGTTGTTATTACCGGCTTATCAGGATCGGGAAAGTCATCTTTAGCATTTGATACTATTTATGCAGAAGGGCAGAGGCGATATATTGAATCACTCTCTTCATATGCACGTCAATTTCTTGATATGTTAGAAAAACCAGATGTTGATCTTATCGAAGGTTTAAGTCCGGCTATTTCAATAGAACAAAAATCAACGGCTGGAAATCCGAGATCGACTGTTGGTACTGTTACTGAGATATATGATTATCTTAGATTGCTTTATGCACGCATTGGAAAAGTACATTGTTATAATTGTGGTCGTCCAGTAGAAAAGCAATCTTCTGATCAGATTATAGAAACAATTTTACATAAGTTTGATGAAAAGAAAATTCAGGTTTTAGCTCCGGTTGTGAGAGGTAGAAAGGGTCATTACAAAGAATTATTCCAAGAAATAATACGTGATGGATTTATAAGAGTAAGAGTTGATAAAGAAGTAAAGGAGCTTATTGATGACTTTAAAGTTGATCGGTATAAAACACATGATATAGAGATTGTAATTGATAGACTTAAAGTGAACTCAACATCACGGTATAGAATTAGGCAATCAGTAGAAGTAGCATTGAATTATGGCAATGGTAATCTAATAATCAATGATGGCGAAGAGGATCATTGGTATAGTAGAAATTTTGCTTGCGCTCACTGTGGAATTGGATTTCAGGAATTAGCACCAAATTCATTTTCTTTCAATTCACCTTATGGTTCGTGTCCCGACTGCGATGGTTTGGGAGAGAAAAAAGAACTTGATGTTAATCTAATCGTTCCTGACAAAGAAATAACGATTAATCAAGAAGGGTTAGCACCTCTTGGTAAACCTCGGAATATTTGGTTCTTTAACCAATTAGAAAGTATTGCCGAAAAATTTGGATTCACTTTTGATACACCATTAAAAAGTCTTACAAGTGAACAATGGAATGTGCTTATTTATGGTACTAAAGAAAAAATTCCATTTAAATATTCGTATGGTGGAGGACGAGAAGTTACTTACTTGCACAAATTTGGTGGGGTAATCAATTATATCAAACATTATTATGATAATACTTCGTCAAATAAAATACGCGAATGGGCAGAATCTTATATGAATACCCAAACTTGTTCAACTTGTAAAGGGGGCAGACTTAAGAAAGAATCGCTCGCTGTGAAAATAAATGAATATAATATTGCCGATGTAACATTTTTATCAATTGAAAAATGCTTACAGTTCTTTACAAATTTGAAATTAAGTGGGAAAGAAGAAATAATAGCAAATCAAATATTAAAAGAAATTACAACTAGGTTAAAATTCCTTATAAATGTTGGTCTTGACTATCTAACTTTAGATAGAAAAGCAAACACACTTTCAGGTGGTGAATCTCAAAGAATAAGATTGGCTACTCAAATTGGATCGCAACTTTCGGGTGTATTATATGTTTTGGACGAACCGAGTATCGGTCTTCATCAATCCGATAACATTAAGCTAATAAACTCATTAAAAAATCTAAGAGATATAGGAAATACTGTAATAGTTGTAGAACACGATAGAGAGACAATTGAAAATTCTGATTACATTATTGATCTTGGTCCACTTGCTGGTGAACATGGTGGCGAAATATGTGTAAAAGGTAAAACTGATGAAGTAATTAAATCAAAAAACGGAATAAACTCTTTAACAATTCAGTACTTAAAAAACAAAAAGTGTATTGATATTCCTAGAGAAAGAAAAAAAAGTAATGGAAAGTTTATAGAATTGATAGGTGCTTCGGGAAATAATTTAAAGAATGTTAATCTTAGAATTCCTGTTGGTTTATTTTCAGCCGTTACAGGTGTAAGTGGGTCGGGTAAATCATCGCTGATTAACGAAACACTTGTAAAAATTCTTTTCAAAAAAATATATGATTCTAAAGTTGTACCACTTCCTTATAAAGAAATAAAAGGTTTAGAGTACATTGATAAAATAATTGAAATAGATCAATCACCTATTGGTCGAACACCAAGGTCTAATCCGGCAACATACACGGGTCTATTTACACAGATAAGAGATTTGTTTGCACAGTTACCGGAGTCAAAAATGAGGGGGTATTCTGCCGGAAGATTTAGTTTTAATGTTGCCGGCGGTAGATGCGAAGAATGTGAAGGTGATGGAGTGAAGAAAATCGAAATGAATTTTTTACCTGATGTTTATGTAACCTGTGAATCGTGTAACGGGAAAAGATACAACAGGGAAACACTTGAAATATTATATCGTACTAAATCGATTGCAGATATTCTTGATATGACAGTTGAAAAAGCATTAGAATTTTTTCAGGATTTTCCTACCATCATCAGAAAAATTCAAGCATTGTACGATGTAGGATTAGGATATTTAAGATTAGGGCAACAAGCTACAACGTTATCTGGCGGTGAAGCACAAAGAGTCAAATTGGCAACAGAACTTAGCAAAGTAAGCACCGGTAAAACTTTATACGTTCTTGACGAACCTACTACGGGATTGCACTTTGAAGATGTGAGAATTCTTCTGAAAGTACTGAAACAATTAGTCGATAAAGGAAATACAGTTATAGTTGTTGAGCACAATCTTGATGTTATTAAAGTTGCCGATTACATTGTTGATTTAGGTCCGGGTGGTGGAGAATACGGCGGAAGAATAATTGCTACCGGAACCCCGGAAGAGATAAGTCAAAACCCCGATAGCATAACCGGAAAGTATTTAACAAAAGAATTAACACGTAAATAAAGAGGGAAGATGAAAACAACAGTAAACGAATTCCGCGCTTATAGAGCCGAAATGAACGATAGGATCCTTAATTCAGGTTTTAGAGATTTCAATAAATTTTTTGCTTTGGATAATAAAGCATATATTGATGGAGCATTACCTGCTAAAACCAAGGAATTAATGGGATTAGTTGCATCAATGGTTTTACGTTGCAATGATTGTATTCTTTATCATATTGATCGTTCAATTCAGGAAGGGGCTACTGAACAGGAATTATATGAATCTTTCAATATTGCATTGATAGTAGGCGGCTCTATTGTTATTCCACATTTAAGATATGCAGTAGAAAAAATGGATGAGATTTTCAATGAAAAAAAGAAAAGTGAATAAACTTATTATTCCTAAATTGATTTTAACAGCTGACGAGAATGATACTATTCTCTCAAACCACGCAGTTGAAATTCAAGGTGATATTATCACGAAGATTGCGCCACTTAATGAATTTGATTTAACAGAATTTGATGGCGAAATATTTAGTTTAGGTGATTATACTCTCGTACCAGGTTTTGTGCAAACGCATATTCATCTGTGTCAAACCCTTTTCAGAGGATTGGCAGACGACCTCGAATTACTTGATTGGTTGCAAAAGAAAATATTCCCGTTAGAAAATTCGCATGACAAAGATTCACTCAGAATTTCAGTCCAACTTGGTTTAAATGAACTTATATCCGGCGGCACAACAACTATTGTGGATATGGGTACTTTGCGTCACCAGGAAGTAATCTTTGAAGAACTTATGAAATCAGGAATAAGGGCATACGCCGGGAAATGTATGATCGATATAAACGGATTATTCCCTGATTTTTGCGAATCGACGAATGACGGGATTAGAACGTCATTAGAATATGCGAAGGCATTTCATAATTCCTCTGAGGGAAAAATAAAATATGCATTTGCACCCCGCTTTGTTCTTTCGTGTTCTGAAAAACTTTTATTAGAAACAAATGAAATGATGAAAGATTTTCCTGGTTCTTTTTTCCATACCCATGCATCAGAAAATAAAAAGGAATTAGAAGTTGTCAGACAAATGCATGGCAAAGATAACATTGAATATTTCGATTCGATTGGAATATTAAACGAAAGAACTGTCCTTGCACATTGTATTCATTTGAATAACTCAGAATATGAATCGTTAAGAGAAAATAATGTTCGTGTAGCGCATTGTCCATCTTCTAATCTAAAACTAGGAAGTGGGATTGCAAATATTCCATATATGTTAAAGAATGGAATATCTGTTTCATTAGGCGCGGATGGTGCACCATGTAATAATTCACTAAGTATTTTCAAAGAAATGCATTTGGCTGCATTGATACAAAAACCGATTCATGGACCAACATCAATAGATGCAAAAACTGTATTCCGGTTAGCAACAATTGATGGAGCCAGAGCTCTCCATATGCAAGATGAAATAGGAAGTATTGAAGTCGGTAAAAAGGCGGATTTAGTCCTCTTAGATATTGACAGATCTGACCAACCGTTGAATAACTATGAAGAATCCGTTTATTCAAAAATTGTTTACTCTTCTAATAAAGAATCTGTTAAATTTGTATTCATTAATGGCGAAGTTGTAGTTTCAGAAGGTGTAAATAGTCTGTATAATGAACAGAAACTAATTAGTGATGGTAAAGCTGAATTAAGAAAACTGATTAATCGTTCTTAACTAAAGAGTAATGCGGAGATTTCTTGAAAATAATTTTTGCAACTCAAAATCAAGGTAAAGTAAAAGAAGTAAAAAATATTTTTCATAAAACGCCTTTCGAAATTATTTCCCTTTATGATCTTGGAAATAATATAGAAGTCGAAGAAACAGGAAGCACATTCTCAGAAAATGCCTGGATTAAAGCCAAAGCTATTTATGATTACTACAAAGAGCCCACTTTAGCAGACGATTCAGGATTAATCATTGAACAACTCGATGGAAGACCCGGTGTAATATCCGCACGATATGCCGGTGAAAATTGTACTTACGACGATAATAACCAAAAAGTAATTCAAGAACTTTCACAATACCCCGAACCCCATAAAGCAAAATTTATTTGTACAGTAGTTTTTTATGATGGTAAAAATAAAATTGAAACTGTAGGAGAGCTGGAAGGAATAATTATAAATGAACCGAGGGGTACAAAAGGTTTTGGTTATGACCCAATATTTATTCCTAATGGTTACCAAATTACGATTGGCGAAATGGACTTAGAATTGAAAAATCAAATTAGTCATAGATCAAAATCGTTCAATTTAATGAAAGAGAAATTAAGCGAATTATTTTCTTTATAAATGTCATTAATATTTTTTGTAATTAATTTTATAAAACACAATGGGCAGTGGCTATGGAATGGTTAATAATTATTCTCTGGCTTTCAATTATTAACGGAGCATTAGGCGGTCAGTATGTTCTTAATTGGATGGGTAATCAAAGGAGGTTTGTAGGTAATCAACCTGTAGGTGTTTCACCCGGTGTTATGACATGGTGGCGGGAACTATCAAAGTTGGTTTGGGCACTTATAGCTGTTATAGTAGAAGTATTCCGTGGCAAAAAAATAAAATACTTATGGCCAGGGATGATTTCAATGATAACAATTATTATCTGTGCTTTTACAGGTGTAATTGAAAATATTGGGTTTTTCTATTTACCCAGATATTATTCTCCACATGTTTTTGCCCCGTACGTAAATGTTTACCTCGCTTTTTTACCTTTCTTTGGTAAATTTCTTTTTAATGCCCCGATTAGAAAAGAACACTGGATCGGTATTTTTCTTGTAATTACTGGTTTGACTATTCCATATCTGCCAAGAATTTTTGGTGGGGTAACGGACCCCCGTGCAGTGCTTGATGGAACAGCAATTACATGGATTATTATAATCAACTGTTGCTTGTGTTCACAACAAATCCTTAACAATAAAACTGTTCAAACAGCATTACCCGGAGTGGGACCCAATGCTCTTGTAGTGTGGCGGGAAATCTGGAAAATGACTTTTATCACTCTGGCACTTTTCATTATACCCTTTATTGGAAATATGATGAGTATAAATCTTCCTGAAAAAGTTGATTCAGTAACTTATGAAACTAGAATTCTCACAAAATTAAATGAAGAACAGAAAACATTTTTAGCGAATTTTTATGTTAAGAAAAATGCAGATTATCATTTAGTTGAAAACACTAATTTGCAACAACAGGAAGAGATTAAGAAGTTAATATCTTCAACAGAATATCACAGATTCTTCTCTTTGTTTGAAGGGACAATTATTCCCAAGAATTGGTGGCCAATTCTTTTTATAGTACTTGCCGGTTTATCTGGTTATGTCTACAGCTTTGGATTTTTCAAATTGGCAAAATATGCGGCTCACTTTTGGGTGCCTTATACAAATGTATATCTGGCAATAATCCCCTTTGTGATGTTTTTGTTTGGTGAAAATGTAACAAGCTATCAAATAATTGGTGCAGTAATAACAACCGCTGGTTTGATGGTTGGTGTTTCGGATTATAAACGACACAAAGTTGAAGAGATAAAGAAAACTTATCAAGAATAAATAAATGAATTTTATTAAGCTAATTTTCTTTTTCTTTGTAATGATTTCGCTTAGCTATGGAATGAATAACGATGCCGATTCTACAAGAAATAAGTTACCTATATCAATAAAATTTGGTTATAAATCACCGACTGATAATTCATTCCATAGCACTGTTGCTGGTTTTTGTTTTAGCATATCGACTGACATAGAATTAAGTGAAAAATACTTAATTCAACCTTCATTTCTTTTATGGAACTCAAAGTATAAATACATTACACCTTACAATGAAAATGTTACATTGACTACAGTAGCGGCATTTCTAAAGTATCAAATTGATTTAGAGGAAATAATTTTGCTACCGAAAATTGGTGTAGGATTTAGCAAAGCTTCAGATACAGGTAAACAATT
>Ga0209381_1001688_pt1 | contig 33309 bp, 31 predicted proteins | sample DewCreD2012metaG_FD_184111 | JGI IMG/M metagenome (GOLD analysis project Ga0209381, IMG submission 184111) | Hot spring sediment bacterial and archeal communities from British Columbia, Canada, to study Microbial Dark Matter (Phase II) - Dewar... ... | reverse complement strand
CCAACCAGGAGAGCGCCCTGGACCTGGCCACGGCCGTCATCCTGCGGGCCAGCGAGGACTGGGCCCTCAGGAGATACATGGACATGACTCCTCTTAAGGCCCTCTACACAAAATTCGCGACTTGACCGACCAGATCGCCGTCCTGTTCGGACCCTTCGGCGACATCTATCGCCGCGACAGGCGCTCCCCCTGGGTGGGGGAGGGGTACGTGGACATCAATCCGGACGATGCGCGGGAGCTGGGCATCGACGACGGCGATTACGTGTGGATCGACTCCGACCCATCCGACCGCCCCTTCCGTGGTTGGCAGAAGGACCGCAAGAACGCCGCCTTTTCCCGCCTGTTGTGCCGCGCCCGTTACTACCCGGGGACGCCCCGGGGGGTGACGCGCATGTGGTTCAACATGTACGGGGCCACCCCCGGCTCCCACGAGGGGCACACCACGCGCCCCGATGGCCTGGCCCGCAACCCGCGCACCGGTTACCAGGCCATGTTCCGCTCCGGCTCCCACCAGTCCGCCACCCGCGGCTGGCTCAAGCCCACCTGGATGACCGACTCGCTGGTGCGCAAGGGCCTGTTCGGGCAGGAGATTGGCAAGGGGTTCCTGCCCGACGTGCACTGCCCCACCGGTGCCCCCCGGGAGTCCATCGTGAGGATCACCCGCGCCGAACCTGGGGGGCTGGAGGGCAAGGGCCGTTGGCGCCCGGTGGAACTGGGGTTGCGCCCGCGGTACGAGAGCGAGGCGATGCGCCGCTACCTGGCCGGTGGGTTCATTGACGCCGGGACCGGAAAGGAAGGGTGAACCGATGGCTCTGGTGAGAAACTGGCAGCTCGGCCGCGACATGTCCTACTGGTACCCGGAGGCCCGTCCCACCAGGCAGTTCGCGGCGGTGTTCGACATCAACAAGTGCATTGCCTGTCAAACGTGCACGCTGGCCTGCAAGACCACGTGGACGTCGGGGCGGGGCCAGGAGTACATGCTGTGGAACAACGTGGAATCGAAGCCGTACGGGTTCTACCCCTTGGCCTGGGACGTCAGGCTGCTCGACATGCTGGGGGCGCAGCGCTGGGAGGGGTCCCGCTACGCGGGCCGCACCCTGTTCGAGGCCGCTCCCGCCGGCGAACGGGTGCTGGGTTGGCGTCCCGACGACCTGGATTACGCCCACCCCAACGTGGGCGAGGACGACTGCTTCGGGCGCATCGACCGCGGCGCCGCCCTGTCCCTCCCCCACGCCGCATGGTTCTTTTACTTGGCCCGCATCTGCAACCACTGTACCTACCCTGCCTGCTTGGCCTCCTGTCCCCGCGGGTCCATCTACAAGCGGCCCGAGGATGGGATTGTCCTGGTGGACCAGGGGCGCTGCCGCGGGTATCGGGAGTGCGTCAAGGCCTGCCCGTACAAGAAGGTGTTCTTCAACCCCTCGACCGGCACGTCGGAAAAGTGCATTGCCTGCTACCCGAAGATCGAACAGGGCGAGCAGCCGCAATGCTTCGTCAATTGCATCGGCAAGATTCGCCTCGCCGGTTTCGTTTCGGTGCCGGAGAAGGCGCGCCCCGACAACCCCATCGACTATCTGGTGCACGTCCGCAAGGTGGCGTTGCCGCTGTTCCCCCAGTTCGGCCTCGAACCAAACGTCTACTACATCCCGCCGGTCCACGTGCCGCTGCCGTACCTCGAACAACTGTTCGGGCCAGCCGTCAAGGGGGCGGTGGAGACGTATCGGCGGGCCCCCGAGGATGCCGATCTAGCCGGTTTGCTGGCCCTGTTCGGTTCCAGCCAGCAGGTGATGCCCAGGTGGAAGCGCCTGGGTGATACCGTCCTCGGGCTCAGCGAGGACGGGCGGGAGCTGGTGCGCGTGCCGTTGCGCGAGCCGGTGTACGTGCGAGCCGCCCTCGACAGTGTCCGTGGCGTGGTGCGCACCAACGTTCCCTGACGCCGAGGAGGCAAGATATGCGCAAGATCCTCGCTGCTCTCCTGGCCGCTGCCGCTTGCGGGTGCGGCTCGCGCCCGGCCCCCCCGCTGCCCGAGGTGATCGCATTCCCCCGGGCGGCGCTTCCCGACGGGCCGAAGGATCCCGCCTGGACTCCCGTGCCGGCCCACGTGGCCTCGCTGCTCCTCCAGGATCTCGTGGAACCACGTCAGCTCACCGCCACCACCGCCGCTCTCGCGGTGCAGGCGGTGCACGACGGGTCGCGACTGGCGCTCCGTCTGTCATGGGCCGATCCCACCGTTGACGATCTGCCTGGCGCCTCGAGATTCGTCGATGCCTGCGCCGTGCAATTCCCCACCGTTGTGACCCCCGACCTGCCTGCGCCGCAGATGGGTGAAGCGGGCCGGCCGGTAACCATCACCGCCTGGCGGGCCTCCTGGCAGGCCAGCGTCGACGGGCGCCCCGACGACATCACGGCCCTGTACCCGCGCGCCCACCCCGACCACTACCCCTTTGCCGCGCCCTCCCTTCCGGCAGGCTCGGCGGCACAGCAGGCCATGGAGCGCCGGTATGCCCCCGCCCGCGCGCTGGGGAACGTCATGGAGGGGCCGCGCATGTCGGCGGTGGAGGACCTCGTGGCGGACGGGCCGGGGACGCTGCGGACGGCCCCCCAGCAGTTCTCCCGCGGTGAGGGCAGACGCACCGCCGACGGGTGGGCCGTCCAGCTCGTCCGCCCGCTGCCGGACGGCGTGGGCCCCGGGCGGCGAGGCGCCGTGGCCTTTGCGGTCTGGGAGGGGTCGCACCAGGAGGCGGGGGCGCGGAAGATGCGCACGGGCTGGATCCCACTGGCCATCCGGGAGGGACCCTGAGCGTGCCGTTGCTGGGCGAGGCGGCGGGATGGCGGCTGCTGTCGTGTCTGCTGGAGCGGCCGCGCCCCGGCTGGCAGGACGAAGTCGCCGCACTGGCCGGCGAAGTCGGTGATGCGTCCCTCGCCTCCTGCGCCCATCGGATGGCGAAGGAGGCCAGCGAGGGGAGCTACCTTAGAGTCTTTGGGCCGGGGGGCAGCGTGTCGCCTCGGGAGGTGGCGTACCGCCCCGACACCGATCCGGCCGCGGTCCTAGCGCGGCTAGCGGCCCTCCACGCCGCCTTCGACTTCCGGCCCGCCAGCGAGGACCCCATCGATCACATCGCGGTGGAACTGGGCTTTGCTGGGTACCTCACGCTCAAGCGAGCCTGGTCGGTGTACCAGGGCGAGGAGGAGGATGCCACGCTGGCGGCGGAAGCCCTGACGATCTTCCGCCGCGAGCACCTGGACCCCTTTGCCATGGCGGTGTCCGAGCGGCTCGAGAAGTCAGAGCTTTACCTTGCCCGGATTGCGCCGCACCTCCGAGCAGCGGTCATCAACCCGGGGAAGGGTGGCGACGGCGCTCGCTCCCCTGGGTGAGGGGCCGCACGCCGAAGCAGCCGCGCCGCCGCAGTGCCTCGCCGAGGTTCCGCGGGGCATGAAGCGGCGCGGGACTCCTTTGCTCCCGGGCAGTTTGATGGAAATCAAGGAGCGGCGGCCCCAGCTGCGGCACCCTGGTGCCGTGCCGGAGCCCCCAGTGCGGGCAGGTCCGCGCGCGAGCCCCGGTGCGACGAAGGGAGGAGGACATGAGCACGACACGGTTGAAGTGGGCAGCCATCGTCTGTTTCGTGGTGGCGATGGGCGGTCTGCTGGGCGGCGGCCTCGCGATCCGCGACCGCTTGGCACCCTACCCGGGCCGAGTGGTGGACGCCGACGGCACGGTCCTGTTCAGCAAGGCCGACATCCTCGCCGGGCAGGACGTGTACCAGCGCTACGGCTTGATGGACCACGGCAGTGTCTGGGGCCACGGCTCGCAGCGCGGCGCCGAGTTCTCCGCGGTGACGCTGCACCTCTGGGGAGAGGCGGTGCGGGACGAGCTGGCCCGGCAGGAGTCGGGGGCCGAGTTTTCGACCCTGCCCGCCGAGACGCAGCGGGTGCTTGAGGCGCGCACCGCCGCCGAGATGAAGAGCAACCGCTACGACCCTGGGAGCGACACGCTGCACCTGTCCGCCGCGCAAACCAGGGCGCTGCCGGCGGTGCTGGCCCACTGGGAGCGCTCGCTGGGCGAAGGGGATCCCCGCTACGGGTTCTTGCCCAACACCGTGCCGACGGCTGAGGAGCGGCGGCAGATCGCTCAGTTCTTTGTCTGGACGGCGTGGGCCGCGGTGGCCAACCGTCCCGGCGAGGACTACTCCTTCACCAACAACTGGCCCCCCGACCCCCTGGTGGGCAACGTCGCCACTGCCTCCACCTACATCTGGACGTTGGGGGGCGTGCTGTCGCTGCTGCTGGTCCTCGGGTTCTTCATCTACTACGTGCACAACCACGAGCTGTGGTACGGCCCGGCCCAGGGCCCGTCGCTGGCCCAGAAACTCATCGACGCGCCGCTCACGGCAAGCCAGATGAAGGCGGCCAAGTTCTTCCTCGTGGTGATCAGCCTTTTCCTGTTGCAGACGCTGTTCGGCGGGTTGCTCGCCCATTACACCGTGCACCCGGGCAGCTTCTACGTCGAGCAGGTGGCCGGTTTCATCCCGTACGCTTGGGCCAAGTCGTGGCACCTGCAGCTGGCCATCTTCTGGATCGCCACCACCTGGGTGGCCTCGGCCATCTACCTGGCGCCGGTGATCGGCGGGCGCGAGCCACGGCGGCAGGGGCTGCTCGTCCAGCTCCTCTTCGGGGCCATCCTGGTGGTGGCGCTGGGCAGCCTCGTGGGCCAGGTGGTGGGGATCAAGGGCGGGTTGGGGGAGTGGTGGTTCTGGCTGGGCCACCAGGGGTGGGAGTACCTGGAGCTTGGCCGACTGTGGCAGATCCTGCTCTTCGTGGGGCTCATCGCCTGGCTGGGGATCGTCTACCGGGCGGTGGGCCACCTGCTCCGGTCGGGAGGAGCTGCGGGGGAGTTCCGGTCGCTCATCGTCTTCTACGTGTTCTCGGCCATCCTCGTGGTGGCGTTCTTCGGGTTCGGGTTGCTGTACGGCCGCGGCACCCACCTCACGGTGGCCGACTACTGGCGCTGGTTCGTGGTCCACATCTGGGTGGAGAGCATCTTCGAGTTCTTCGGCGTGGCCGTCATTGCCCTGGTGATGGTGGCCATGGGGCTGGTGTCGGCCAAGGCGGCGTTGCGCGTGGCGTACTTCACGGCGGCCATCACCTTCCTCTCCGGCATCCTGGGCACCGCCCACCACTACTTCTGGTACGGCGGCCCGAGTTTCTGGCTGGCCATCGGCTCGGTGTTCTCCTCCATGGAACCGGTCCCCCTGTTCGGTCTGGTGGTGCGCGGCCTCATGGAGTACCGCTCGATCCGCCGGGAGGGGGCGGACTTCCCGTACAAGTGGCCGCTCTTCTTCCTGGTGGCGTCGTCCTTCTGGAACTTCCTCGGCGCCGGCGTCTTCGGCTTCCTCATCAACCTGCCCATCGTCAACTACTACGAGCACGGCACCTACCTGACCATGAACCACGGCCACGGTGCCCTCTTTGGCACCTACGGGATGCTGTCCATTGCGCTGCTGCTGTTCTCGTGGCGGGGGTTGGTGGACCGCCAGGCCTGGAACGAGAAGCTGCTCAAGATCTCGTTCTTCGGCCTCAACGTGGGCCTCTTCCTCATGACCGTGGGGACCCTGTTCCCGGTGGGGATGGCGCAGACGTGGGTGGCGTTCAAGGAAGGGCTGTGGGCGGCGCGGGACGCCTCGTTCTTCGAGCGGGGTCTCGTGCAGGCCATCGGCACCGTCCGGGCACTCCCCGACATCGTGATCATCGTGGCCGGGGTTCTCCCCTTGGCGATCTTCCTCTTCACCACCTACGGGAAACTGAAGCCGCGCACCATCGAGGAGGGGGAGTCAGTGTGGGACCGACTCGGTTTCAAACCGTGATCCTTGAGCTCGCCGACTGAGTTGCCAGCGACGCCCCGGCACTGCACCGCCGGGGCGTCGCTGTTGACGGAGCTACTGGACGCCGGCTGCGCGCAGCGCGGCAGCAATATCGATGTGGCAGGCCCGGCCGGTGCGGGCAATGTAGTCCTGGTGGTACGCCTCGGCGGGCCAGAACGGCTCGGCTGGTTCCACCGCGGTGACGATGGGGCGCCCAAAGGACCCAGTGGCGGAAAGCTCGTGGATGACCCGTTCGGCCACCTGGCGCTGCGCATCGTTCACGACAAAGATGGCGGAGCGGTACTGGCTGCCCACGTCGGGGCCCTGCCGGTTGAGCGTGGTGGGGTCGTGAATCAGGAAGAAGAAGCGCACCAGTCGCTCGTAGCTCACCCGGGCCGGGTCGAAGACCACCTTGACCGTCTCGGCGTGCCCGGTGGTGTCGCTGCACACCTCGCGGTAGGAGGGGTTGGCCGTGTGGCCGTTCTGGTAGCCGCTCACCGCGTCCACGACGCCGGGAAACAGGCTGAAGGCGTGCTCCACCCCCCAGAAGCAGCCGCCGGCAAAGTAGGCCGTCTCGAGCGGGAGGGGGCGCGACGCTGCGGGCAGCTCCGTTCCCTCCTCGTAGAAGGTGAGCGCGGCGGAGTTGAGGCAGTACCGCAGGCCGGTGGGGCGCGGGCCGTCGTCGAAGACGTGACCCAGATGGGCGCCGCAGCGGGCGCAGAGGATCTCGGTGCGCACCATGCCGAGAGACAGGTCGCGGCGCTCCACCACGTGCGCCTCGTCAAAGGGCCGGAAGAAACTCGGCCAGCCGGTGCCGGAGTCGAACTTGTGCTGGCTTGAGAACAGCGGCAGCCCGCACACCACGCAGGTGTAAAGCCCTGCCCGGTGGTTGTCCACCAGGTTGCCGCAAAACGCGGGTTCCGTCCCGGCTCGCTGGGTGACCCGGTAGGCTTCAGCGTCCAGGCGCGCCGCCAGGGCCGCCACCCGGTCCGGGGGCAGCGGCGTGATGTCGTAACCCGACGCCGACACCCGAACCGCGGTGGTTGCCCGGGTGGTCTCGGTACGTTCCGGCATGACGTCCCCCTCCCGAAGGGCGGGCGTGGGGCGCGTCCCGACCACCGCACCCCCCAAGGCCAGAACCCCGAGCAGGACCATCACGGTAGCCCATCGCCGCGTCACGCCGCCCCCCTTGGCGGTGGCGGCGCCGGTGGTGCGGTGCCCACCGGCGCATCGCCGCCTCCGGACGTGACAACACGGTGGGGCGGGTCGGTATTCGCCGGGGGGCCGCTCGGCTGGGGCCAGTTTATTCGCGGGGGAAAAGGAAAGCCGCCCGTGGGGGCAGCGGCGAGTGGGCAGGGGTGCCGCTTGACCGACTCCGTACTGCGGTTCCCGTGTTGCGAGGGCTCACAAACGCCTCACTGCCGACAACGGACTGCCTTCGCTGCCTCGTACTTCCCGCCCGCGCTTCCGGCTACGGGCGTCCTCGTACTGCAGTGACCGAGCCCCTGCCCACCGCTAGATACAAACTCGGTCATGGCGGGTACGTTGTCAAGGCCCGTCCGACGCGCGGGGCGCGAGGGCGCGGTGCGGGCGGCGCCCAGCTCGGCAGGGGCGTTGGCGACACCTCCGGCGAAACGCCGGTCGCCCTCCCCCCTCGCCGACGCTCCGCGAGCGCGCGGCGCCGCGGCGCGAGGGGGGAGGTCTTCGACCGCGTGAGGGGGAGCCATGCCGCTGTGGCGCAGTGGTCGGCCAGGACCCCCGACCCGGCCGGGGCTCTCCCCGTCTACACTTCTCCCATGGCGAGGCAGGACGAACCCAACAAGGTGATCTACTCGATGGTGGGGGTGGGGAAAGTCTACGGCACGCGGCAGGTGCTCAAGGACATCTACCTCGGCTACTTCTACGGCGCCAAGATTGGCGTCATTGGCCTGAACGGCTCGGGAAAATCGACGCTGCTCAAGATCATGGCCGGTATCGAGTCCCCCACCACCGGCGAGGTGGCCGTGGCGCCGGGGTACACGGTGGGGTACCTGGAGCAGGAGCCCAGGCTGGACCCGGCCAAGACGGTGCTGGAGGTGGTGAAGGAGGGCGCCGCCGAGACGGTGGCGTTGCTCGCGGAGTTCGAGGCGATCGGCGAGCGCCTGGGCGAGCCCATGGACAGCGACGAGATGGAGAGGCTCCTGGCGCGCCAGGGGGAGGTGCAGGAGCGCCTCGACGCCCTCGACGCCTGGGACCTGGACTCGCGCCTGGAGCTCGCCATGGACGCGCTGCGCTGCCCCGCCGGCGACACGCCCATCGCCGTACTGTCGGGGGGCGAGCTGCGGCGGGTGGCGCTGTGTCGGCTGCTCCTCCAGCAGCCCGACATCCTCCTCCTCGACGAGCCGACCAACCACCTGGACGCGGAGACCGTGGCGTGGCTCGAGCAGCACCTGCAGCGCTACGAGGGGACCGTCATCGCCGTCACCCACGACCGCTACTTCCTCGACAACGTGGCCGGCTGGATCCTGGAACTCGACCGGGGCCACGGCATCCCCTGGAAGGGGAACTACTCCTCGTGGCTCGAGCAGAAGCAGGAGCGGCTGCGCACCGAACAGAAGCACGAGACGGAACGGCAGAAGACCCTGGCGCGGGAGCTGGAATGGATCCGCATGGCGCCACGGGCCCGCCACGCCAAGGGGAAGGCGCGCATCAACGCCTACCAGCAGCTCCTCACCGCCCGGCCCGAGGAGGTGGCCCGCGACCTGGAGATCTACATCCCACCGGGGCCACGCCTGGGCGACGTGGTGATCGAGGCCCGGGGCCTCGCCAAGGGGTTCGGGGACCGCCTGCTCATGGAGGACGTGAACTTCCTGGTCCCGCCGGGCGCCATCGTCGGGGTCATCGGCGCCAACGGGGCAGGGAAGACGACGCTGTTCAAGATGATCGTCGGCGAGGAGAAGCCCGACGCCGGCGTGCTGCGCCTCGGCGACACGGTGCAGCTCGCTTACGCCGACCAGAGCCGCACGCTCGACCCCGAAAAGACCGTCTTCGAGGCCATTGCCGAGGGGAGGGACGAGGTCCAGCTCGGCCGGGTCACCATGAACGCCCGCGCCTACTGCTCGCGCTTCGCCTTTTCGGGGAGCGACCAGCAAAAGAAGGTGGGGCAGCTCTCGGGGGGCGAGCGCAACCGGGTGCACCTAGCGCGGATGCTCAAGGAGGGCGCCAACGTCCTGCTCCTGGACGAGCCCACCAACGATTTGGATGTCAACACCTTGCGCGCCCTGGAGGACGGTCTGGAGCGGTTTGCCGGCACGGTGATGGTGATCTCCCACGACCGCTGGTTCCTGGACCGCATCGCCACCCACATCCTTGCCTTCGAGGGGGACAGCACGGTCACCTTCTTCGCCGGCAACTTCTCCGACTACCAGGAGTGGCGCAAGAGCCAGCTCGGCGACGCCGCGCTGCGGCCGCACCGGATCACCTACAGGAGGCTGACGAGGTGAACACGCTGATAGTGGTACCTGGTACCTATTGGGTACCTTTCGCCCCGGACGCCCCGTGGGCGCCGGGGACGAACAGTTTTCGCGCCCGTCGGCGCGATCACCGACCGCCTGCGCCGGGCGGCGGAGCCGATCGTCTTCGGGCCACCACGGCGCCCCTCCACCAGTGCCGCTGGACCCCGGTGCAATCGAGGCAGGCTTGCCCGGCGCCAGTGGCCAAATCTGCGTGGGAGGCGGCGGTTCGTCGTTGGGGGCGCAGCGTTCATGCTCGAACAGTTCCCCATCGTCCGCCGCAACGACGAGGCCCGCTTCGGCCGCTACCGCACCAAGGAGCGCATCCTCGAGCTCTACGACGCTATGCAGGAGGCCCTTGCCTCTACCCGCCCCTACCGCTCCCCGCTGGACCCGCCGCCGGCAGAGAGGGGATAATCACCTCAGAGGAGTCGAGCCATGAATCGGGTTAAGGTGGAAAACTTCGGGCCCATCAAGACCGGGGAAATTTTCTTCGGAGACCTTACCGTCTTTGTGGGGCCTCAGGCCACCGGAAAGAGTATTTTGCTTCAGCTCGTGAAACTGCTCGTGGACGCCGAGCCCATCCGCAGGGAACTTCGCCGTTTTGGCCTGAAATGGCAGGGCCTTGCAGAGTTCAACCAGCTCTTCTTCGGCGAAGGCATGGAGGGACTCGGCGCGAGCGGGGATTTTCATCTCACCCTGGATGACCAGGACTTCGAGGTAGAGTCCTATACCAAATCCTTTACCAAAGGGGCCAACAAACGGGAAGAGCGGTTGTTGTACATTCCCGCCCAGCGGGTGATCACCCTCCGGGATGGGCTGACTCGGCCCTTTACCGACTACCGCACCGGCGATCCCTTTGTCGTTCGGGAGTTCAGCGAGGCACTCCACAAGTTGGTTCAACAAGAGTTTGCAAAACCGGGAAGGCTCTTTCCACAGCCCAAGAGGCTCAAGGAAGCGCTTCGAAGGAGACTCGAAACGAGCATTTTCGACAAGTACGAGCTTCAGACCGACAAGGAGCGCCTGCAGCGGCGAATTGTTCTTCAGAAGAAAGGCGAAGGCGGAACCCAGACGCTACCCTTCCTCGTCTGGTCGGCGGGCCAGCGGGAGTTCGTCCCCCTGCTCATGGGCTTGTATTGGCTTATGCCGCCCACCAGGGTATCTCGCCGCGGAAAGCTGGAGTGGGTGGTCATCGAAGAGCCGGAGATGGGGCTCCACCCCGAAGCCATCACGGCCGTCATGGCCTTGGTTCTGGAACTCCTCCGGCGGGAGTACAAGGTGCTCATCTCCACCCACTCCCCCCATGTTCTGGATGTGGTCTGGGCCCTCCAAACCGCCAAGACCCATGGGGGCCAGCCGGCGGATGTGCTCAAGATGTTCGGCCTCCCCAAACAGAGCCAAGAGATCGCAAAGGCCGCGCTCGCGAAAGACTACAAAGCATACTATTTCGCCCGGAATGGCGTCGTCCAAGACATCTCCGCCCTGGACCCCGGCGCGGAATCGCCCGCCGAGGCGGGGTGGGGCGGCCTCACCGAGTTCAGCGGAAGGGTGGCTGACGTCGTTGCCGACATGGTGACCCGGTCCGAGAGGCCGAAAGGCGAGGCCGGCCCATGACCTTCAAGCAAGCCGTCCAAGGTGCCCCGCCCCCCGTGAACAAAGCCTATCGGCCGGGGCTTCAAGCGTTGGGCTCGGAATCGTCCAAGATTCAAGGCAGGCCACGGGCTTTTTCGGGGAGCATCGACTTGGATTCCGCACTAAGACAAGCCAGGCCCAATGACTGCCGGTGGGACTACGGTATCGGCGTGCGGCGGGGCCATTGGGAGGAAGCCTTCTGGGTGGAGGTCCATAGTGCCGATACCCGCGGGGGCACCGAAGTCCTTCGCAAGCTCCAATGGCTCAAGGAGTATTTGCGCCGCGAGGCGCCCAGCCTTGGTGCCATTACCCGCGCAGAAGCTCCTTACATCTGGATTGCCTCCGGCCCTGTTCACATTCCCCGGAACACGCCCCAATACCGTAGGCTCGCCAACAGCGGATTGCGTGGACCGCTCCGCGAGTACGTCCTTGGGTGAGCCGATGGAAATTGTCGCGGCAGAGGCCGATCGACTTGAGGCGGAGTCTCGCCCCTTGATGGACAGGTCCTCGACTTCCGGGTGGTTTCTTCCGGCACATTGACCGTCTTCGAGATCGTGCCGGGGAGAAACGGCGGCACCGCGCCCATCGTTGATAGGTGTCCTAGAAGCGCAATGAAACGGATTCCGACGGTCGCTTTGAACGCGCGATCGAACACCGGGAGGTGCTTGGCGGCCAAGCCGCGGGCGCCCTCGATGGAACCCCCCGGCCTCTAGGTATCGCAGGATCTCGGTGTGGGTCGGCTCGTTGCGGGCGAGTCTGGCAAATGCTCGCTGCACCCTCTGGTTGACGATCTGGGTCGTGCAGCCGCCGACAGGGTGCTTGACTGATCTTCGACAGTTTGGAGCGACCTTCGGAAGGCCGGGCACTGAGCAGCAATGAGTTACGAGCCGTCGAAGCGAGTTTCGTTCGAAATGTAGTGCCGAAACATGGCTTCACGATGTCTTCTTGTGGATTTGCATTGTCTGCATGTTCGTCCGGGTGAAACGTAGCGTCCGAGACGGGTACACCTACGAATACCTGCAGATCGTCGAGTCCCGGCGCCGTGGCAGCGCAGTCCGCCAGCACGTCATCGCCACGGTGGGTCGCAAGGACGAGATCATCGCCGACGGCACGCTGGACAGGCTCCTCGCCTCTCTCGCCTCGTTCAGCCACGTGGAGCGGGTGAGGAGCGAAGGCGTTGCCGCGCACGCCTCGCGGTCCTGGGGACCATCGCTTGTCTTCGGCCGGCTGTGGCAGCAGCAGGGCCTGCCGGAGACCCTCCGCCGAGCCCGTTCACGGTGCTACCATCACCAAAGGTAAGAAAGGAAATTCCTATCCCTTAATGAACACCACAGGGAACAAGATCATCGCCATCCTGGAGGTGCTCCTGGTCAAGGGCATCACCTTCGCCGTTGCCTGGTTCGGCCTGGCGCCGCTGGTCGGCTGGCAACGGCAGACGTTGGGCCACACGTACCTCAACCACCTGGCGTTCATGCTCATCCCGATCGCCTGGTTGCTGCTCACGGGACGGCGCCTGACCGATTTCGGCATCACCGCCTGCAACCTGAAGGCCGACGTGACCGCGGCCATGAGCGCCTTCCTGCCGTTTGCGTTGGCAGGCGCGTCGCTCGGCTTCCTGGCCTACACGCGCTGGCACGACGCGCTGATTGAGTCGGCGATCCAGGTCGGCGTGCTGTTCTGGGTGGCCCATCTGCTGAACCGAAAGCCGGATCCCAAAAGCGGCCTGATCACGATCGGCCTGGCCAGCGTGCTGTTCGGCGTCTCTGCCTGGCGCGAGGGCCTCTACCCCGGCCTGGCAGCTGGCGCGGGCAGCTTCGTCTACTACCTGTTCTTCGTCGGCCTGGGCGAGGAGCTGCTGAATCGGGGCTTCATCCAGACCCGGCTGGATCAGGCTTTCGGTAAGCCGTTCGCGTTCGGCGGCGCGCGTTTCGGCTGGGGCATCGTCATCGCGTCGCTGCTGTTCGGCCTGTTGCACGTCGCCAACGGCCTGGATCCGATCGCGGGGACGTTCAACCCGCAGTGGTGGTGGGGGCTTTGGACGTTCTTCGGTGGGCTGGTCTTCGGTTATGTGCGCGAGCGGACGGGCAGCATCATCGCCCCAGCCGTCCTACACGGCCTGCCGCAGGCGTTGGTCTTCTTCTTTCTGAAGGGCTCATGATGAAGCAGGCGCTCACAGTACGCATCATTGGTGGCGTCGCGCTGGCCGCGCTGAGCGCGGCCTTGCTCATTCTGGCCTTCCCGCCTCACAACCTGGGCCTGCCGATCTGGGTCGCTTTCATCCCCATGCTGGCGGCCCAGTACCGCGCGCTGCCGCCGCGGCTCTCCAGCCTGGGCTCGGCGGTTGTCATCGGCGGGTGGTTGGGCGTGCTGCTTGTGCCGATGTTTGGCGGCAGGAGCTTCTTCATGGTCGCACTGCCGCTGCTGGTCGGCGCGCTGGTGCTGCTGGTGGATAAGAACAAACGCGCCTTCTACGAGCACACCGGCTATCGCCGGCTTGACGCCTGAAGGGCGGCGCTTGCCGCCGCCTCGGCGTGGCCCGCATCGGCTCTTCCGCACGCCCCACCGCGCGCGCGGTGGCAGGGCCTCGGCTGGCAGGCCTGCCAGCCGAGCCTCTGCCATCCCCCCACGGCCCTTTTCCTTCGTTTCAGCGCGGCCCGAAGGCCCCCCGATTCGCCCAAGCCCCCTCGACACTCCAAAGACCCTCGGCCGAGCCCGTTCACGGTGCTACCATCACCAAAGGTAAGAAAGGAAATTCCTATCCCTTATCGCTAGTTCCTATCCCTTCCCTTTACGGGCGGAGAGCGACCGGTGAGTCGAACCGCCGGGCCGAAGCGGAAGCCGGAGATCATCAGCAGGATCGCCATCGTGCCGATCTCTGGCGTGATCATGCCGAAATGAACTCGCCGCGACCATGCGCTCCCTTGGGCGCGATGAGTCCATCTCTGCGGTGCTCCTCGACATCGACTCGCCAGGCAATTTCTATCCCTATCCCTTATCCCTATCCCTGATCTTCTGCGCCAACATGCAGATCGGCTACTCGACGCCGCCGGTGGGCATGAACCTGTTCACCGCCAGATACCGTTTCGACAAGCCTGTCATGAAGCTCTATAAGGCCCCGATCCCCTTCGTCCTTATCCTCCTTGTCGCCGTGCTCATCATCACGTACGTGCCGGCGCTCTCGCTCGTCTTCGTCGGCCGCCGAGCGCCCGCACGAGGACCCGACGCGGAGGCGCAGTTGTTGTGTCCGGTCAGGGCCTCAAAGCGCGTGTGTGGTGCGGCCGCGCGGGCCTCTCAGAGCCGGCTCTCTTCGTGCAGGGTGGCGAGCGTGGACTGCTCCTCGATGGCCTCTGCCCGGTCGGCAGTGAGCGCGAGAACAGTCGCGGTCAGGAGGAACGTGGCAGCCGAAACCGCCACGATCCAGCTCGGCAGGAATCCCTCGATGGCGAGTCGGCCCCACAGCTCGCCGAAGGACTGCGGGTCGCGAGGGTGGACGAAAAGTTTCGCGACCCAGACGGCGGTCACGAAATAGAGGAGAAGCAGGTAGTTCCTGCGAAGTCGCACCTTGATGGCGGTGAACCACGAGACGAGCAACCGCGGTTCGCGCAGGTCCCTCGCGATCACTGCCCTCCATTCTGCACACATCACTGGGTCGTGGGGCTCGAGCAGCGAAGCGAAGTAGCACGCTTCGAGAACGTGGAGGCGCCACTTGCTGTGGTGGAGACGGCGGTAGCGGCGCGCCTCGATTGCGAGCGAGATCGCGATGAGGGCGAGGCCGAGGAGCAGGACGAAATGGGGGACGCCCGACGATCCCAGGGTGAACGTGGCGAGCCCTCCGGTGAGGAGGATCGCCCAGTTCGTCGTCACGTCGAGGCGTGTGCGCCACACGGTCATGCGGTGCATCTCGCCGCGGTACAGATGCACCATGGCGGGGTGGAAGGTGGGGGACCCGGTGTCAGCCGAAGGCGCGACTTCGTCAGGCATGATCGAAATGTAACACGCGCGGCTTGGTGAGGCGGTCCGGTGGGCCGAGGGACCCGACAATGTGCGCGAGTGCTTAGGTCACACGCTAAGGCGCTGTTCTCTCCGAGGTCAGGTTGCGCGCCAGGTCGATGAGGAGAGCATTCTGCGCTGAGAACGGGGTGTCGCGGTAGACTCCCGCGACGCGAGCGCCGATGCGGGCCACAGTGGCTGACCCGAGACCGGCTCCGGTGGACCGGAAGCCTCTGAAGTTCTCGCCGGTCACGTCGCCGACGATGGCTCCCCACCTCTCCTGGTGGACGCGGAGGCTGGCCAAAGCGTCTGCGGCAGCAGCCCGGCTTCCGACATCCGCGAAAAACAGCTCCCCACGGCAGCCGTCGACGATGTAGGACGCCCGCACCCCACCAGGGAGAAATGCGTGGCCGAGAAGATCCCGAGGTTCCCATCGCTCGCTCACCGTGCCTCCGGGTGACGGCGCCGGCCTCGAGCGCCTCGCCCGCTATCTGCCGCGCCCGCCCGTCAGCCTCGACGCCTTTACGTGGACGAGCAGGCGCGCGCGATCGCCTACGCGCGGCGACCCGGGCACGGCATCCGGGCTCAGGCCTCGCCTGCGCCGCTCGATCCCGGCGAGTTCCTCGCCCGCATCCTGATGCACATCCCCGAGCCGCGCCTCCACCTCATCCGCTCCTACGGCGCGTACTCGAGCGTCGTGCGCGCTCGGCGGGAGTGCGTCCAGGCGGCCGCGGGCGCCGCATCCTCGCCGGGGGGCCCGGCGGGCCCCGAGCCCCCGATGGTCCCGACCTCCGCGCCCTGCGCCGCCGGTGGGCCGAGCTCATCCGCCGGATCTACGAGGTTGATCCCCTGGTTTGTCCGCGCTGCGGCAGCCCGATGCGGAGCATCGCTCTCATCACCGAGCCTCGAGTGATTGGGCAGATTCTCAAGCACCTCGCGGCCAAGGGCGTCGACGCGCGCAGCCCGCCCGATGCCGCCCACAACCATCGACCCGCGGTGTGAGGCACGGCCCCACCACCGCCGGCGGGCGCCCGCTCGCCACCGCCCACCTTCGCTGCGGGTATGACGCGTGTGACGCGCGCGGGATGGCGGAGCCGTGCCCGGCAGGCCTGCCGGCCAAGGCTCCGCCTCCCTCCCTGCGTTCTCCTCCGCGCCTCCAGGCCGGCATCCAGGCATCCAACGACTCCCTCAGGCCATCGACCGCCTCCACCAAGGCCTTGACCGAGCCCGCCCCGGCGGTATCATCACCCAAGGTGAGAAAGGAAATTCCTATCCCTCCTTCCGGGCCTGGCGGGGTTCACAGGGCACGTTGCACAGGGCTCAAACCCCATACGTGGGACGGGAATGGCACCCATCCGCTGCTCTAAGTATACCCGACTCCTGGCTCGTTGGCGAGGCAGGCGGGGGGAGGCGACGGAAGGAAAGGCCTTGGGATTGGCCTCGAGATCTCTCCAGGAGAGCCCTTCGGGGATGACCGCTCACGCGGTCACCTTTCAGGTCGGCGCCCGCTGTCCGGAGCCGGGCGGGGCCAGGGCTTGGACGTCCCGCCTCCGATGGAAAGGAAGCCTGCTAGTCCGCCAGCACCTTCTCAAGGGCGTCGCCCACCGTCTCTAGGTTTTCGTCAGAGATCGTCAACGGCGGCAAGAGCCGGATGACGGTGGGCCCCGCCGGGAGGGCGAGCACCCCCTCATCGGCCAGCCGGTCCAGGTAAGGCCGGCAGCGTTCCCGCAGCTCGATGCCCACCATGAGCCCCAACCCCCGCACCTCGCGGATGCGCCGGCTCGCGATGGCCCGCAGGCGGGAGAGGAGGCGTTCGCCCTTGCGCGCCGCTTGGGCCGCGAGGTCCTCGCGGATCATGACGTCGAGGGCGGCGAGCCCCGCGGCGCAGCAGAGGGGGTTTCCCCCGAAGGTGGAGCCGTGTTTGCCGGGGGAGGCCGTGATCCGGGAGGAGCAGAGCAGGGCCCCCATGGGGAGCCCTCCCGCGATGGACTTGGCCAGGCACACCATGTCGGGCCTCAGGCCGTGGTGCTCGAGCGCGAACATGCGCCCCGTCCGGCAAAAGCCCGTCTGGACCTCGTCCAAGATGAATAGCGCGCCACGCTCGCGGCAGAGCGCCTGCACGCCCCTGAGGTAGTCGCCGCTGGCCACGTGGACCCCGCCCTCTCCCTGGACCACCTCCAGGATCACCGCGGCGGTCTCCCTGTCCACGGCGGCGGCCATCCGGCCCAAGTCGTCGTAGGGGACGAAGGAGAATCCCTCCAGGAGGGGGCCGAAGCCCTTGCGGTAGAGCGGGTTGTGGGTGGCGCTCAGGGCGCCCATCGTGCGGCCGTGAAAGGCCTGGCGGGCGCTCACGACGCGCGTGCGGCCCGTGGTGAGCCGCGCCAGCTTGAGGGCTGCTTCCACCGCCTCGCTGCCCGAGTTGCAGAGGAATACGCGGTCGAGGCCCTCGGGTGCGAGTGAGACGAGCCTCCCCATGAAGGCCCCCCGCACGTCGTTGTGCACGGTGTTGCTGCACGTGATGAGACGGCCCGCCTGCTGCCGCACGGCCTCTACGACGGCCGGGTTGCAGTGGCCCAGGTTGGCGGATCCGTGGCCGCCCACGCAGTCCACGTAGGCGCGGCCCTTCTCGTCCCATAGCGTGGCGTTCTCTCCCCGGACGATGACGAGGTTCTTCTTGGAGTAAAGGGGGAGGCCGTGGGCCTCCTCCAGGCGCGTGGCGTCGTTCACTGGATCACCGTCCCTTCTCCCTCCAGAGCCCTTCGCAGGGGGTGGTCGCGGCGGCCGTCGGCGATGACGACCCGTGCTGGAGCTGCGGCAAAGAGTTTGGAGATGGCGTGGAGCTTCCGCTTGAAGCGCCCCTGCGCGCGCTCCTCCCAGCGCCCGACCTCGGCGGGGGTGAGGCGCGGGACCACGCTCGCCGGGTCCTCCCGGTCGGCGAGGAGGCCCGGGGCCTCGATGAGCTGGACCACCGTGTCCGCCCGCAGGACCCCCTGCAGGAGGGCCACCACGTCGTCGTTTTCCGTGTTAAGGGCGAAGCCCTCCTCGTCGGCGATGGGGACCGTGAGCACGGGCGTGTACCCCGCCTCCAGGAGAAGGCGCAGCAGAGGCTCGTTGGCCGAGAAGGGCTTGCCCGAGAGGTCCCTCCGCACGAGGATCTTCTCCCCCTCGCGGCTTCGGATGCCCGCGTTGCGCCGCCCCTGGACCAGGCGGCCGTCCAGGCCCGTCAGGCCCACGGCGGGCACGCCGCGCCGCAAGAGTGCCTCCACGATGCGCTTGTTGCGCAGGCCCGCGTAGGCCATGAGTATGAGGTCCATGGTGGCCTCGTCCGTCAGGACGCTCTCGTACCCGCTGGCGGAGGTGACGACGGTCCGCGCCACGCCGAGCCGGTCTCCCAGCTCGTCCCGCCAGGCGTTGGCGCCGTGGACGAGGACGGCGCTCTCCCCGAGGGCGGCCAAGTCCTGGGCAACCCCCTCCACGTTGACGGCGCGGCCGCCGCCGATCTTCACGAGAACCACGGCACGACCTCCACGAAGTCGTTGGGCAGGGGCTCCCACAGGCCCTCCTCGCCCGGGTAGGGCTGGGAGCAGATCACCGTCTGAGAAGGGGTCCGGCGCCGGTGGAGCGTGAAGTAGTCCGCTTCGCCGCCGAAGAGGGCGTGGACGTGGAAACGGCCGGGCTCGGCGAGGATGAAGTTGCAGGCCCGGATGCGCGCCGTGCGCTTCCGGACGATGCTCATGGCCTTGCCGATGGCCTCCTCCGCGCCCCGGGCCTCCGTCCGCTGGAGGTAGGCGAAGAGTTTCGCGGCCCCTGTGCGCCCCTCTAGGGCCAAGCGTACACCGTGCAGCTCGCCGTTGAAGGCGAAGGCGCGATCCCCGTCGACGAAGGGCATGTTGTTCTCCACCTCAATGCCCTCGTCGCGGAAGGCGCTCCGGGCGTGGGCAAGCAGGACCCGCACCTCCCCCTGGGGGACAAAGCCGTCCTCCCAGACCGGCGTCAGGGTGCGGTGCCGCTCCCAGCGCCCGTCCCGCCAGACGGCGCAGCCCCAGCCGTGGCCTTGGTACTCACGGCTCGTCCTGCAGAGGCGCGCGAAGGCCTCCAGGTGGGCGCGGGCGTCCATCGGCTCCCTGGAGGTGACGGCAAGGAGCCTACACACGGTCACACCGGGTGCAGGCCGGGGAACTCCAGGCCCGCCGTTTCTGGGAAGCCGTGCATAAGGTTGAAGCACTGGACGGCCTGGCCCGCGCCGCCCTTCACGAGGTTGTCCAGAGCGGCCATCACCACAAGGCGCCCGCCCTGGGGGTCCGCCTCGAAGCCCACGTCGCACCCGTTTGTCCCCCACAGGAGCTTGGGCTCCGGGTAGCGGTAGGTCCCCTCGCGGCTCTTGACGAGGCGCACGAAGGGCTCGTCGCCGTACGCCTGGCGGTAGATTCTCCAGACCTGCTTCTCCTCCACCGGCTCATTCGGAAACACGTGCGCCGTCGCGAGAAGGCCGCGCACCAGGTCCACCGCGGTGGCGGAGAAATGCACGCGCACCGGCCCCTTCGCTCCCAGCTCCTGGAGGACCTCCGCCTGGTGGCGGTGGCCCGCGGGCTTGTAGGAGCGCAGGCAGTGGGCCCGCTCGGGGTGGTGGGTGGCGGGCGACGGTGCGTTGCCGCCCTCGCTGGAGCCCACCTTCACCTCCACGACTGCGCCCCGCTCACCGACGAGGCCCGCGGCGTGGAGGGGGTGGAGGGCGAGGATCGTGGCGGTGGCGTTGCAGCCCGCCGCCGCCACGAGCGAGGCGCGGCGGATGGCCTCCCGGTGCAGTTCGGGGACCCCGTAAACGAAGCGACCCAGCAGGTCAGGCCTCGGGTGGGCGAAGCCGTACCACTTCTCGTAGTCCGCGGGGTCCTTCAAGCGGAAGTCTGCGCTGAGGTCCACGATGCGCGGGGCGAGGGAGAGAAAGCCGTCGATGCGGCGCGCCGTCTCCCCGTGAGGCAGGCAGAGGAAGAGCAGGTCGCAGGGCGCCAGAGTCTCCGCGCTGGAAAACCTCAGCTCCGTCCGGCCCCGCAGGTTGGGGTGCACCTGGCCGACGGGCCGGCCGGGAAAGCGCTCGGAGGTGACCTTCACCACCTCTGCGCCGGGGTGGTGGAGGAGGATCCTCAGCAGCTCGCCGCCCGTGTAGCCCGAGCCGCCCACGATGGTGATGCGCACCCTATCCATGGGCAGGGGCCTCCGCCGTCCGCCGGTTTCGCGCGGCCTCCACGGCGTGCCGGGCGATGAGCCCGGGAATGTCCACGCCCGTGGGCGCGACGCTGTTTTTGAACTCCATGGTGTAGTTCACCTCGTTCACAACGTAGCCGCCCGGCGTCTCGAAGATGTCCAGGGCCACGACCTCGCCCCCCACGGCCCGGGCGGCGCGCAGGGAGAGGTCGGCCAGCTCGGGGTCCACGGGGCAGCGGCTCGCCGTGCCACCCTGGGCTGTGTTGGTGATCCAGTGCTCCGACGTGCGGTAGATGGCGGCGACGCACTCGTCGCCCACCACGAAGCTGCGGATGTCCCGGCCGTGCTTCTCCACGTAGTCCTGAATGTAGAAGATGGAGTGGTGGTAGCTGCCGAGCGTGGTCTTGTGCTCCAGGAGGGCCTCCGCCGCGTCCCGGTCGTTCACCTTCGCGAGCAGCCGCCCCCAGGAGCCCACGGAGGGCTTGAGGACCACAGGGTAGCCCATGGCCTCGATGGCCCGAAGGGCCGACTCCTCGGTGAAGGCTACGCGCACCTCCGGCTGGGGGATGCCGTGCTCAGCCAGAACGATGGAGGTGAGAAGCTTGTCGCCGCACACCGTGGCCGCGTGGGAGGAGTTGACGCAGCGGACGCCTGCGCTCTCGAAGATCCTCAGGGCGTGCAGTGCCCGGGAGTGGTTGATGCAGCGCTCGAGGACGAGGTCGAGGCCGAGCCCGTCGAAGGGGAGCGTGAAGGTAATCTCCCGGTCGTCCAGGAGAACCAGCTCCACGTCCGGGTAGCGGGCGAAAGCGTCGAGCAGGAGCTTCTCGTCCTTGCGGATCAGCGAGTGGAGAAAACCGATTCGGGTCATGGGCCGGGCCTCCGAAGATCAGGGGGATGAGGTCAGAAAGTGAGGAAGTGAAACGGGCGAATGGGGGCCTCTGGAGGGGAGGCGGCAAGTCGAGGGAAGGGGCTGCCGCCTTCCGGGCCTCCCGCTCCCCGCTCCCGAGCTCCGCTCACGGGCACCCCGCGGCGGCGGCCGGGCGGGCCTCCTCTTCGATGCACCGCACAATGTACCGCAGCTCCGCCAGGTCCACGGTCCTCCCCGACTGCCCCACCTCCTTCACTCGCCGCAGCACTTCCCGGGCGAGGGAGTCGTTCGCCGCCACGCCGATCTCGTCCAGGCAGTGGCGCACGGAGGAGAGGCCCGACATGTGGTCCAGGGCGATCTCGGACCGGCGGCCCACGAGCTCGGCGGGCAGGCTCTGGTAGTGGAGCGGGTTGCGCATAGCGGCCTGGGTGTGGATGCCGGCGCAGTGCGTGAAGGCGTTCCGGCCCGTCACCGGGAAGTGCGCCGGGACGGGAATGCGCGCGTAGCGGGAGACAAGGCCGTAGAGCTCTGGAAGGCGGCCGAGGTCCCAGGGCCCCTGGCCTCCCGAAGCCTGTCCGAAGTCGTGGCACAGCACAGCGAGCAGCGTGGCCAGGTCCACGATGCCCGCGCGCTCGCCGAGGCCCAGCACGGAGGCGTCCACGATCTGCGCCCCCGCGCGCACGCCGTCCAGGGCGTTGGCAAGGGCCAGGCCGCGGTCGTTGTGGCAGTGGACGGCGATGGCGGGCTCGAGCCCCTGGGCGGCGAGGCCTTCCCGCAGGCGGGAGACGAGGGCGTACATGCTCCGCTCGGTGCCGGGGATGAGGTAGCCCGTGGTGTCCGCCACGCTGATGATGTCCGCGCCTGCGCGAACGGCCTCGGCGGCCGCGGCCAGAACGTTCGGGAAGGGGCTTCGCACGGTGTCCTCGGGGGTGTAGCGGATGAGGAGACCAGGGCGCTGCTCCCGCGCATAGCGGATGACCGAGGCGATGCGGTCCACCGCCGCGGCCAGCGTCAGCCGGTGGTCTCCGAGCCGCTCCTCGGAGACGCAGTAGAAGACGCCGAGGAACTGGACCCCGCACGCGAGCGCCAGGTCCACGTCCTCCTTCAGCGATCGGGCGTGGGCGCCGATGCGGGGCCCAAGCCCCCGGGCGGAGAGGAGCGTGACGGCGCCGCGGATCTCCTCCGTGACGGCCGGGTGGCCGGCCTCGATGATGTCCACCCCCACCGCCGCCAGAAGGTCGGCGATTGCGAGCTTGATGTGGACGGCGAAGCAGACCCCTGGCGTCTGCTCGCCCTCTCGAAGGGTCGAGTCCAGGACCGCGACCATCACTGGCCCCAGTCCTCTTCCTCCTGGGGGGCCTCGTCGAGGAGCACGGGGTCCAGGGCCCTCACCTCGAGGGCAACGCAACAGGAGGTGCACACGAGCATCTCGGAGACGACCGCGTCCGGGGCTACGGTAAGTTCGGCGCCGCATACGGGGCAGTTGGCTGTTCGGCTCATTCGACGTCCTCCTTCTTCGACTGTCGAGGCGCGAATCTAGCCCCGGCCCCTGGCAGGAGTCAAAAAAATCGGCAATATTTACAAGGAATCAGACTGCATGTTATATTTCAAACATGATCACCGTCGCCGCCGCCGTGCAGGAGATCGTCCGCGGTTCGCCGGTCCTCGAGGAGGGGCTCGCCTCGGGCATCCTCAACCTTTCCGCCGTGGCCAGGACCATCCGCCCCCAGGTGGAGGCGCTGGCCCACAAGAGCGTTGCCGAGGGCGCCATCGTCGTCGCCCTCAGCCGTCTGGCGCCCCGGCTGGGCGCACGGGCGGCGGACGCGCGCAAGGTCGCGCGGCACATCCGGGACCTCACCGTCCGCTCCAACATCACCGAGTACACCTTCCAGAACTCGGGTACCCTCCCTGCCTGCCAGAGGAAGCTCCTGGCGGAGGCCCACCGCGCGGGCGAACCCTTCGTGACCTTCACCCAGGGGGCCCACGAGCTGACCGTCATGGTCCACGGCGCCCTCGACCCGCTCGTGGAGAAGGTCTTCGCCGGAGAGCGCCAGCTGGCGCGCCTGCCCCGGTTGGCCGCCGTAGGCATCCACCACACGCCGAAGGTCGTGGACATGCCCGGGGTCTACTACTCCATCCTCAAGCAGCTCATGTGGGGCAACATCAATGTGGTGGAGCTGGTCTCCACCTACACCGAGCTGATCATCGTCCTGGACACCCGCGACGTGGACCGCGCCTTCACCATCCTCAAGGGCTACTTCTGGCCCTGAGTCCCCGCGGGGATCCTCCCTTTCCCCATCCGCACGGCGCAAGGCGCTGTCCGGGATGCCGGACAGGGCGCATCCGTGAGGGCAGGTGAGAAAGCCTTGCCCGCAATTTAGTGTACCTCCTTGCGATGAATGCGGTTGCGTTCTGGGCGTGCGGCGATGCACCCCGTCCTGCGGTGAGGCGGCACGGCGGTTGCAAGATCGGGTGCGAGGGCCTCGAGAACGAGAGGGAGGCCGAGAAGGAGAACCACGATGCGAAGCCTCCGAATGCTGCTCGCGCCCCTGGCAGCCCTCGTGAGCCTCGGCTGCACCTCATCCGCTCCTGCGGCGCGTACTCGAGCGTGGTCAGAGCGAGGCGACGGCGAGAGGAGGCCGCACGCGGAGATGGCGCCGAGTGCCGCCCATCGCCGCCCGCCGCCGAGCCGCAAGATGATCCCGAGCTCGCGGCGCTGCGCCGCCGGTGGGCCGAGCTGGTGCGCCGCATCTTCGAGGTCGATCCCCTCCTGTGTCCTCGATGCGGCGAGACGATGCGCATCATCGCCCTCATCACCGAGCCGCGAGTGGCCACGAAGATCCTCCGGCACCTTGCCGCCAAGCCCGCCGATCAGCGTGGTCCGCCGCAGGCCAGCACCGCTGCCGCCTGACCTCCGGCCGATGTTCCACGCTCTCCCCCGATGCGGCTCAGGCGGAGCCCTGCCCGGCTGGCCTGCCGGGCACGGCTTCGCCCCTTGATGCACTGCCGTCACTTCCCCCCGAAGCCCCCTCGCCCACCCCACCCGTTTCTCAGGCCATGCCAATCGCCCTTGACACCACCCTGAGCCAGCCTATCCTCGGCTTCATGTGGAAGGGAGCTTCCTATTCCTTCGAGTCGCCGCCGACTTCGCGGCGGTCGCTGCGCGGTTCACCGCCGCCGGGGGCGCCGTGGCGGCCACCTCGGGCCACGGCGGCATCCCTCTGGCCCGCTGGCAGCCGCGGCCGCCCCTGCTGCTCGGGCTCGGCAACGAGGGGCGGGGCGTCCCTGCCCAGCTCGCCGCGTGCTGCAGCGACAGGGTCACGGTCGCCATTGGAGAGCGTGGAGTCGTTGAACGTGGCCGTCACCGCCGGAATAGTCTTCCACTACCTGGCGGGGGTTGTCAGGCAACCCATACTGGGATCAGGTAGCGGGGAGGAGGACGAATGATCCGACATCGCGACATCGAATAGTTGCAGCTCCTCTCCCAGGCCCCGGGCATGACGCTGACGGTGTACCTCGACGTCGATCAGACCAACCCCGCGAACCGCAAGAGGCAGTTCGAGACGCGCCTGAAGGGCCTGCTCCGCCAGCTCCGCGCCGCTCACCCCGATGACGAGGACTTTCCGGCGCCTGCGCCGAGGTCGAGGGGATCGTCAAACACATCGAGCCGGGAGGCAAGACCCTCGTGCTGGCCCGGCATCGCAACCTCGGCGTCACCTTCCGCAAGCTCCTGCGCCTGCCTCTCCCGGCAGGAGCCTACTGGGGCATGGGCGCCTTCATGCGCCCCCTGCTCGAGACCCTCGACGAGCACGAGCGCTTCAGCGTGGTGCTCGTTGACCAGAAGCGGGCGCGGCTGCTCACGGTCTTCCTCGGTGAGATCGAGGAGTACGAGGGGCTGATCGCCGAGGTGCCGCCGCGCCCGGAGGTCCCCAGGTCGGACAAGCTGCGCTCGCAGCCGCGCATGGAGCGGCGGCACGACGAGAGCGTGTCGGCGCACCTGCGCATGGTGCGCGGCCGAGCTCGCCCGCCTTCTCGACCAGCTCGAGGTCGACCGCCTGATCGTCGGCGGCGCCGTCGAGGTCGGCTCGGAGCTGGTTCGCCAGCTCCCCAAGCGCCTCCGCGGCCGTCTGGTCGAGGTGCGGCCGATCCCGGTCGGCGCCGGGACCGAGGAGATCCTCTCGCGCACCAGCGAGCTGCAGCTCCGCATTGAACGCGCGAACGAGCTCGAGACCGTGCGTGACCTGCTCAAGGAGGTCCGCACGGGCGGCCGCGCGGTGGCCGGGCTTTCCGCCACGCTCGACGCGATCAACCAGGGCCGCGTCTGGAATCTCATCTACTCGCAGGGGTTGCGCTTGTCCGGAGGTGTCTGCAGGCAGTGCTCCGTCCTGGTCGACCCGGCGGACGAGCACTGCCCGGTGTGCGGTAAGCCGGTGGAACGGGAGGAGCGGATGGTCGACCAGATGGCGCGCACCGTGCTCGAGCGCGGCGGCCACGTCGAGATGGTCGACGGCCCCGCGGCCGAGGCGCTGTGGCAGGTCGCCGAGGTGGCCGCCATCATGCACGAATGACGGGCCGGGGACCGGCAACCGGGGACCGAAGGCACCACGGCCACGATCCACGCTGACACTGCCGGAGTGGCGGAACGGTAGACGCGCGGAACTTAAAATCCTGTGTCCGCAAGGACGCGCGGGTTCGAATCCCGCCTCCGGCACCAGCAGCGACCGGCGCGCTGTCGTCACGTCGGCTCCGCGACACGCATCAGAACCGCCCGAGGAGCTTTCCTGCAAGCTCCGCCATCGCCGAGGTTTCGGCGAGCGCCGGCAGCGCCACCGGCCCGCGGATCACCAGCGTCTTTCCACCCCGGCGAACGTAGAGGCGGCGGTAGTCGGCCTGGCCGACCCAGGTGTACGCCTCGTCGCCGATGCCGGCGACGGCGGCCGGCTGGCGGCTGTCGTTGCGCGCCTCCGAGTCGCGCATCGGCAACCACATGTCTGCGGCGCCCGGCCCGAAGGTGACCAGGGCCGATATGAACACGCGCTGCACCGACCCCGCGGGCGTGTAGTACCAGGTGCAGGCGGTGGCGCCGGGCCGCGCGTCCTCCTTCACCTTGTCCGGATCCACTCCCAGCAGCGAGCGCGCCTCTGCCGGCGGCAGCAGCTCCGCGCACGTCACCGTCGCCGGCTCGCCGCCGGTGTCGGTCGCCGGCGCCGCTGCCGGCCGCTCGTCGGCTCCACCGGCCGTGGCGCCGGTCCGCTCACTCCTGCCGCCGCACCCCGCTGCGGCGATCGCTGCCAGCAACCCGATCACAGCTGTCCTCGTGCTCATGTCCAATCCCCCTTGCGTCCTTGGATCCCGTGTCCTCGTTGCGCTATCGCGGGCGGGCGGCAGCCGGTTCGTGCCCCGGCGACCAGCTCACTCGCAACGCCTCGGCCCGCGCTCTCTCCTCGCGCGAGCGCAGCATTGCCTTTGGCGCACGTCCCCACTCCACACCGCGCTCCGGCAGCTCGCCGAACAGCTCCGGGTGCAGGTAGAACCCCTGCTCGTCGGCCGGCTTCTCCTCCTCGACTGGGATGCGGTGCGCGTTCGCCCACGCGTCCTGGCGGATGCCGGTCACCTGCCACGAGACCTCGAGGCCGGGCGTGCCGCCGGCGATCCTGAACGCGTTGCCGCGGACCTTCTCCGCCACGAAGACGGGCGCGAACCTGCCCCGGGGTTGCGCACCCACACCGTCGTGTACCACTCCGACGGGAACACCCCCGCCTTCCGCCCAGCCGTCGGCACGTACAGGTCCGTGCCGGGGACACCGGCGAACGATGGGGCCACGCGAGCACGGCTATGCCGAGGAAGAAGAACAACCTTCGCGTGGTCATCACCCCTCTCCAGTCACTGCCGGGGACGGTCCACTACTTCGATCCCTGCAGGCGCTTCACCACGGCACGCGCCAACGCGACGACCTGGTCCTGCTTCCCCTTCGCTCCGGTCCCCGAGTACTCGACCTCCACCCAGGACGAGCCCAGGATCACCGTCGCCTCGGCGGACATGGCGATCACCGACTCGACCTTGGCGAGGTCGCCGAGGTCCGTGATGACCCGCCCGGAGTTCTCCTTGGCGTTGTTCTGGAAGACCATCCTGAGGTAGTCGCGGTTGGCGCCGAGCCCCTGCTTGAGCGCCGGCGAGTCCGGCGTCACGCTCACCTGCAGCGTCGGCAGCCCGCCGCCCGGAGCGGACCAGTCGCACACGGCGGTCGGCCCGCCGTTCGCGTGGCTCGTCGACGCCGTCGGCTTCGCACCCGGCACCAACGGCGCGACCTCCGCCGCGGTGAGCAGCGCGCACGCGTCGACCGGGCCCGCTGCAGCCGTGTCCCGTGCCGTGGCCGCACCCACGATGCCGGCGACGATCAGCATCGTCACAGCCGTCGCGCCATCCCTCAAACCGTTCCACTTCTCGCGCTCTGGGCTCGTCTTCATCGTCGTTCCTCCCTCGCCGATCATGGCGAAACCGTCTCACCGCCGCACCGCTAGTGCTCGGGTGTCTGGCGCTCCGCCAACTCCCTGAACTGCTCGTCGCGCTTCCGCATCAACTCAGGGTTGCGGCTCCAGTCGACCCCGCGCTCGCTCCCCTCTCCGAACGGCTCGGGATGCAGATAGAATCCCTGCTCGTCGGCCGGCTTGTCCTCCTCGACCGGGATGCGGTGGGCGTTCGCCCACGCGTCCTGGCGGATGCCGGTCACCTGCCACGAGACCTCGAGGCCGGGCGTGCCGCCGGCGATCCCGAACGCATTGCCGCGGACCTTCTCCGCCACGAAGACGGGCGCGAACCCGCCCCGGGGTTGTGCACCCACACCGTCGTGTGCCGGTCCGACGGGAGCACCCCCGCCTGCCGCCCAGCCATCGGTACGTCCAGGTGTGCCGGGGAAACCGGCCTGGGCGGGCGGGACGCACAACAGCAGGGTCACCACCACGACGCCGCCAGCTTGTTTCAGCTCGACTCTCACACTCACCCCCACTGACCTCGCGAGCCCGCCCGGTCTTTCGCGGCACTCATATGCCGTGCGTACACATCAGTGCCATGACATATTCCCGCTCATGAAGACACCGATCCGGCGCGGCCGTGAACGCCAGAAGCAGCGCACTCGATCGGCCCTGCTCGCGGCGGCGGCGATGGCCGCCGCCATGCTGGCGATCGGGGTGCTCTCCTGGTGGCGCGAGCGCCGGCTCGGTGGCGGTGCGGAGGGCTACTGGACCGCGCATCGCTCGCTGTTGGGCTGGAGCCTCGGCATGTCGCTGTCCGCCTCGATGCTCTCGGTGTCGTGGTCGCTGGTGTACGGCACCGAGCTGCTGTACCGCTGGGGTCCCGGCGGCCTGTGGCTGCTCGCGGTCCCGTGGCTCTTGGTGCTGGCGCTCTTCGGTGCGCTGGCGCCGCGCCTGCGGCGGTTCGCGGCGTTCTCGCAGGGCGGGCTCTTCGGCAGCCTGTGCGGCCGGTCAATGCGGTGGCTCTCCGGCGGCGTGCTGGTCGCCGTGTTCACCGCATGGTGCGGCGCCGGGATCGCCGCCGCGGCGGGGCAGGAGTTTCCCGAGCCGGCCGCACTCTCGCAGCCGGTACTCGGCGCGCTGCTCGAGCGGCTGATGCCGGCCGGCATGCGGCTCGTCCTGCTCGGTGGCCTCGCGGCCGTCGCGCTGTCGACCGTGTCGACGGCCGCGAACGTGGTGGCACTGACGATCGCACGCGACGCCGCGCTGCGGCCGCACCGGATCACCTACAGGAGGCTGACGAGGTAACGCCTCGCGCCGGGCCGGCGCCTCGCACGGGGAGGCGTTGCCGTGTGTTGCCACGCCCAGTGGGTGTTCTCGCTCCCGAAGATGCTGCGGGCTTCAGCCGCGGGGGGCCCTACGACATCGCACCCTCCCACCCGTCGCAGCCGGCCCCCCGGAGCCCCCCGCGCTCGCAGGGAATGAATCCCTGCTCGCTTCTTCCTCTACCACCGGCCCCTCCTGGGCTGGCTGTGGCGAGCGGCGTACGAGACCGCGCGGGAGATGATCGGGGCAGCGCTGCCAGCGCAGGATGCGCTCACACCCGGCATGATCGCCGTGGTGCAGACCTTCGGCGACGACCTCACGTGGCATCCTCGCGTGGACGCACTCGTCACCCGCGGTGGGTGGGACGCACGCGGTGAGTGGGTCGCCGTCCCGTTCGTGGACGGCGAGGCAGCTGCGCTCGTGCTCCGCCATCGGTGTTGCGGGGTCACCATCGCCGCGCTGGCGACCGCACCACAAAGCCTCCACCCGCCCCCCGCAGCTCCGGACGAAGGCACCCCAGCCCGCGTCTCGCCGCCCACCCAACCCTCCGCGAGGTCACGCTGCTGCGTGGCGAGGGGCTGCTGTCCGGGGAGCGCATTCGCCTGCTGCTGTCGTGGCGGCACTCGGGGTTCTCCCTGCACACCTCGGTGACCGTCCCGCCCGACGACCGCGATGCCCTCGAGCGCCTCGCCCGCTATCTGCTGCGCCCGCCCGTGAGCCTCGAGCGGCTAGAGGTGGACGAGCACACCTGGGCGATCGCCTATGCCGCGCGCTGCAAGCCGGGATTCCAAGCGCCAACTGCGGCGGCGCCACCGGACCCCAAGGACGTCCTCGCCCGCGTCGTGATGCACATCCCCGATCCCCACCGGCACACGGTCCGCTCCTATGGCGCCTACTCCAGCGTGGTGAGGGCGCGGCGGCAGCGCGGAGGCAGCGGCGCGAGGCGCCACCCAGCACACGGATGCCTCGCGGCCGCCCCTTGTCGCGCCGCCGACCGACCCCGAGCGGCGCGCCCTCCGCCGCCGGTGGGCCGAGCTGCTGCGCCGCATCTTCGAGGTTGATCCCCTCCTGTGTCCTTGATGCGGCGAGACGATGCGCATCATCGCCTTCATCACCGAGCCGCGAGTGGCCACGAAGATCCTCCGGCACCTTGCCGCCAAAACCGCCGATCAGCGTGGTCCGCCGCAGGCCAGCACCGCTGCCGCCTGACCTCCGGCCGCTGTTCCACGCTCTCCCCCGATGCGGCCCGGGTGGAGCCGTGCCCGCCTGCCCTGCCGGGCACGGCTTCGCCCCTTGATGCACTGCCTTCGCCTTCCCCCGAACCCCCCTCGCCCACCCCACCCGTTGCTCAGGCCATGCCAATCGCCCTTGACACCACCCTGAGCCAGCCTATCCTCGGCTTCATGTGGAAAGGAACTTCCTATCCCTCACATCAGCCGGACTTGGGCTCCTGAGGGGAGGCCAACAGATGACCCAAAGGCAGACCCCAACCCACATTGCAAGAGACCTCGCCCGCGCGGCCAAAGCCGTTGGCTTCGAGGTGTTGGATGAGGTTCAGATTCCCGGCCAGAGTGCCCAACTGTCCCCAGTACCAGGGATGCTGGACTCAAGAGTGCGGGCGTGGCTACGACACGAGTACCCGGGAGGTCTCTTCGCTCATCAAGCGAAGGGGATCGTCTCGGCGTTGAAGGGAAAGGACATCTGCCTTTCGACGGCGACTGCTTCCGGAAAGAGCCTCGTGTTCCTTGCGGTCAGTGCGCATCTCCTCCACCAGGACGACAAGTCCCGCGTTCTCGCCCTTTATCCAGCAAAGGCCCTCATCCAAGACCAGCTCAAGAAGTGGAGGCAGACGCTCAGGCATCTCGGTATGGAGCCTGGCTACATCGATGGCGGGGTTCCAGTCGAGGCCCGCGTTCAGATTCTCGCGAAACATCGGGCCATCCTGATGACCCCAGATGTAGCGCACGCATGGTTGCTGAGCCACCTCCGCAGTCGAGAAGTCGCTGGGATGCTTCAGGGCTTGGCACTCGTGGTACTGGATGAGGCACATGTCTACGACGGTGTATTCGGCACCAACATGGCCTACTTCCTGCGCCGGCTTCAGGCAGCCGCACGACAATTCAGGTTCATAGTCAGCACCGCCACAGTGGGTCGGCCCCAGGAGTTCGTGGAGAAGCTCACAGGTAGGAAACCGCTTGTCTTCGATAGCAAGCATGACAAGTCCGAGATACCACCGAAGACCATACTCCTGGTGCGATCGGGCGGGGGCAAAGCGTTCGAGAGTATGGTGGAGCTCCTCCAGGTCCTTGCGCACGGCGACCTCGGTCGCTTTCTGGCCTTTGCCGACTCTCGCAAGATGGTCGAGCAGCTGGTTTCTGCTTATGGTCGCTCCCTGGCTCAGAAGAAAGGCGAGGCTGAACGCACGGACGACCAATGCCAGGAAGAATCCGAAGTCGACTCGACCGAGTTGGCGCAGTACAAGATTCTGCCCTATCGCGCCGGCTATGAGGAAGAGGATCGACTCGCCATCCAGAAGGCCCTTGAGGAGGGCGCCCTCTCGGGGGTGGTGTCCACAAGCGCCTTGGAGCTAGGTCTGGATATTGGGGACATCGGGATTGTGATTCTCCTTGGGACGCCTCCGTCGGTCAAAGCGTTCTGGCAACGAGCAGGGCGGTGCGGGAGAAGAAAGCCGGGTGCTTGCCTCGTGCTCGACGACCGTGGAGGGATCGGCAGCCTGCCCGGTGGGCTCAAGAGCTACCTCAAGAAGCCGCCTGAGCCAGGTTGGCTCTACCTGGAGAACAGGTTCATTCAGTTTGCAAACGCGCTCGCCGCCGCCGTCGAAGCGACGGACAGTAGTGAGAACAGCTACCGTCGCGAGCCCTTCAGTTCCCTCCCCCCTCAGTTCACGCGATTCCTTGAGAACGAGCTGAGCCCCACCGAAAGCGTGCCAGAGGAACTCTACCCTCTGAAGCAGCGTGCTCAGGCCGGTCCGCACCATGAGTTCCCTCTTCGGACGGGTATTGAGAAGAATTTCGTCGTCCGACAGCGGCACAGCCCGGACCAGCCGCGATTGGGGAGCCTGACGCTCTCGCAGGCTCTAAGGGAGGCCTACCCGGGAGCCGTCTACTACTACATGGGAAGGCCATTTAGGGTCGAGGAGTTCAGGTATCGAACAGGCGAAATCAACGTCAGGCGAGAGAAGCGTTGGACGACCCGGCCTCAACTCCAGAACATTGTCTTCCCGAAGTTCCAAGGAGGGTTGCTACAACTCCGTCGGTCCGAGGTGAGCTTTCTGGCTGAGGCGGAACTCCAGGTGAGCGAGCGTGTGATCGGGTTCCTCGAACAACACGGCGCTAAGGCGACTGCCCACGAGTACAACGCGGCGTCCCCGTACTCTCAACGTCCGCTCACGCGCTTCTTTGAAACGACAGGAGTCTGCTGGTTCCATCCAGACAAGAGGCTAACCTCGGAAGCGGTGGCCGCCCAAATCCTCGGTGCGTTCTGCAGTCTTTGCGGCGTTGAGGCGCGAGATCTTGGATTCGGCACCTTCCATGCTCGGCCGTCACCGTTGGGAGGCGAGGCGCCGTGTCAGGGCCCTTGCATCTACGACGCGACGCACGGGAGCCTTCGGCTCACTCAGCAGCTCGCGGACCGGTTCGTTGAGGTCGTCGATCGTGCCATCAACATCATCGAGGACGACGATGCCCCTGATGCGGATCTCCGGGGTGCTCTTGCGGACCTCAGAGACGCCGCCGCCCAGATGCAATCAGCCCCGCAGAAGCGCGAGGTGACAGTGCCGAGCCCGTCGGGCGAGTGGGTGACCGTCGTTGCTCCCAACTCCAGGGGCATGTATGTCGGTACTGGGGAGCCCAGAGAGGTGCTGGTGCTGGCGATTCGATACACGCCCGACGGGCTCATGTACGAACTCGACAGCGAGGACCAGAGCGTGAAGTGGATGGTCACTTCCTCTAGCGTTCTTCCCATCAACGGCGTGACTGAGCTCGCTCGCCTGAATCTATTCACGGGTGAGATCGAGAAGATCGTGCGTTCCTAATGCCGCGAAACCCTCAGAGTTGCTGAGGGCCTGATCGGAACGCTCAACATGATCGCCAGAAGGGGAGGCCGGCCTCGCCGACGTCCTATTGGTGGCGTGCATCGACCTGCGTTCCACAAGAGTAGTACTACGCGAAGAGGGCGTTTAGCGTGTCAGCAATTGGCAGATCGCGGGTTGTGGCGTGGCTCGGGCGTGTGACTACAGATCCCCCGCTCCCCAGTTTCCTTGGACACCTGACTGGGGCAGGATTGCCCTGGAAGGAGTGTTTGAGAGATGACGGTCCACGGAGGAGCAGGCTCCGCGGAGGGAGCCCGGAGGGCGACCGGAGGGGAGCCTGGGCGTAACGACCGCGGGCGGTTTTCGTCGCGCCGGAAGATGGAAGCGGTTCTGCGGCTGCTGCGCGGCGAAGCGCTCGACG
>Ga0209381_1001683_pt1 | contig 33388 bp, 24 predicted proteins | sample DewCreD2012metaG_FD_184111 | JGI IMG/M metagenome (GOLD analysis project Ga0209381, IMG submission 184111) | Hot spring sediment bacterial and archeal communities from British Columbia, Canada, to study Microbial Dark Matter (Phase II) - Dewar... ... | reverse complement strand
CTTGACCAAATTTACAATGATATGCTGGAAGCATCTCATAACGAACCTGATTTAAATGATGTTGAATCAATGCGGTTATACATAGAAAATTCTTTCAGAATATTTAACAGAACAATTTTCAGGGTTGATGAAATTAAAAATTCTCTTACCAAAGAAAATAAATTAGACACATCAACCTGGAATCCGCCAGCTTGAAAGACTTGGTAGAATCAAGATAAAATTTTATAAATCTCTGTGGTTCTCTTGTTTTTCTCAGCGGTTCTCTGTGTAATTAATCAGCGCAAGATTAAGCTGATCTGTCGGATTTATAAAAAACTCATTTCGACTGATATAGCTTTGTTAGAAATTCATCTCAAAAAAATCATCTTTTTGGTTTGAACATAGTTACCAATCTTTAGTTGATAAAAGTAAACTCCAGAAGGTAATGTAGAATTTATAATGTAGAATGTAGAATGAAAACCAGATTCGTAATAACCGTCAACTATTGTTTCTATTTCTTTTCCAAGAATATCATACAATTTTATTGTTTGCCTACTGCCCACTGGAGACTGCCAACTGATAGTGGTGCTAGGAGTTCCACCGATGGAGGATATTCCTGTTGCTGATAAAGGATTTGGATAATTCTGATCTAATTTAAAGTCGAACGGTTGATAACTCTCATCATCATTGTTACCTAAAATTAAAGTAAATTTATAAACATTACTTTCAGTATGTGTTGAATCTGAAGTATATGCTGGTACTTTCCAATAAAATAATCCCTCATCTTCGAATTGATGCAAATAGCTTGTATTTGTTATACTGTCTTTTGAAAAAAATATGTAATTAAAAACAGAATCTCTGCTGACTAATAATTTATAACTGACGATGTCATTTGGATTCAAAGAATAAGTAGAATTCCAATTAAATAAAATATTTCTATTTTGAACTACAGTTGTATCATTTGGAGAGATAAGTCGGAACGATTTAGGTTTCAGCGGTTTGAGTTGCGATTGTAAAATTATAGAAGTGTCATTTTGAGCAAGTGAACCAAAAGCATACTTAAAATAAGATGAATCTTCTCTCAAAAACAAATTATAAATGCTTGTTAAATATCTTCTGGTTAATCTTAACTGCTCTGTGGGAGTTAAATATCCACGAGGGTCTGTCCAATCCCAAATTCTTGTATCCATAAATTTTGTATGATTAGCTCCTTTTAAGGTTGGAATCCCTTTAACAGGTAAAGCATTATTATACATAGGAATCTGATGGTTGGCTGGCGGAGTGATTCCGTCGTTTTGCGCCGTGATAAGATAAACTACAGCTTTTATTTGTCTCATAATAGAAATCGCTGATGGATTTGTTTCAGCTGCAGCAAGCGGAGCGACTACATTTATTGTTGAATCATTTGCGGCAGCTAATAAACTTGCTCCGCCACCCATTGAATGACCGGATAATCCGACTTTAGTGGTATCAACTAATTTAAAAAATATCGAAGATGAATTTTTGTTTTGATCCTTTATATGATTGACACAAAAAAGCAGGTCAAATGCGAGCTGAAGATGAACTACATCAGGAAACTGTGGGGCGATAACAATATAGCCATAAGAAGCAAGATGTTTAAATAGAGAGATGTAGTTGCTGTTTTGCATTGCAAATCCGTGACCGAAAGCGATTACAGGATATGGACCGTTTGAAGTATCAATTTGAGCTCCGCTTCCCTCAATGTATGATGGATAATATATAATAGTATTTAAAGTCCTTCCTTCTCTGTTAAGAGTTGCTGATGTCCATCCTGCTTGCATTGGACCAGGATTCTCAGGTTGAGGAAAGATTGAAGATAATATAATTAAACTTAGAAATAAATATGTTTTCATTATGTTAATCCTTTTTTCTATTAAAACAAAAATCTGTATTAAATAAATTCAAAAAGGGCAAAATTTTTTTCATTAAAATAAGACTTAAAGATTTATTAAACGAACATTGAGCGAAGTCGAAGAGTGATTTTAATTAAAATTTTCAGAAATCTCTAACACATCTTTCGAAAATTAATTTATTTATGTGGCTAAAGTCTATTCCTGCTTATTATTTTTTCTCAGTTCACTGAAGTGAACTGCAATAAATGCTGATTAAATTTGTTTTTTTATCTATTGCAGTTGGATTTATCCAACTGTTATTATAAAGATTAGGATATTATGGCTTTAGCCACATTTAATTAAAACCTTTAAACAATAAGAGAGTAATAGTTGTTATTAGGGATTCAATTAAAAATGAATTTGTTTTTTTTGAACTAAAATCGGAGTATATTAATCAGGTTCATTCTATTTTGAACAACACTGATAGGAGTATCATTTCATATATTTTGTTTAATAAAGCTATATTTTCTAAATTTGACAAATGAAATAATATAATACTGAATAATAATAAGGATTAAATATGCCATTCTATTTTACATCAGAATCAGTTTCTGAAGGTCATCCTGATAAAGTATGTGACTCCATTTCAGACGGGGTTTTAGATGCAATTATTAAAGACGATCCGGATGCAAGAGTAGCCTGCGAAACTTTCGTTACAACAGGATTAGTTTTGGTCGGCGGAGAAATTACCACCAAATCTTATGTCGAAATTCCTGAAGTTGTGCGTGCAACAGTAAAAAAAATAGGCTATACAAGTGCAGAATATAAATTTGACTCAGAATCTTGCTCGGTGCTTAATGCAATTCACTCTCAATCACCTGATATTGCAATGGGAGTTGATAAAGGTGGTGCTGGTGATCAGGGTTTAATGTTTGGGTACGCTTGCGATCAAACTCCCGAGTTGATGCCAATGCCTATTATGTATGCTCATAAATTGGTAAAAAGATTAGCCGACATAAGAAAAAATTTTGACGGTTTTATGCCCTATCTCCGACCTGATGCAAAATCGCAAGTTACAATTGAATATGACAACACTTGGAAACCTATCAGAGTTGATGCTGTAGTTGTTTCAACTCAACACGATCCCGATGTTACTCAAAACAGAATCAGAGAAGATGTAATAAATGAAGTGGTGAAAAAGGTAATTCCTGAAAATATGTTAGATGAAAAGACAAAATATTTTGTTAACCCAACAGGCAGATTTGAAATTGGTGGACCTCACGGGGATAGTGGTTTAACGGGTAGAAAAATAATTGTAGATACTTATGGTGGATGGGCGCCTCATGGCGGCGGAGCTTTCAGCGGAAAAGACCCTTCAAAAGTTGATCGCTCAGCTACTTATGCTGCGCGACATATCGCTAAAAATGTCGTTGCTGCTGGACTTGCCAAAGAATGTTTGGTTCAGGTTGCTTATGCTATAGGTGTTGCCGAACCGGTTTCCATTTATGTTAATACAAAAGGAACGGGTATTTTACCTGATGATCAAATTGCCGAAATAATCAAAAAAGAAATTGATCTTACTCCTCTTGGAATAATTAAAAGATTAGATTTACGAAGACCAATTTATCAGAAAACAGCAGCTTATGGTCACTTCGGAAGAAACGAAGAAGAATTTACTTGGGAAAGACTTGATTTGGTAGATATTTTCAAAAAATTTATTTAACAATAATTGAACTAAAATTACTAAAGCATTTGTTAGGATTTTACAACAAAAACAATAAGGTATATGAATACAATAACTGAAAAAAAAATTGATTTATCTCTTCCCTATAAAGTAAAAGATTTATCTTTGGCAGAATGGGGAAGGAAAGAAATCAAATTAGCTGAGGCAGAAATGCCCGGGCTGATGGCTTTAAGAGAAAAATATCGCGATTCAAAACCATTAAAAGGTGCAAGAATCGCTGGTTGTCTGCATATGACAATCCAAACAGCAGTTCTAATTGAAACTCTGATTGAACTTGGTGCAGAAGTTAGATGGTCAAGTTGTAATATTTTCTCCACTCAGGATCACGCCGCCGCCGCTATAGCTGCTGCGGGAATTCCCGTTTTTGCATGGAAAGGAATGAATGAAGAAGAATTTAACTGGTGTATTGAGCAGACATTATTCTTTGGTGATGAAAGTCGTCCGCTGAATATGATTCTTGATGATGGCGGCGATTTGACAAATATGGTTTTGGATAATTATCCCGAACTTGTTGCAGGAATTAAAGGTATATCAGAAGAAACCACTACTGGAGTTCATAGATTATATGAGAGAATGAATAACGGAACTTTGCCATTGCCTGCAATAAACGTTAATGATTCGGTTACCAAATCTAAATTTGATAATAAATATGGCTGTCGCGAATCCTTGGTTGATGCAATCAGAAGAGCAACGGATTTAATGCTTGCTGGTAAAGTTGCAGTAGTAGCCGGCTATGGCGATGTAGGAAAAGGATCTGCCGAATCGTTAAAGAATGCTCACGTTCGCGTTATAGTAACTGAAATTGACCCGATATGTGCACTTCAAGCCGCTATGGAAGGTTACGAGGTTAAAAAAATGATTGACGCAGTTAAAGAAGCTGACATTATTGTTACTGCAACCGGAAATAAAAACGTTATTACTGAGAAACATTTCAGACTTATGAAAAATAATGCCGTGGTTTGTAACATTGGACATTTTGATATTGAAATTGATATGGCTTGGTTAAATAAAAATTATGGACATACCCGCGACAATATTAAACCTCAAGTTGATAAATATACAATTGATGGAAAAGATATTATCGTTCTTTCTGAAGGCAGATTAGTCAATCTTGGTAATGCAACGGGACATCCTTCATTTGTTATGTCAAATTCTTTTACAAATCAAACTCTCGCACAAATAGAACTCTGGCAGCATTCCGATAAATATGAAAATAAAGTGTATATGCTTCCGAAACATTTGGATGAGATGGTTGCAAGATTACATCTTGATAAAATTGGAGCTGAATTAGACGAACTTACTCCAGAACAAGCTGAATATATCGGTATTCCTATCAACGGTCCTTATAAACCGGATTATTACAGATATTAAAACACAGAAAGCGTCTCAGATAATGAGACGCTTTTTTTATTTAATTTTATCATAATCTTAGGATAATCCATTATGTATTTAATAAGATTCAAATTTTCATTTATTCACACATTACATCATTCTCGGCAATTGGTAAAATTATCCATATAGAATATTTGAAAAGTTTATAATTAGTATATTATATTAAATATAAATTTTTTTCTTTGACAAGGGGAGATAAAACTTCAATATATCTTTAATCGGATTTTACCTAATCTTTTTCCTGTTTAAAGTAAACTATTTCTAACGGAATACGATATTATTGATATAAAAAAGTCCATAACTTAAAGTTGAGCATATTAAATGGCTTTAATTAAAATTAAATATTAAATCAAATATGAAAAAAAAGTCCAAGAAAGAACTTCCAGAATATGAGAAGTTAGAAATTAAATACAAGTTACTCCAGAAAAAGTATAAAGCCCTTAATCAAATCAAGAAAAATCTTGAAACTGAATTAAATGATATGAAGGGTTGTTATGAAACATTCTTTAATTCATTTGATGAAATGTTATTTATAACTAAACCAGATGGAAGAATAATCTTCGCAAATAAACTGGTTTCAGAGAAATTAAAATTCAGTCAGGAAGAACTTATAGGGAAATTATTATTAGACATCATACCAGAAGATAGAAGTTCAGAAGCATTAGAAAACATTCAAGAAATTTTAGAGGGTAAAAGAGATATATGTCCAATACCTGTTATTACTAAAGATGGTTTAATAATTCCAGTTGAGACTCGTGTATTAAAAGCAAGATGGAACGGCGAAGAATGCATATTTGGTATATCGAAAGACGTCTCAGAACTTAAAAAAGCCGAATATAATTTACAGCTTGAACATTCTCGTCTCACTGCGGTTGTAGAAAGTACAGGAGCTGGTATCTGGGAATGGAATCTTAAAACCGATGAAATAGGATATGATAAAAGATGGGCAGAAATTATTGGTTATACTTTAGAGGAAATATCTCCTACTACAAGAGAAACTTACCTAAGATTTGCTCACCCTGATGATATTCCTTTGGCAGTAGCTGCATTGAAAAAATATTTTCGAGGCGAAACACCATATTATGAATGCGAATCAAGATTTAGACATAAAAATGGAAATTGGATTTGGGTTTTAGATAAAGGAAAAATCTATAAGTGGGATGACGATGGGAAGCCACTTTTAATGATTGGAAGCCATTTAGACATAACTAATAAAAAAGAAATTGAACTCTCTCTCAGAAAAAGTGAAGAAAAATTCCGCGCACTTTTTGAATACTCTCCCATAGGAATCATGCTTGCGAATCAAGATGGAAATATAATAGATACAAATAAATCAGCAGAAAAAATTTTGGGTTTGTCTATAGAAGAACAGAAGAAAAGAGATATTGATGGAACTGAATGGAAAGTTGTTCGCCTTGATGGTTCAGACTTTCCGCCTGAAGAGTTTGCTTCGGTAAGGGCGTTAAAAGAAAATAAACCCATATTAAATGTTGAAATGGGAGTTCAAAAATCAAAAGATGATTTTGCTTACATCTCGGTAAATGCAGCACCCATTCCTGATATTGGTGTTGTCGCTTCATTTCAAGATATTACTGAAAAAGTAAATGCAACAAGAACTTTAGAAGAAAGTGAAAAAATATTAAGGATTATATTCAATATCTCTGGCTCTGGATTAACGATAGTTAATTCTGATACAAGAGAAATTATTGATGTAAATAAAACCGCAGAAGATATTATTGGTTTATCTAAAGAAAATATTGTGGGTAAAAATTGTAATGGATTTTTTGCATACACTGATTTTGATAAAAATTTAGTTTCTAAGCTCGTAAATGATTTTAACAAGTTTGAAACAGAAGGAGAATTAATTTGTAAGGATGGACAAATTAAAAACATCCTATTATCTATTCATTCATTTAATTATAAGGGTATTGAAAGTTTTTTACTGAGTTTTGTGGATATAACAGAAATAAAGAAAAAAGAAAAACAGTTAAAAGAATTAACTGAAGATTTAATAGTTTCAAGAGAAATAATAGAAACTAATCTATACCAAAAAAACATTCTTGTTGAAGAACTCTACCAAACAAAAGAAAAACTTGAACAATCAATTAAAGAAAAAGACAGATTCTTCTCAATTATTGCTCACGATTTAAAGAGCCCTTTAAGCGGATTTCTTGGCTTAACAAGAGTAATGGCTGAGGATATTGAAAATCTTTCAGTGAAACGAGTTCAGGACTTTTCTATTAAACTTAAGGATTCTGCAGCAAATCTTTACAAATTATTAGATAATTTGCTTGAGTGGTCACGACTTCAAAGAAATGACATTAAATTCGTTCCAGAAGAGTTATTACTAAAGACACTTGTTAATGATATTGTTGATTTACAAAAAGACGCAGCTTCACTAAAGAATATAGAAATTCTAAACAGGATTGACGAAGAAGAAAAAGTATTTGCTGATAAGTCAATGTTAAATATGATTATCAGAAATCTTTTGTCAAATGCCATTAAATTCACAAAAACTAATGGTAAAGTTGAAATAGGTCTTGATAAAATTTCCGAACCAGATTCAAATAAATCTTTTTCCAGAATATATGTTAAAGATAATGGTATCGGAATGGATGATGCTCTGATTTCAAAACTTTTCAGATTAGATACTAAAGTTTCACGAAAAGGAACCGCAAATGAGCCAAGTACTGGATTGGGCTTAATTCTATGTAAAGAATTAGTAGAAAAACACGGGGGCAAAATATGGGTTGAAAGCAAAGTTAACGAAGGCAGTACTTTCTATTTTACTATTTTAGATTTACGTGAAGACAATAATTCAATTTAATTTATCATTCACGATGGTTTAAAGTGATAAAAACTCATTAAATTTGAATGTAAATTTAATAACTGATAGCTTAAAAAATGGAAGGACAAACTATTCAACCCGAGTCAAAAGTCAAAAATATTCTTGTTATTCTTGCTTCATCAATTATAGTTATAGCAGGCATTAAATCCGCTTCATCTATACTTATTACGATATTACTTTCCGTTTTCATCGCAATTGTTTGCGCTCCACCATTTTTATGGTTAAGGTCAAAAGGTATTCCTAAATCGTTTGCAATTACAATTATAGTTTTAATTTTCTTAACGATTGCATTTCTGATTGGATTATTAGTTGGGACATCCGTAGCGGATTTTACTTCAAAGTTACCTTTATATCAATCAAAGTTGGAGAGTCAAACTCTGCTATTAATTGAATGGTTAAAACAGAAAGAGATAATTGAACCTGAATTTAAAGTCACTAACGAAATAAATCCGGGTTCTATTTTAGTTTTTGTTGGTAATACACTTAATCAATTGAGTAGTTTGTTTGCAGATATTTTTTTAATTGCCTTCATTGTTATTTTTATGTTGCTTGAAGCATCAAGCTTTCCTAAAAAGTTGAATAAAATATTAAAAGAATCAACCGAAAAGATGAGAAGAATAGAAATTATTTATCACAAAATAAATCGTTACATCGGAATTAAAACAGTTATTAGTGCTATTACAGGAATACTTGTTTATGTTGTTCTTTTGATTATTGGCGTTGATTATGCTTTGTTGTGGGGAGTATTAGCTTTTGCGTTAAATTTTATCCCAAACATCGGCTCAATCTTAGCGGCTGTCCCTGCATTGCTTCTAACAATAATTCAATTAGGATTTTGGGAAGCTCTCTGGGTTTTAATTGCTTATATTTTGATAAACACCGTTATGGGAAACATTATTGAGCCCAAATTTATGGGTAAAGGACTTGGTTTATCAACTTTAGTAGTTTTTATTTCTTTAATTTTCTGGGGCTGGCTTTTAGGACCGATGGGAATGTTATTATCAATTCCATTGACGATTGCTGTAAAAATTATTCTTGATAGTTCCGAAGAAACAAGATGGCTCGGAATTATTTTGGGTCCAGAGAGAGAATAAAAGTAGTATTAGTTTGAGAGTACTTTTAATTTGGATTTTTTATCAAGATCAGAAGTCTATTTGAAATTATCATATAAAATTAGAAATTTATTTATTGGATTTGGTGGTTTTAGTTGTAATAATGCTACTAAAAAACAAATTACTTATTTGATGTTTAAACAATAAACAAATTTCCATCTTCTTTTATACCGTTTCATCGTTTATTTAATCGCACTCATCGCCTTATTTTTTCTAACGCTAATTATGTCACTTAAGTTTGGAACAGAAACTTAAATACATTTATTCACAAACTTAAAAGGAAATACAAAATGAAAAAGTTACTATTAACAATCGCAGCTTTAATACTTCTTACTTTATTCGGCCAATCATATGCTCAGAATAAGTGGAGTCTTGAATTCAGACCTGGCGTTGATTATGCCACTAAAGACATTGCCAATGCAGATCTCGGGTTAGGTTTTGGTGCAGAGCTAACAATCGCTTACAGATTTATGCCTCATCTTGCTGCATATGCTGGATGGAGTTATAATAATTTTGCAGTTGATCAATCTTTTGCAGGAGCAGATGCAAGCTTTGAAGAAACCGGTTATACATTTGGACTACAGTTTATTCATCCAATTGGTGAAACAGGTTTAAGCTATCTTGTAAGAGCTGGTGGAACATACAATCACATTGAAATCGAAAATAATAGTGGTAATATTATAATTGATTCAGGGCACGGCTTGGGCTGGCAGACAGAGGTTGGTCTGGTAATTCCATTGAGTGATAAATTTTCTCTGCTGCCAAGTTTAAGATATCGTTCACTTAATCGTGATATCGAAATTGAAAATGTCAGCACTTCTGTTGATTTGAATTATCTGTCGGTTGGTGTTGGATTATCTTGGTCTTTTTAATTAACGGACAAGGCAAGCCTTGTTCCTACATCCGTTTATTTAAGTAGGGGAAGGGCTTGCCCTTCCCGACACAATTTTGCTAGACAAGCATCTTAAAATCTTTTTAACGATTTTTGAAGTGTGAAAATGAAATTAAATAAATATGCGATCCTTGCAATTTTTCTTCTGGCATTTTTTGTTCAGTTAATAATAATAACTTACAATTATGTTACAGGTTACATTGTTGTCCAAGATGTTGGAAACTATTTAACAAGACTTGCCATCGGAACCTCTTTTAGTTTTTTGTTTGCTTTAATTCTTGTTTATCTCGACCTCCAAATTATTAACACTTTAGACAAAATATTTTTTCTTCCTGAGAAACTTATACTTAGAATTCCATTTGAATTTATTCTGACAGTTTTAGCAGGAGTGATAATTGGTTCTTCTGTTACAATTTTGGTCGGAACTTTAATGCCTTATGAAGATGGATTACTCAAAAATATTATCAATAATTCACTTATAACTTCTGTTATTAATATCATCATCATTACAGTTATTGAAGCGATTGTCTGGTTCAAACGAAATCAGCAATCTTTAGTCAAAGCAGAAAAACTTGAAAGAGAAAATTCACAAATAAGATATGAGACATTGAAAAGTCAGCTTAATCCTCATTTTTTATTTAACAGCTTAAATGTCCTTTCCTCGCTGATTAAAAAGGATTCAGACAAAGCACAAAATTTTGTTGATGAGTTTTCATCTGTTTACAGATATACTTTAGATGTAATTGAAAAACCCGTTGTTGAATTAAAAGAAGAAATAGATTTTGCAAAGTCATTTTTGTTTCTGCAGAAAATAAGATTTGATAACGCTGTTGATATGAAAATAAATGTTGATGCCTCCAAGCTGAATTATTTGGTTCCGCCTCTTGCCGTACAGACTTTACTGGAAAATGCGTTTAAGCATAATAAAGCAACGACTGATAGTCCGTTAATAATAAAAATCCACAACGAAGATGATTCGCTGGTTGTTATTAATAATCTTCAGCCAAAAATAACTGGTTCGGAATCCAGAGGTGTTGGTTTAAGTAACTTAAAAAAGAGATATGAGCTGCTTGGAGAAAATCTTCCGCAGTTTTCAGTTACTGAAAAAGAATACATTGCAAAAATATTTTTGATAAAACCAGAATAAACTCTCTGTGGCTCTTCGTGCCTTCCCTGCCTGCCGGCAGGCAGGTCCGTGAATCTCTGTGTAATAAAAAGGGATTGTTACACGGAGAACCACAGAGAACACACAGAGTTACACAGAGGAAGAAATGAAAACAATAATTATAGAAGACGAAAAACTTGCAGCAGAAAGACTTGAAGAATTAATCAAAGAGATTGATCCTTCAATAGAAATTTCTGCAAAGCTTCCCTCGGTCGAGCAATCAATCAAGTATCTTAAGCAGACCAAGCCGGATTTAATATTTCTCGACATTCAACTTGAAGATGGATTAAGCTTTTCAATTTTTGAGAAAGTTGAAGTTGATATCCCAATTATCTTCACAACGGCTTATGATCAATATGCAATAAAAGCATTCAAACTTAACAGTATTGATTATCTTCTTAAGCCAATTAAGAAAGAAGAGCTGCGCGAAGCGTTGAACAAATACAAAAACATTAAGACTTCATACCTGATGGATTTTGAAGAGATAATCAGAAGCATTCAGAACAAAGAAATTAGTTATAAGAAAAGATTTTTAATTCAATACGGACAGAAGATTAAAAAAGTTGAGATTGATGAAGTCGCTTATTTCTATGCTATGGAGAAAAATGTTTTTCTAACAACTTCATCCGGCAATACTTTTCCTATTGATTTTACTCTCGACAAACTGCAGGAAGTAATTGATCCGGAAAAATTTTTTCGCATCAACAGAAAAATGATTGTTGCATTTAGTGCCATAAAAAATATGATTCCGTATTCGCGTTCACGAATAAAAATAGAATTAAATCCACCCGAACCAAAAGATGTTGAAGCTCTTGTGAGTGTTGAACGTTCTTCAGCATTTAAAGAGTGGATGGATAAGTAAGGAAACATTTTAAAAAGCAAAATGAAGAAGGCTATTTTATACATTTTAGGATTTTGGGGATTATTGATTATCGGACTAACTATCACGCTGATTATTCTGAGTCCCGGAAATCCAAAACAATTTTTAGATAAAAACGGAAATAAACTGAAGAACAGCATTTCGGAAAAAATATTCCTCGACATAAATGGATCTAAGCAAGGGATGTTTATTAAAGGTAAAAATCTGGACAATCCTGTTATTTTGTACTTACACGGAGGTATGCCTGATTATTTTTTAACAGAAAAATATCCAACACAACTTGAAGATAATTTTACAATGGTTTGGTGGGAACAAAGAAATTGTGGAATATCTTACAGTTCGGGTTCTTCACAAAATGCAGTTGCAATAGAACAGCTTGTTGATGATACAATTGTATTAACAAAGTATTTGTTAGAGCGATTTAATAAGAAGAAAATATATCTTATGGGACATTCGGGCGGGACATTTCTTGGGGTTTATGTTATTGATAAAGCTCCGGAACTATATGAGGCTTATATTGGAATTGCTCAAATGTCAGATCAGATGTTATCAGAAAAGCTTGCTTATGATTATATGTTGAATAAGTATAGAGAGATGAAAAATCAGAAAATGATTCGGCAATTTGAGAATTATAATTTTGATGACAGTCAGAAGATCTCTGAAGAATATTTGAAGACCAGAGATGCTTCGATGCACGAGCTTGGTATTGGAACAATGAGAAATATGAAGAATATAGTAACCGATCTCTTTCTGCCATCATTATTTTTTAGTGAGTATACTCTGTTAGAGAAATTTAATTTTTGGTATGGTAAGTCTAAATCAGGCATTAGTCAAAATTGGACTGCAATGTCACGAACAAATCTTAAAGAAACCAAGAATGATTTTAAACTGCCAATTTATTTTTTTCACGGACTATATGATTATACCTGCTCATACGAATTGGCAAAAAAATATTTTGATAAAATTAAAGCGCCCATAAAAGGTTTTTATACTTTTGATCAATCAGCTCATAGTCCTTTATTTGAAGAGCCGGAGAAAATGAATAGAATCTTAATCAATGATGTTAAGAATTTAAGAACGGATTTGGCTGATAATTAATCATTATTGTACTCAATATCATAAACTTCAAGCTTGTACCAGGTAAAATCTCCATCGTCAAGTTTCCAGGTTGCTTCGCCTTTAACAGGTATTTTTATTCCGTTGTAAACTTTATATTCATTCAAAGTAATTACCCATTCTTTAAGAGGTGAATTTGCTTCGCTGCCCATATAACGCATTGCACTGAACTTCACGAAGTCACCGTTCTCATTAAAAGTGAAAACCGCTGAACCACTTGTGCCTTTGTAAGTCATTGTTGCTTTAGCAGAAAGCGAATCAATTACTTCCCATTTTATGTAAGGACTTACAACAGCAGTCGGAAACCAGATTGTTTCGCCTAAATATCTTTGCAAAGTTCCCTGATTTATTTTTTCATTATCTGAAGAATTAACGACATTAAACAAAGAGAGAACTTTAATTAACATATTTCCTTTGCCATCAGAGAATTTATCACGACCAGTAAAAAACACAAGAGGCATCATATCAACTTTAACTTTCCAGATGAATGCAGGATTATCAACAGTAAAATATTGCTCGGCATTTGCTTCGTACCATTTTTCCTGTTCGGGCTTCATCTTCATTTGTCCTTTTTGCTTTAGCCGAACAGTGTGAATCATTTCTTTTCCAACTGCGCCAGAATTCTTTAACCACTTTTGAACTATTGGCGGAAGGCTGCTGATTTTTTCTTCTGTAAGAATTTCTTTTTTATCTGTAGAGTTTTGTGCAAGCATTTCGGCAATTTCATTTTTCACATCACGATTAAAACTCCAATCAGCAAAAGAAACAATTGCAACAAGAAGAATTATAATATTTGGTATTGTTCCGAACTTAGCATCCTGCCAGAATAAGATTATCAGAACCTGTGATAAGATTACAGCAGCCAGAGCGGTTATCCACCACAAATCGTGATTACTTATAAATTGAATTGCCGCTACCAGGAAAAGTATTAGTGCAATTAGCCAGAGTATTCCCATAGGCTTGGAAATATTTTGTGTAAGCTGATTGATTTCCGCAAAACCAAGCGCTTTAATAAATCCAAGCAAATGAATAAATGCGTGGATGATAACAATGAAGACGAAAATCCATTTCATAAAAAAGTCCAATAATAGTCTTTGTAAAATTACTTAATTATGAAAAAAGTATTATTATTTTGCGTATAAAGAAACTTAATTTAATAAAGTATGGATGACAAAGGGAAACCCGAAAATAGTTTTATTCCGAAGCACGGCGGATATAAAAAGCTTTTAACTTATCAGAAAGCAGAAATAATTTACGATGGAACTGTTTACTTCTGTAAGAAATTTCTGAAGAAACCAGATCGAACAATTGATCAAATGATCCAAGCAGCAAGGTCTGGTAAACAAAATATTGCGGAGGCAAGTATGGCTTCTGCAACATCCAAAGAAATGGAAATAAAACTTACAAATGTCGCCCGAGCAAGTTTAGAGGAATTGCTGCTTGATTACCAGGATTTCTTAAGAACAAGAGGCTTTAAAGAATGGGGAAAAGATCACAAATATGTTAACAGACTTAGAGAACTAAACCGAACTCCTAATGCCAATTATGAAACTTTCAAGAAAGGAATAGAGAACCATAACCCAGAAATCAGCGCTAATGTATTAATCGGACTAATAAAAATTACCTCATACCTATTAAGTCGTCAGATAAAAAGATTAGAGGAAGACTTTATTAAAGAAGGAGGTTTAAGAGAGAAGATGACAAAGGCAAGAATTAATTACAGAAATAAGGGACAATAGGGACTTATGCGACAATAAAGTCTTATTTGTCCCAACTGTCCCAAGACACTAAGGCATTAAGATAAGACCATTCCCTTTATCCCTTCTTCCGGAGAAATCGGTGTAAAGTTAAACCTTTTATTAAACTTACTGCTGTTAAAAAAATAGTCTTGTTTGAATTGATAGCCAACAGCCTGCAATTCTTTTAGTATTGGGACGAAGATTCCCAAAGCACTTATCATCCATTCCGGCATTGTTTGAGTTTTCTTTTGCTTGTTCATTGCTTTCATCATTAATTCAATCCACTGGCGGTTAGTAAGTTTTTGGTTAGTAGTAGGCAAATGCCAAATCTGATTGTAAGCATCGGGAGTGTTGCCAAGAAGTGCGACTGATTTGCCAATATCTTTACTGTAGATAAAGCTATGGATTACATCCAGTTTACCAAGCCACTGAGGATTTTTGTCTTTCACGAGTTTCAAATAAACCGTTTGATACAGCATACTGCCAATTACTCCCGGTCCATAAAAATCCGGTGCGCGTGCAATGATTGCTTCAACCTTATTTTTCTCAACTGCATCCATAAGCATTCTTGCAACTTCCGCTCTCACTTTTCCTTTTTCTGAAATTGGATTGATTGGCGTTTCTTCTGTCATATCAGAAAGATACTTTGGATCATACATATAAACATTATCTACAAAAACTATTTTGGATTTGTGTTTGCTGCAAATCTCAATCAGATTGTGCATAAACTTTGGCCACAACTCGCGCCAGACTTTTATGCTATATGGGAATGCAATTGTAACATAAACAATTTCAGAACCTTCAACTGCTCTATCAAGCTGAGCCGGGTCAGTTAAATCAGCTTTCATCAACTGATCAGTTTCATTTACCTTTTTTGGATTTCGGCTTACTACGCGAATATCTTTTGTATAGTTTGATAACTCTCTTGTTATCTCTGTTCCTGCACCGCCGCCGGCACCAAGTATTGTTTGCATTTTTGTTTCCTCTGATTTTGTTTAACTAAAATTCTATCTTAATTCCACCAGCGGGAAGAAATTTCCACTGATAAATATAATCAACTTGCTTAGTTTTTTGATTCCATATAATCTGTTCAACATTTTCTATGTTGAGCACATTCTGAAAATCTAAATAAGTTGTAAATGCCCAGCCAAACATTTCAAAACGATAATCTATTCTTATATCTAATCGCTGATAATCTTTGTAACGAACACCATTGTATCTGGTAAAATCATAAATCGTCTGATTGAATTGTGCAGAAGCAGCTTCATCAAGCGGAGTATAAGGTCTGCCGCCCATAAATCTGTACTTTGCAGATACTTCAAAATTATTTGTAATCTTATAACCGAGTATTGCTGTTAAAACATTCTGATAATCAAAACTGCTCGGTCTTTCAATTCCATCAAGCGAAGTAAAATTTATTTTCGAAAAAGAATAATTAAACATTCCGTACAAACCATTAGTTAATTTTTTCTGAATGAAAAATTCAACGCCTCTCGCATAGCCATCACTTGCGGGTAAAAGCGGCTCAAGTCCGAGTGTTTGATACTCGGCTCCAGCATTTGCATAAGTTACAACCGGATTAAGTACACTATTCGGATAATCAGAATACTGTTTTTCAAAATATTCAACTGTTATTTTCAAATCACTTGAAGGATAGTATTCAATCCCGGTAACAAACTGTTCTGTTTTCATTTGCTTTAAATCTTTGTTCTGATCATATGCAACCAGCCACAACAAAGGCGGCGCCTGATGATAAATTCCATAAGCTGCGTTCAACTTTAAATTATCGAGAATATAGAATCCAGCAGAAGCCCTAGGAGAAATTGTTCCTTCGTCATTCAGATAACTGAAGTAATCGTATCGTAAACCAGCCATTAAATCTAATCTTGAAAAAAGATTTTTTGAATACTGTATGTACGGCGAAAGCTTGTAAGCTTCTGCAACTGCATCATAATTTAATTCCGGCAATGTGCTGCCATAAATATCAATTGTCTGTGCACGGAAAACGGAATTATCATTTCTTAAATACTTTGCTGTAAAACCAGCTTCCAGTAAATCAGTCGGCGAAAATCTTTGAGAAAGATCTGAACGAAGGATATATTCTCTGTCCAGTGATTCGTTATTGAAAGTCGGTTTGCCTAAAGAATCCATTTTAACTTCTCTCTGATACATATTAGTTGATAAAGATGTTTGAAGAAATGTCTGATTTCCTATCAGCCACTTGTGAACAATACCGCCGGCAGCAGACCATCCTGAAAAATCAGTACTGACAATGAATGGATCATCTTCATCATCTACACCCTTAAAGTTTATTTTATCAATTCCGCCAAGACCGATAAAAGTTAGTTTATGTTTTTCTGATAATTCGTAGGTAGCTTTTAGATTAAAGTTTGAGTAGTTGGGAACTGCTGTTAATCCGGTCGAAGATAAAATTAAATCGAGATAACTTTTTCTTGCAGAAAAAAGGTATGAGCTTTTTCCATCCTGCAAAGGACCTTCTAAAATTATTCCGCCGCCAGCAATACCGATATCTATCTTACCGTTAAAATTATTTTTATCACCATTACGATATTGAACATCCATTATTGAAGAAAGCTTGTCGCCGTACTTTGCCGGAAATCCGCCAGCACTGAAAGTTACATCGTTGAGAAAATCCACATTGATCATTCCAATTGGTCCACCTGATGCACCCTGTGTTCCGAAGTGATTGATATTCGGAACTTCAATTCCTTCGACAAGAATAAAATTTTCAACGGGACTTCCGCCACGAACTATCAAATCATTTCTGCTGTCAGTTGCAGTTGTAACTCCCGGCAGCGATTGAACCATTCGGTTCAAATCTTCAACAGCACCTGGTGCTCTTCTAATTTCTTCTGCTGACAGCAAGTTTGTGCTTGTTACAAGATCACCTGGTTTATCAAAATATCTTTCTGATGAAACAACAACTTCTTCGGTTTCGTATGAAGCGAGTTTCAGTTCAATTACAATTTTGCTGCTTTGCTTTCCTGTAACCAGAATATCTGTTTTGTATGTTGTTACATAATAAGGAGCAGATATTTTTAAGTTATATGTTCTTGGATCAAGACCATCAATAACAAAACTTCCGTGAATATCAGTTACTGTTAAAATTCCAGTGTTTAGAACTTCTATTACAGCGCCAACAATTTCTTGTTTTGTATCGCGGTCAATCACTTCGCCTGTTATACTTCCTTTAACAACTTCAGTTGCACTGGCTGGTGTGTTTATTCCGATAATCAAAATCAGAATTCCGAATAATAGATTTTTCATTTTGTCTCCTTTCTGATGAACATTAGTATTTTAATGAACATTGTTTAGTTATTCTTTAAAAAATTTTTAGTATGCCCTGGATAAAAACTGAAGCGCTCCTTTGATCAAAGGTTTGATAAACTCTGTTGGCATCATCATTAATCTTTCTCTCACATAAAGCGAAGCCATTCCGTGAACAAATGACCAGAGAGAAAAAGCAGCAACCTCCAGATCAACACCTTTAAAATGTCCGGCTTCCATTGCTTGTTTAATATTTAACTTGAGGAGATCGTAAGTTCTCTCACCTTCAGTCCAGTGATCATACTTCTTCAACTCTTTTGATGGTGTTCGCGATATGAACATAACATCATAATACTCCGGATATTCCATTGCAAACTGCACATAAGCTTCACCGTGTGCCAATAGTCTTTCAATCGGATCTTTAATGTGCTGAACAGAGAGCTGCTTTTTGTAAAACTCAGCAAAGCCGCGGTTATGAAGCTCAAAGAAAATTTCACTTTTATCTTTGTAGTACAGATAAATTGTTCCAACGCTGTATTCTATTTTATCGGCAATCTTACGCATAGTTACAGTATCGTAGCCTTGATCAGAAAACAATTTGAGAGCAGCATTCAGAATAGCTTCCCGCATTTCGGTTTTCTGTCGTTCTTTTCTTTCTTTAACACCCATCTGAATTTCTTAATTTGCTGAACATTGTTTATTAACTAATCGAAACTTAGTAAATAATTTTGAATTAGTCAAGCAAAGCTAAAAAATTTTTTAATGCTCTTTCTGGAGGCAAAAAGTCCCTAAAATTTTAATCAAAAGGCAACTTTTTCAAAAATAATTGAGATATTACTTCCCTTTCAATATTTTTGGTTTACTTTAGTCGGTGTTTTATATTTGCACCTACAATTTTTGAAAAAAATAGGATTTTATTTATGGCTCATCATAAATCGGCAAAGAAAAGAATACGTTCATCTGAGAAAAGAAGACAGATAAACAAAGCTGTTGAATCAAAAATTAAGACTTTATATAAAAAAACATTGAATCTTAGCGAGAAAGAAGAATTGGAAAAATCTTATAAAGAGGCCGTTGCTTTCATTGACCAGAGTGCAGATAAAGGATTTTTGCATAAAAATAATGCTGCTCGTAAAAAGTCTAAGCTAACTCTTCATCTCAATAAATCTGTTTCGAAATAGTTTTTTTGTGAATTGTCAGTCTTTAAAATTTGACTGACAATTCGATTTTATCTGCCAAAATTTTTGGCAACCATTTCAACTTGTTTCCAAACTCTTAAAATATTTCCCACAAATATTTTCTTTATGTCTTCATCTGAATAATTTCTTGTAAGTAATTCATAAATCAGATTTGGATACTTAGAACAATCCTCCAATCCTTTAGTAAGAAAATCTACTCTTACTCCATTAAAATCTGAGCCAACACCAACATAGTCAACACCAACTAACCTCACGATATGATCAATATGGTCAGCAACATCTTTAACGGTGGATTTTGGTATAGGATTATTTTTCCAGAACTGACTTTCATAATCTCTTGCTTCGTTAGTTCCAAAGATTTGATTACTTTTAATGTATTCATCTATTTCAACTTCGTTCTGATGAAATTTTTTATTAGCATCTTCTCTCAAGAAAAAATCAGCAAAAGGAATTTGAACAACCCCGCCTGTTTTTGCAATTTGAATTATAATTTCATCACTTACATTCCTCTCAAAACCTGGAGTAAAATATCTGCAACCGGAATGAGAGGCAATTACAGGAGCATTAGTAATTTTAATTATATCGAAAAAGGAACTGTCGCTTATGTGAGATACATCTATCATTATTCCGAGTCGGTTCATTTCGGTAATAACTTTTTCTCCAAAAGGACTTAAACCATTCCATATTCTGACAGAATCATTAGCAGAATCGCAGATTAAATTATTTTTATAATGAGATAAAGTTATATATCTAATTCCTTTGTTGAGATAGTATCCGAGATTCTCAAGTTTATCTTCTATTGGAGAACCGTTTTCCATTCCCAAAGCAATGTAGATTAAATCTTTATTGTTTTCATCAATCTCAGCAACTGACTTAATAATTTTCATTTTATCTGACAAGTTCCCAAGAGATTGTTCAACCGTTTTAATCAGAAAATCAGCTCTTTCTTTTGACGTTCCTTCCTCTGCTTGACGAGGTGATGTAAATATGGCTAAAAAAGCCAAATTGAGTCCGCCTTGTTTTGCTTTGATATAATCAAATTGATCTGATGAAATTAGAGTTGAGGCATCAAAGTTTTCATCGAAAATCCAATCCGGTAAATCAATATGAGTATCTACGATAAATATTTCTTTTGAAAGTTCTAATGCTTTTTTATATAATGATGAATCAACGTCTTCTTGTGCTAAAATCAAGACAGAGCTAAAAAGAAACAAATAAATTTTTAATTTCAACATAACTTCTTTTTCTGTTTTTTATTAAAATAAACTTAATAATTTCTTTTTACAATTTTGAAGAAATTAAGATTATTATTTTCTGCTAAACAATGGAGTTGAATATATTTGATTTATTCAACATAAATTTTATGAAAACACAATGAAACATTACAACATCAAAGGAAAACTCTTCAACGATTACCAATCTGAGCTTGAAAATTTAGTAAATGAAAAAATTATAGAGCGAATCTGGAAAAAAGATCATACCGTTTGGAGTGAAAATCCAAAAGAGATTGCAGACCGGCTTGGCTGGCTGGATTGTGTTAATTATTCTCGTAAAATGTTAGATGAAATACAATCTTTCGTAAATGAAATTAAGTCAGAAGGATTAACAGATGTTTTGTTATTAGGAATGGGCGGCTCATCACTTGCTCCTGAAGTTATTGGAAATGTTTTCGGTTGGCAGGATGGATATCTAAGAATTCATATTCTCGATAGCACTCATCCGGAAGCAGTAAAGCATATAGCTGAGAGTTTAAATCCAAAAACGACTTTATATATTGTTTCAACAAAATCAGGCGGTACAGTCGAAACAATTTCATTTATGAATTTCTTTTATAATTATGTTTTGAATTTTCTCGGTAAAGAAGAAACAGAAAAACATTTCATAGCAATCACTGACCCTGGCAGTGGATTAGAAGATATTGCGAAAAAATTAAACTTCAGAAAAATCTTCCTCAATGATCCAAATATCGGAGGAAGATTCTCCGCATTATCTTTGTTTGGTATCGTACCCGCATCATTAGCCGGAGTGGATATAGAAAAATTTTTCATTCGTGCTGACAGTGAAATTCTTAACTCAAGAAAAGGTGGAGATTTTATTGAAAGAAATTCCTCCGCACAATTTGGAATATTACTTTCAGTTTTAGCAAAAAATGAAAAAGATAAAGTCACATTAATTACTTCAGAACGATTTAAATCTTTCGGAGCGTGGATAGAACAACTCGTGGCAGAATCAACAGGTAAAAACGGAAAAGGAATTCTTCCAATAGATTTAGAAGATGTTTTAAGTGCAAATTCTTATTCAAAAGACAGGGCTTTCGTTGTGATAAAATTAAAAGCCGAAAGATTTGAGCAAGAAAAAATTTCTTCATTAAAAGAAAGTGGATTCCCGATAATTGAGTTTGAATTAGAAGACATATACGATCTTAGCAAGCAATTTTTCCTTTGGGAATTTGCAACCGCAGTTGCTGGCTGGTCGTTAGGAATACAACCTTTCGATCAACCCAATGTGGAGCAAGCCAAAGTTGTTGCCCGTAAAATTATTAGTGATTTTCAATCTACCGGAAAACTGAATCTTCCCGATCCTATTTATGATTATGGAGGAATCAAAATTTATTTTGATAAAAAGTTTAATGGTTTGAAAGAGGCTGTCCCTGCACTATTAGAAAATTATATCAGTGGGAAAAATTACATCGCAATACAGGCATATTTAAATCCTACCGAAGAAGTTTTTGAACTTTTACAAATGTTTAGAAAAAGAATTCAGGTAGAATTTAAAGTTGCAACCACTTTAGGATTTGGACCAAGATTTTTACATTCAACTGGACAACTGCATAAAGGTGATGGTGGAAATGGATTGTTCATTCAGTTTATAGATAGCACTGATACAGAGGTTGAAATCCCTGATGAAGCTGGAAGCACAAAATCATCTGTATCTTTTGGAATCTTAATTAAAGCTCAGGCATTTGGCGATAGACAAGCATTGATTGATAATAAAAGAAAAGTAATGACTTTCGATTTAGGTAAAAACGTTTTAGAGAATCTAAAAATTATTAAAAATAGTTTTTGAATTGAGATTTTTAGTTATTGTAGAGTTACTCCTTTTGGGTGTTGTCTCATAAATCGACTTTTGTCAACCTGTCCCGATTTAATTGAGATCGGGTTCTAATTTTGTGCAAAAATCTAAACATTAGATACTGATACCGAAAGCATTCGGGAGGGAATGACATCTATGCGACAGCCATCTCAGCCAATCAGTAAAGGCCCAGCTCATTTCTGAATTTTTCGTAAATCATTTCATCTTTGAGCAGGGCCCCTTCTATCATACATACTTCCAAAGCAAAATCATTGGCAAGTTTATTAATTCTGAATGTTTCTATTCCTTGCATAAAACCCAAACTTAAAATAGCTGCAAAGGCATCCCCTGCACCGGTGCTATCTAAAATTTTTACCGATTGATTCGCATAATCATATCTTTTCCCGTTTTCAAATAAAGTTGCTCCATCTTTTCCACGCGTTACTGCAAAAAGACTTATGTTAAACTGTTCCATCAACTCAAAAGCAACTTTTTCTGTATTGTAGTTAATCTGAGTAATCATATCATTCAATTCGGTCATCTCTTTGTAATTTACTTTTATAACATCCGCAGTTTGCAAAGATTTAATTATTGTTTCTTCATCATAGAAAGAATTTCTCAAGTTCAAATCAAAGAAATATTTAACGCCGTTTTTACCGAAGAGACTTTGAATTGTGTTTCTGCTTATTTCAGAACGTTGTGCAAGAGTTCCAAAATATAAGCAGTCTGTTTCAGTGGAAATTAATTCATTCAAATCAGATGTATTTTCGATAAAGTCGAAGGCTCTGTCTGTATCTATCTCAAATTCTGGATTCCCTTCTTCATCCAGAATTACATTAGCAACTCCAGTAGGATGTAATATATCTTCTTGAATGAAGTTTGTATTGATTTCACACTTAGTCAATTGATCAAAAACGATTTTACCAAGTTGATCTTTTCCAACCCGGCTAACAATTGTACCACTGCCAAGTAATTTATTTATGTGATAAATATAATTTAGCGGGGCACCACCCAATCTTTTCTTTGTCGGATAGAGATCGAAAAGAATCTCTCCAATGGATAATATGTTCATAAAACTAAATACAACTAAAATGGAATTTTTGTAATATTCAATTTGTTTGAAATTTATAACAACAATATGAAAAAGAAATGAAAATTTTTCAAGTAAAATACTCACAAATATTGCCAATTTCTTTACAAAATGCGTGGAAATTTTTCTCTAATCCACGTAATCTTGATAAAATTACGCCTCCTTGGCTGAACTTTAAGATTACTTCAGAAGTTTCGCCCAAAATGTATGCGGGGCAAATAATTACTTACAAAGTGCGACCATTATTGAATATTCCTGCAACTTGGGTAACTGAAATAACTCACGTTCAGGAGCCGTTTTATTTTGTTGATGAGCAGAGATTCGGTCCATATAAAATGTGGCATCACGAACATATTTTCATTGAAATTCCCAAAGTCGGGGTTGAAATGCAAGATATTGTAACTTATGCTATTCCCTTTGGATTTTTAGGCACTATTGCAAATAAATTATTTGTAGAAAAAAAGATTAAAGAAATCTTTGATTATAGAAAGAAAACTCTCGAAGCAATGATGAACCCATCGGTAAACGAAAAAGGCGAGCTGGAATTCTTTAAAATCGAAGATATGAATTTGAAATAGAGACCTCAGAAAAATTATCGTGTTGTAATTTTAGCTCTGGAACTAACTAAAAAGTAAATTTTTGCTTAGTGTCTTGGAGACTTTTTGGCAAAAGAAAAATGCTACAACAACACACTTCGACTTCGCTCAGTGTAACACTCCTCGAATTTGCGCAGCGTAACACTCTTCGATAGCATTGCCACTCAGCGTGGCTTCGCAATTTTTTAAATTTAATTTTTCAGAAGTCTCCTGTATTAAAAATCTGATGCTTCTCAATTATCTCTTCGGGTATTCTTACTGGTTTACCTGAAGTAATTGAGACTAAAGTATAGACCATATATCCTTCTGCTGCCAATTTATTTGTGTTTTTACTCAATATCCAAAAATTAACTCCGACCGAAGCACCATTCCATTCTTTAATTTGAGTTTTTACTATTGCAGTATCACCAAACTTTAATGAACGCTTAAAGATTATATGTGCCTCACTTGCAACCCAATTATATCCTTGTTGATGATATTGTTCCATCGGATAATTATAATTATCCCGCATTTGTATATATCGTGCTGCTTGAACATAATCCAGATATTTAGCATTATGAACGTGATTATTCATATCAATATCATCAGGTCGGATTAAAATTTCTGATTCAAAAATTGCAAGCTGCATTTATTCTCCGTTTGTAAGATTGATTTGTTAAAAACTTGTATCTAATTTTACACACAAAAATAAAATCTATAATTTGGCTGAAGAAATAAAAAATTCCACTGATAAAAATTTAAGAGATAACTCTTCTCTTAATAATCTTACTTCAGACTCTTCTTATTTAAATCAAACTATAAGAACTCATTCAGAATATAAAAGATTGATAAAATTTTTTAGGGAAGATAAGACAGAGTTTTGGCAAAATGAAGTTAATAAACTAAGCTGGATTAAACATCCTGAAAAAATCAGAACAGGAAAGGGAGTTAATTCAAATTGGCTGATAGGTTCTAAATCAAATATAACCATTAACTGTATTGATAGGCATTTAATTTCTGATAATAAAAATAAAGCTGCAATTATCTGGGAAAGCGAGCCGGGTAAAAACTGGATTTTAACTTATCAGTTACTTTCTTCTTATATGTGCCGCACAGCCAATGTAATCAAGAAATTAGGGATTAAAAAAGGAGATAAGGTCTGTATAATATGCGGTAGTTTGCCTGAAACAATTTTCTCGGCACTCGCTTGTGCAAGAATTGGCGTTACCTTTACAATTCTCAATCCCTTAAATTCAATTAACCTTTTATCCAAAAAAATTCAACTCGGAAGTTTCAATCTCATAATTATTGCAGATTCCATTTATAGAAAGGGAGCAGTTGTTGATATTAAAAATAAAATTGATTCCGCCCTCGAACTTATCTCATCTGATATAAGGAAACTTATTTTTCGTAGAATTAAAAACAGTGATTTAAATCTTATCTCAGGAAAAGATTTTCTATTCTCTGATTTAGCAGAAGATGTTTCAGATGAGTGTAAACCTGTAACCTACAACAACAATCATCCGCTTTTTTCTTTTTTTGATTATGATGAAAATGGAAATCTTCAGGAAAAATTTTTTAATAGTGCTGGATTTATGCTTCAAACCTTTACTTCTTCTTTATATGCTTTTGATTTAAATGCCGATGATATATTCTGGTGTAACAGCGACTTCTCTTCATCAGTAGGGATTGCTTATGGAATTTTTGCTTCGCTTCTACACGGAATATCTGCTTTTGTGTATGAAGGTTTACCTGGTTATCCTTCTAAAGAGAGATTTTGGAAGCTTATTAAAAACTACAAAATCACAAAACTTCTTACTGAAGATTATATATTAAAAGCTTTGTTAGAGTTGGATGATAAAATAAATCCGGATGATTTAAGTTCTTTGAAATTTATTTCAATTACAGGTAATCCATTAACTGAAAATGACTGGAATAGAATTTTTTCAGAAGTTTGTAGCGAAAAAATCCCTCTTTATAATTGCTTTATACCACCTGAGTTTGGAACAATACTTTTCTCAGAAATTCCGGGAATAACAGAAACCAAACCTGGATATTTAAATTCAGATTTTCCATCATCGGATTTTAATTTGATTAATTTTGAAAAACTTAATTCTTTAGATGATATTGGGCAACTTGCTTTTTCTGACAGTTTTCCAATATTAGATAAAAATCAAGCTAAGAATAAGATTGTCAGGATAAAAAGGAATAAACTTGTTTTAACCCATTACAAAGCAACTCTTCTCGATAATAAAATAAAAATTCTAAACAGGACTGATGATAAACTTCTTATTGCTGGAGAACTCATTAATAAAAGAGAAATTCAATCAGTAATAGAGGAGCATCCGAAAGTGAAGTTCTGCAAAATTGAATGCAAATCAGATTCAGTTTTGTATTTAGTGCCGGTGGCATTTGTAGAACTCAATGATAAACAGGACGGAACTCTTCTGTTTAAGGAAGAACTTCGCAATTTAGTTGAGCAAAAAATTTCTGTTGCAGCAAAACCTGTAGATATAATTTTTACAGATTAAATTATTCGAAATCATTTTCTTCTTCCTGATTGTTAATCATTGATTTAAGTTCATCTGTAAAGAAAAATTTTTCTTCGCCAAATGCAGGTTTCAAATCTGAGAACCATATTGCTTCTTGATTATATTCAGCAAAAAACGGGCGTGCTACCCAATCAGGATTTCTTCCTTGAATCATTCTGAAAACCATCACTTTTTCATTTCGTATTTCGCTAACTCCTAATAGCTGAACCTTACCGGGAAGACAAGACATACTTGGTCCCCTGACTGTTCTACATATTCCACTTATTTGCTGATAACATTTTCTGAAAATATTCCAGGCTTCAATTAAAGGTATAGAAAAATAATGCTGCGCCCCAGTATTACGGGCAATGAACATATAATATGGAATGCAGCCAAGTTCTACTTGTTTTTTTAACATTTTTGCCCAAAGGTCTGGATTATCATTTATATGTTTTAACACTGGAGATTGTGTTCTAATTATTGCTCCTGTATTTAATATTCTTTGAATTGCATCTTTTACAAAATCATTTTCTAATTCAATCGGATGGTTAAAGTGTGCCATAAAAGCTAAATGTTTGCCGGCTTTTTTTACTTCTTCAAAAAGTTTTAGTAAGTCATCAGCGTCATCATCATTAATGAATCTAAAAGGCCAATAACCTAATGCTTTTGTGCCGATTCTTATATTTTTAATATGAGCAAGTTCTTTTGTTAACAATGGACTGATGTATGTTCTTAATATTTTTGTTTTCATTATAAGTGGGTCGCCTCCTGTAAATAAAACATCTGTAACTTCAGAGTGTTCTTTCAAATAGTTATGAAGTTTATTTGCCTCGTTAGAAGCGAATTTGAGTTCATCAATCCCTACAAATTGAGGCCATCTAAAACAAAATGTACAATAAGCATGACAAGTTTGACCTTGACTGGGGAAAAATAAAACAGTTTGTTTATACTTATGTTGAACACCAAATAATTTTTCTCCCTCAAAACTCGGAACATTTAATTGAACCTGTCCGGCAGGATGAGGATTTAATTTCATTCTGATTTCATCAGCAACTTGTTTGATTTGTTTTTTATCAAAAGTTCGTTTTCTTATTTCAGAGATAAGATTATAATGATCTGAAATAAGCATCTCTTTTTGTGGAAATGTTAATATAAAAATTGGATCATTGGGAATTTTTGACCAATCTATTAAATAATCAGTAACATAATTATTTGTCTTAAAAGGAAGAACAGAACCAACTACTTCAATATCATTTATCAAATCATTAGTAAATGATTTGACTTGTGAAATTTCTCTGAAATTAGACAGAGTATATGATTTGTATTTCATAATGAACCTCTTATAATTCTATAGTATCGGGATTAAAAATTAACTTAAATAATCATTGACATATAAGTATCAAATCATCTTATAAAAAGACATATACTTTTCCTTAGTAAGAATGTGGGTTTAATTAATTAACTTTAGCTGTAATATATGTGTTTAATAATTAAAGTCAATCCAAATCGTATTAAAAGGAGATTATTTTTCAGATGATGTTTCAATATGAAATAACGTTTATTTGATTATGTTATTGATTAACCAGCGGTGAAGAGAAATAAAATCGTAGTAGATTTTTGCTGAGAAGTCAATTATATCAACATTTTTCAAATCATCAAGAGAAGGTTTTTCGAAGTAAGAATAAAGTCCGTTATATAAAAAGAACTTTTTAAATTTATAACTTTTATCATAACCACGCGGTGTTTTTTTAAGTTCTCTACCACCGATTTTATATTGAGAATTCTTGGTTATTTGTGTTATCACTTCTTCAAGTTCAATTGCGTTTTCTTCCTGAGATATAATCTCTCTGAATTTAACAAGCTGTTTATTGCTAAACCTGTAAATACCAGAACCAAGGAATATTTGTCCTGGTTCTAAGTGAAAATAAAATCCGGGACATTCCATCCTTGACTCGTTACCTTCCCAAATGTAAATGCCAAGATTGGTTTTATACGGTTTTTTATCTTTGGAAAATCTCATATCACGATGAAACCGAAATATTGATTTATCTACTTTTGGTATTGCAATTATTTCAGGTGCAAATTCTCGTATTCTCTCTCCAATTTCAACTACAAAATTTGATGCGGGAATTAGAAATTCATTTTCAAATCTGGATTTATTTTTTGCAAACCATTCTTTGTTATTGTTTTTTGATAAGTCACGAAGAAATTTTTCTGTTACAAATGGAAATAGTTCTTTGCTCATTTTTCTCGAAAGCCTTTCAAAGAAATTTTTACTAATTCTAAAACTAAAATACCTTTTATTCATTCAAAACAAAATAAATACTTATTAACATTGTTATTTTATTGAGGAGTTTCACATCTGTCCGAAATAAATTTAAATCTGAATAATAAACTCTGATTTTAGTTCAAAATGAAAGAATATAAATTCATTTTTAATTGAATCCATTATAAAAATGTATTACTAATTATTTATTAACTGGTTTAGTTAAATTTGGCTAAAGCCCATAATATCCCAGTCTTATTATAACAGTTGGATAAATCCAACTGCAATAGATAAAAACACATCATAAGAGCATTTATTGCAGTTCACTTCCGTGAACTGAAAAAAATAAAAAGCAAAGACAGGCTTTAGCCACATAAATAAATTTATTTTGGACAGCACTGATGAGTTTAACTAATGCCCATTAAAACTTCTTTTCAAATTGATTTTATAAACTATAGATGTTATTTTAAATTCAAACTTTAAAGGAGTTTATATGAAAACTTCATCCCTAATCGTTGTCATTCTAATAATTTGCTTCGGTCTTGCCAATCCTCAAACAAAGTTAAAAAATTTAACAGATGATTTTAATCAAGCAACCTTTGATGAACCATTTATCAAAAATCAAGTTTTAGGACCGAATGACCCCAAATATCTTTCATTGCAGAATCAAGTTTCTCTCATACGAGCAATTTATCCATTAAAATTATCGAACGGTAATCTTGCAGTATTTTATTTCAGTTCATTTTCTGCTCAAAGACTTAATGTAGCTTTAAGCTCAGATGACGGAGTTAATTGGCATTCTACTATCCCAATTCAGCCATATAACTACACACAAACAACTCAACAAATTTCTGCCATACAAACAAATAGCGGAAGAGTAATTTGTGTTGCTGCGCCAAGCTCGAATTCTCTTGCAAGTAGATTTTTGTTATTCTACTCTGATAATTCTGGAATTAACTGGACAGGTCCAATAAATGTTGGCTCTGGTGTAATTGGGACTATTGGCAAAAACTTTGACCTGAGTTTAAATCAGAATGGTGATTTGATAATTTCTTACCAGAATATTAATAATGAATATTTTTTCAGGAGAAGCACTGATAATGGGTTAAACTGGAGTGATGAAATACCCGTTCAAGCAAATACAACTGATTCTTTTGGAAAAATTGTTGAGTTAAATTCAAATCAACTTGGTTTTATTTATTCGGATGTTGAAAACTCCATTTACAGAATCAGAATAAAAACTTCAACAAATAATGGAACTAACTGGTCAAATCCACAGACAATTTATTCTGATACTGCAAAAATAAATTTTATGAAAGTTGTCAAAACTGCTGATAATAAAATTCACATTGTTTTTGAAAATGAAATCCGCAAAACTTTCATAACTCACTTTTCAACACAGGTTAATTATACATTAAAAGATATTTACACTATTCAAAGCACTAATAACGGAACAAACTGGTCAACAGTTTCTCCTTTCACTAAATATAAAGGCAGAGATGAATTAGTAAATGTTGGATTTTCAAACGATAAACCTTATGTAATTTTTAATTCAAGCAGATTTGATTCCATTGAAACTAATTTGAAGTTCTGGTATGGGCAAGTAGGAGTTGTGAATGATAACAATGCTCCACCAATATTGATATCATATCAACATACTTCGCCGCAAGTTAATGTGCCAATTATTGTTAATGCAGTAATCCTAAATACAAGTCAGATAACACAAGCTCAACTGAATTTAGTAAGAAACGGCGTTCAAATTTCACCACTTCAAATTTATGACGATGGTTTGCATAACGATGGACTTGCAAATGATAATGTATGGGGAAATAGTCTCGGGACTTTAAATAATATGATACTGATAATTTATAGAATTCAGCTTCAAGACGCTGCTGGTAATTCTTTATCATTTCCAGGTGGCAGGATTGAATTATTAAATTATGAAAAAACTTCACACTTTTTTGATGTCAATCGTTTCAAAGTTCCAATTTCTAACGATGGAGTTATTGCAGATGTTACAATAAATGGACAATCGGGTGGAAGATATGATGAGGGCTCGATTGTTTTCTCGGGTGGATTTTTCTTATCAGGTTATAGAAACAATCAACTCTGGGCTAACGGAATTGCAACCGCTTCAAGAATAAACGACTATTTACCCGGAATTTTTGATACTGTATCAACTCAGCTTGATAATAACTTTTTTATTGTTGATGTAAATGATCCTCCCTTTGGAGCAAGTTGGCAAAATTGGGTTAATGCAGTAAATCTCGGAGCTGATTTTTATGATGGAAATGGTGACGGAATCTATAATCCAATTGATTTAAATGGAAACGGTCAATGGGATCCGAATGAAGATAGACCCGGTCTTGTTGGAAATCAAACAACATTTTTCGTTTACAGTGATAAAGCTCCATCTGTTTTTAGAAGATTTAATGTAAATCCATTGGGAATTGAAATTCGACAAACTACTTATGCATTTATGAATACAGAATATTCTCTTAACAATACTGTATTTGTGAAATATGATATTTTAAATAAATCAGGTTCGGATTTGGATTCTGTCATCTTCAGTGTTTGGGCGGATGCAGATATTGGTTATAATTATTTTGAAGATTTTGCTGGTTCAGATACACTCAATCAAGCAATTTATACTTACAAAACAGCAGCCGATCCAACTTACGGTTCAAATCCGCCTTCGTTTTTCCATTCACTTTTGCAAGGACCAATTGCTTACATACCCGGAGAAACATTTATTGATTTAAACAATAACGGAATTTTTGATCCGGGAGTTGATACTCCAATTGATACAGCTTATAACATTCGAGGACAAATATTAGGAATAGATACTTTGCCTGGAGCAAAGAATCAAAAAATTTCGTCTTCAATGCATACAATTAAATCAAACATTTTTTTAGGAGATCCTTCGACAGTAAATGAAATAAGAAATGTTCAAATTGGTAGAACCTCAAAAACAGGAGAGTTTATTGATCCTTGTAACTGGACTTATGGAACGGTTATAGGAGTTAACTGTAATCAAGTAAATCCAAAGTTTATGTATTCAGGCGACCCTGAGATAAATTTTGGATGGCTTAACTCCATTGGAGTTGATCAAAGAACATATTTAAATGTTGGTCCTTTTAATCTTAAGAATAATAAAAGCAATAAATTAGTTGTTGCTTATGTTGGCAGTCGCGGAAGCAGTCCAAAAAATTCTGTAACTATAGGTAAGCAGAATTTAAATTCAATACGAGAAGCATATTGGAAAAACTTTCCTGTAATAGTTTCAGTAGAAGATGATAAAAACGTTCTACCAGACAAATTTGTATTATATCAAAACTACCCAAACCCGTTTAATCCTAGTACCACGATCAGTTGGCAATCTCCAGTAGGCAGTAGGCAAACAATAAAATTGTATGATATTCTAGGAAGAGAAATTGAAACAATAGTAGATGGATATTACGAAGCAGGAAAACATTCTACATTCTACATTATAAATTCTACATTACCTTCTGGAGTTTATTTTTATCAATTGAGAGTAACCGACCCTTCAACTGGCTCGGTTGTTTATAAGGATACGAAGAAAATGATTTTAAGTAAGTGATAATAAAACGCTGCCGGATAATAGATAAATTTTATTGAATACAGAGGAGCTATAATGAAACCTATTAAAATTTTAATGATTATCTTTTTCCTGATACCCAGTTTAAATAGTCAGACTCAATATTCCTGGCGATATTACACCACTGGTAACACTGGTATACAAGGCGATTATGTTGAGGCTATCTGGATTGATCACGACGGTAATCCGTATATTGCCGCTTATACTCCCGGATGGGAAGAGGGTGGATTTGCAAAATTAATTCAGGCTGAAAACAGATGGATAAATTATTCTAATGTTGATTATCCGGTAATCGGAAATATTAATGATGTTGGCGCATCTCGCATAAGTGATATAGTTGAAGGTGAAAATGGAATTTTATGGATGGCTCACTGGCGTGGCTTATTAAAATTTGATCCTGCAGTTGGTGGAAGCTCGATTCAATTTTGGGGTGCAAACAACTCAATTCATCCTGGTGGTCGTACTCAAGAAATTACAATGGCTCCCGACGGATCATTATGGATGTCAGTTGTATCAGTAACCTGGGGAAATGGCGGACTCGTAAATTATAATCCCTCAACTAATGTATGGCGTTATTGGGGATATGGCAGCACTGCCAACAATTGGCCAAGTACAGTTGCATCGTGTGATAATGTTTCAATCCAAGAGATACAAGGTGGTGGTTATTCCGTATGGATTTCTGCAACAGGTAATGTTATTGTCTTTAACACTAATACCCAACAGTTTACTACCTATACTTTTAATTATAACCCCGGCGACCTTGTAAAATTACCTGGTCAAGATTGTGTTGATGCGCAGAATAATCTTTGGATGATAAGATTCAACTCAGTTTCTCCATTTTACTTCCTTGAGTATAAAACACAAAATGGACAGTGGATTGCTCCACCCCAACCTCCAATACCATCTGTTCTAGACGATATATGGGCATTCAAAGCTTATGGAAATAATAAAGTATTATTGGTGGATGGTAGTAGCAATCTTTGGCATTTCAATGGAACTTCCTGGCAAAGTCTTGGTAACTGGAGACA
>Ga0209381_1001677_pt1 | contig 33443 bp, 24 predicted proteins | sample DewCreD2012metaG_FD_184111 | JGI IMG/M metagenome (GOLD analysis project Ga0209381, IMG submission 184111) | Hot spring sediment bacterial and archeal communities from British Columbia, Canada, to study Microbial Dark Matter (Phase II) - Dewar... ... | reverse complement strand
CCGTGCAGCGCGCGCTCGCCGGCAACATCTTTCGTCAGGCGACGATCGGGCCGTCCGATCCCCATCGCACCACGCCGTAGCACGACGCGCACGTCGCGTCAGCGACGTGGTTCACCGGACGGATACGTTTGTCAATCGGTAGATCGTCTTCTGGCCAGCGGCCAGGCATAGCCAGTGCTCCTAGCCGTAACTGCGTTTCTCGGCGTCCCTGCGCAGCGTTGCCAGCAAGGCTGCGTTTCGCCAGCCGACAATCTCTGCTGGTGCGGGCGGGAATAGGCCGACGTGTGTCCGCCGGTCTGATTGCGGGGGGAGGTAATGAGCCACTGTGAGCTGCACCCGAGCTGGCTGTAGTCGCGGGGTTCGCCGCTTCTTGCTTGGCGTGGCTCTGGTGTCCGGTATCGTACTCGAGTCGGCGTCTATGGCCCAAGACTGGCCGATGTGGCGGCACGACCCACAACGGACCGCCGTGCAGCCCCTCCCGGGCCAGCCCTTTCAAGGTGCATCGATTTCCAGGAATTGGCCCATGTTGACGGTCTGGTAGCAGCTTCTCCCCGCGTGGCCGGGTGGCGGCGCGGGGAGGGTGGCGATGGGCAACGGGAAGGCGCGGGTTGGGACGAGGCTGATCGTCGCGGGCGAGGCGTTCGAGAGGTTGATGGCGGGCAGCCCGGAGGGCTTGATCGCGCGCGGCGCCATGGAGAACGCGTTGTCGGCGGACGCGCTGGATGAGCTGTTTGGCGCGGCGGCGAAGCAGCAATACACGCGGCAGTTGCTGTTCTCGTCGGTGGTACGCACGACGTCGTTGGTGACGTGCCGGATCCGCGCTTCGGTGCACGCCGCGTACCAGAAGATGCAGGGCGAGCTGCCGGTGAGCGTGCAGGCGCTGTACGAGAAGCTCGCGCACATCGAGCCGGGCGTCTGCGCGGCGCTGGTCCGGCACGTCGCCGACCGGCTCGGGGCGGTGATCCACGAGATGGGGGCCGAGTTGCCGCCGTGGCTGCCGGGTTTCGACGTGCGGATCTTGGATGGCGCACATCTCGCGGCGGCCGAGCGGCGGCTGGAGGTCGTTCGCGGCAGCGTCGCAGGCCCGCTGCCCGGCCACTGCTTGGTGGTGCTCGATCCGACGAAAATGATGGTCACGGATACCATCCCCTGCGAGGACGGCCACGCGCAGGAGCGCTCCCTGACCGACGACATTCTGGCGTTGGTGCGGCCCGGTCAGATCTGGATGGGCGACCGGAACTTCTGCACCGCCCGGATGCTCTGGGGCATCGTCGACCGGGATGCCTTCCCCGTGATCCGCCAGCACGCAACGAACGTTGCGTGGCGCCCGGTCGGCAAGCGGCGAGGTTGCGGACGCATCGAGAGCGGGCGCGTCTATGAGCAGGAGATTCTGGTCTGGGACGGGGACCCGCTCGGCCACGCGCTGCACGTCCGGCGCATCACCTTGCGCCTGGACAAGCCGACGCGCGACGGCGAACAGGAAATCCATATCCTGACCACCTTGCCGGAACGCCTGGCGGGCGCCAAGCGCATCGCGCGCCTCTACGCCCGCCGGTGGCTCCTGGAGACGGCGTTCCAGGAGATCCAGAAGATGCTCAACGGCGAGATCGAAACCCTCGGTTACCCGCGAGCCGCTCTGTTCTGTTTCTCCCTTGCCCTGGTCGCGTACAACATCATCTCGACGGTCAAAGCGGCGCTCCGTGCGGCCCACGGAACGAAGCGCGTCCAGGAAGAGGTTTCGGACTACTACATCGCCGAGGAGATCCGCGCGGCCAACACCGGAATGGACATCTTCATCGCACCCGAGCAATGGCGCGTCTTCGAGCACGCCACCCCGGAACAGCTTGCGCCGTTCCTGGTCCGGGTGGCTCGCGGCGTCAACCTCGCCGCCCTGCGCCGCCACCCGCGAGGGCCCAAGAAGCCCGTCCCACCTCGCACGCGCTACCGCACTCACACCCACGTCTCCATCGCCAGACTATTCAAACAGGCCACCGGGAGAACGACACCTTGAAAGGGCTGCCGTCGAAGGGTTCATTGCGGATGGGCCTGCGGCAAGTTCCGCGATCGATCCTGCTTGGGCTTGTTCTTGCGGTCCCCATTTTCCTGTCCACCCTTTCCCTCGCCCAGGACTGGCCGATGTGGCGCCACGACCGGCAACGTACCGCCGTTCAGTCCCTCCCCGGCCTGATCGACATCCCCGCCGTCAAGTCGAGCCTCCCCCTCGGCGGCTCCCTCGGCGGCACCCAGTTCCTGGTCCACGACGTGAACCTCGATGCACAACCCGAAGTCGTCCTCATCCGCGGCGGCCGCGTCGTCGCCCGCCGCTTCGATGGTACCCTCGTCTGGACGACCGAACCCCTCGCCGCATGGTGGGTCCTCGCCGTCGCCGACCTCGACCGCAACCACCGCCCCGAAGTCTGGGCCGCCTCCTACTGGACCGGCGTCTTCGCCATCGATGGCACCACCGGCGCCATCCTCTGGCGCACCGACCCCACGCTCAACGCCCGCCAAGCCCCCACCGTCTTCCCCATCGACCTCGAACCCGATGGCACCCTCGAACTCTACGTCGGCGACTGGGGCGGCTCGATGGGCGGTGGCGGCACCGGCCGGATCTACGCTTTCCCAGCCGGCTTCTCCGGCTCCCTCCCCGTGACCTTCCTCGACGTCTCCGCCCACGGCTACTGGAACGCCTACGGCCAGGACCCGGGCGACATGGACGGCGACGGCCAGCCCGACATCCTGGCCCTCTCCCACGACCACGCCATCCTCTACGATCCCGTCTCGGGAGCTCCGCGCCTGACCAGCCCCGACCTGGCGCCGTTCCCCTATGGCGCGGCGCAACTCACCCTTGCCGACATCGACCGCGACGGCCGCGACGAGGCGATCATTGCTTCGAACAACGCCGGCGGACTCTTTCCCAGCGCCAGGCGATTCGGCGTCCTCGAGGTCGAGGCCGGCGCCCTTACCGCCCGCTGGCAGATCTTCCTCGACCCCACCGTCGGACAGCACCGCTTCCTCCGCCGCCCCGTCGGCGACCTCCTGCCCGGCGGTCCGTTCGAACTCGTCCACTCCGTCTACGAACCCGCCGCCGGCTGGTCCACCCGACTCTACGCCGGAGACGCTTCCACCGGCGATCCGCTTCTCACCATCCCCAATCTCGTCGCCGTCGCCCTCGCCGACCTCGATGCCGACGGTTCCCCGGAACTGCTCGGCGTCGATGCCCCGGCCGATACCGTCCCGGAGTTCTCCACGCTCCGCGCCCTCGACTTTCGCCCGGGCGCGCCCCCGACCGCCACCGAACTCTGGTCCGCCGAACGCGCCGCTCTGCTCGGCGAACCGACTCCCTGGTTCCGCGACAACAGGCCGCTCATGGTTTCACCCACAGGGCTTTCCGAACCCCGACTGCTCGTTGTCGGAGATCCTTCCGGCGACAACCGTGCCGACGAAGTCCACGCCCTCCGGCCCGCCGACGGTACCACCCTCGCCCGCCTCGCCGTCGAACCCTTTGCCCTTCCCGTTGCCGCCAGGACTGCGCCATCTGCCGCGCGGTTCGCCCTGTCCACCACCGATGGCTCGATCGCTTTCCGCGACGCCGACCTTGCCCTCCTCAACGACGTCGCGTTGCCGCTCGGTGTTCCCGACCTCATCGAGCGCAACTTCGCCATGGCGTCGCCCCCCGTCGTCGCTGCAGTCGGCGGTTCGCCTCTTCTTCTCGCCGTCGATTCCGCCGCCCGCCTGTCCGCTTTCCGGACCGCTCGCGCCTCCCCCGATCGCGCTCCCGCCGCCGTCTGGACCGCCGATCTCCGTCCCGCCGGCTCTCCGTACGCCCAACTCGATCCCGCCATGCCCGGCGGACCGGCCGCCGTCTATGCCGCCCGACACCCCGACGGACGGCTCCTCCTTCGCATGCTGGCCGCAGCCGACGGCTCCGAACGCCTCGCCGTCGAGCTTGCCTTGCGCCAAGACGTCAACCTCAACTGGGACCCGCTCCCCCTCCGGGATGCCGCCGGTACGACCTACGCCCTCGGCGTCTCCACCCGCGACGGCCGCTCCGACGAAATCCGACACCTCGCTCTCGACCCCTTGTCGGGCGACCGCACCGACCTCGGACTCACCCGCATCGCCACCGGCGGCACCGACTACTGCGCCGCGGCCTTCGACCGCAACGCCGACGGCTTCGACGACTACTGGGTCATGACCGCCTCCAGCGGCCGCGTCGTCGACCCCCGAACCGGCGCCCGTCTCGTCGACCGCGAATCGGTCGCCACCATGGGCGGCCTCACCCTCACCGACCTCGATGGCGATACGCTCGTTGACGTCTACCACGACGCCACCTACGGCCCCCAACGCTCCGACCTCGACTTCCGGCGCATCTGGCGCGGCACCTTCTCGCACGCCTTCGGCTCCGTCCTCACCACCTCCGCCGGCGAGCCCCGCATCGGCACCGCACGGCACGCCTCTGCCGTCTTCGACCTCTACCGCGGCTCCGACGGTACCCTCCTCCGGTCCGTTGTTCTCGCCGGCGGCGCCGCCTACCCCGACGAGGCCTCCGCCCGCGCCGCCGGCGCCGAGCCCGGAGTCCTGACCAACATCATCGGCGCCGAGAACCTCACCGGCCTCGGCCACCACTCCTTCGTCTTCGGCTCCACCGACGGCTGGCTCTACGCCGTCTCCGTCGAGGACGCCGCGATCGATTGGGCCTACGACTTCCGCGCCGCCGTCGGCGAACCGATCGCCGCCGATGTCGATGGCGACCTCCAGTCCGAGATCGTCGTCTCCGTCGGCGACGGCCACGTCCACACCATCGACCGCCAGGAGATCTGGCCCCCCGACGAGGTCTGGGACACCGACGGCTCCTTCGTCGCCCTCTCCGCCGCCGACGACCTCGACGAGATCGACACCGCGGCCGCCGCCGCCGCCAACTGGCGCCCCGCACCGCTCGCCTCCCGCTACCAGTACCGCCTGCTCACCGACGACGGCGTCGTCGTCCTCGACTGGACCACGACGACCACTACCGGTTTCGTCCTCGACGGCCTCAGCCTCCAACTTGGCCGCCGCTACGTCGTCGCCGTCCGCGCCCTCGGCACCGTCGCCGGCGAACCGGCTGCCTCCGCCGAAACCCTCTCCGATGGCTTCACCGTCGTCGACCGCGCACCTCCCACCGCCCTCGTCTCCGCCTCGCCGTCCCCCTTCTGGCCCGACGGTTCGGGTCCCCATCCGGAAACCGTCGTCTCCGTTTCCCTCTCCGACCGCGTCGGCCTGCTCCGCTACCGCACCGTCGCCACCGACCCGTCCGGCGAAATCGTCCGCGACTTCGGCTCCACCGAGATCGGCGGCTTCCACCACGATCGCTCCTTCCCCTGGGACGGTCGCGACCACTCCGGCCTGATCGTTCCGCCGGGCCTCTACCGCATCGTCGTCACCGCCTTCGACCTCGCCGCCTTCAACGCCGCCGCCGAGACCACCGTTCGCGTCTGCGACGCCGAGGGCGACGACTCCGGCCTCTGCCCCGCCGTCGAACCGGACGCCGGCGACGCCGCCGAAGAAGCCGGCTCCGAAGCCTCCGCCGACCTCCCCCATCCCGACGACGGCCCGCTCGACACCGACGACGATACGCCCGGCGCCACCGGCTGGTCCGGCGGCGGAGGCGGCTGCGGCTGCCGCGCGACCGGCGATTCCCGAAACGCCTGGATGCTCCTGATCGCCTTGGCGTGGAGCATGCTCCATGTGCGGCATCTTCGGCTTCGTCACCACCGGTAACCGCTCGCTCGACGACGTCGACCTCGACGCCGCCGTCCGCGCCCTCCGCCACCGCGGCCCGGACGACGCCGGCGTCTGGCGCCACCGCGCCCCCGACCTCCAGGTCGGCCTCGCCATGACCCGCCTCGCCGTCGTCGACCTCTCCCCCGCCGGCCGACAGCCGATGACCTCCGACGACGGCAACGTCACCCTTGTCTACAACGGCGAGGTCTACGACGTCGGCCCCCTCCGCCGCGAGATCGAGTCCGCCGGTCACCGTTTTCGCGGCCGCTCCGACACCGAGGTCATCCTGCGCGGCTACGAGGCATGGGGCTCCGCCGTCGTCCACCGCCTCCGCGGCATGTTCGCCTTCGCCGTCTGGGACGCCCGCCGGCGAACCCTCTTCCTCGCCCGCGACCGGCTCGGCGTCAAACCGCTCTACCTCTCCCACGGCCCGGGATGGCTCGCCTTCTCCTCCGAAGTCCGCGCCCTCGTCCATGCCCGCGTCGTCGGCGCCTCCGTTCGCCCCGAAGGTCTCCAGACCTACCTCGCCTTCGGCTCCGTCGCCGAACCCTATACGATTTTCTTCCACGTCGAACCCCATCCCCCAGCCCATTTCTCCGAATGGTCCGGCGGAAACCTCGTCACCCGCCGCTACTGGGATCTCCCCCTCCCCGACCTCGCCCCCGTCTCTTCGGCCGACGCTGCCGAGCGCGTCGGCGCGGCCCTCCGCGAAGCCGTCGCCGTCCGCCTCGAAGCCGATGTGCCTCTCGGCCTCTTCCTCTCCGGCGGAGTCGACTCCACCGCCCTCCTCGCCGCCGCCCACCGCGCCCGGCCCGGCTCCATCCGCACCATCACCCTCTCCTTCGCGGAACGGCAGTGGGACGAGGGCCCCCTGGCCGCCGAAACCTCCCGCTCGTTCGGCGCCCACCACCAGGACGTCCGCCTCGGTCCCGACGAAGCGCTTCGTCTCGTTCCTCAAGCCCTCGCCGCCCAGGACCAACCGTCTCTCGACGGCCCGAACACCTTCCTCGTCTCCCGCGCCGCGCGCACGGCCGGCCTGACCGTCGCCCTCTCCGGCGTCGGTGGCGACGAGCTGTTCGTCGGCTACCGCCGCTTCGCCGATTTCGAACGCCTGCTCCGCCTCCCCGGTCGCACCCTCCCGCTCGCGCGTCTCCTCTCCGAGCGCCTCGCGGCCGCGGCCGGCGCGGCCGCCGCCCCCTGGCTGTTGCGGAAAGTCCTCTGGGTCGGCACCGCGCTGCACGACCCCCGCCTGCTCTATGCCGGCCTACGCTCCGTCTTCCTGCCCGATCGCGTCGAAGAGCTGATGACCCCGGGCTCGGTGCGGCTTCCTCTCTTCCCCCCCGCCGACGTTTCCCCCGCCGGCTGGGCCGCCGTCGGTGGGCCCCATCCCGCCGACCCCGTCCGCCTCTTCACCGACCTCGAGCTTTCCAACTACCTCCGCAATACCCTCCTGCGCGACACCGACGTGATGAGCATGGCGCACGGCCTCGAGGTGCGCGAACCGCTCCTCGATCATCGGCTCGTCGAAACCGTCCTGCCGTTGCCCGCTTCGCTCAAGCGCGACGGCCGGCGCAAGAAACCGCTGCTCGTCGATGCCTCCGCCGATTCCGCCGTCCGGGCCGCCGCCCGCCGCCCCAAGCGCGGTTTCGAACTCCCCTTCGACCGCTGGCTGCGCGCCGAACTGCGGCCGATGGCCGAAGCCAACATCGAGGCCGCCGTCCGCCACTCCGATGGCCTCCTCGAACCCGCCGTCGTCCGCTCCGTCTGGCGCGCCTGGCTCGACCGCAACCCCACCATCCGCTGGTTCCACCCCCACGCCCTCTCCAACCTGGGCGCGTGGTGGACCGCCCTTCGCACCGCTCCATGAATCCTGCACCTCGCCTTTCCACGCGAACGGTCGCTGCCCGGCTTGTTCGCTGCCTGCCTGATCTCGCTCGCAAGCTCCTCGAAGGCCGCTCCGGCAATGACTCCACCACCCCAGACCCGACGGCATCTCTCCACCCGCCACCCTCTCCCCAGGCCGAGTGGTCGGCCGTCGAGGAGTTCACCTACTATGCGCCCGGGCCGGATGAGCTTGATCGCCAGCTTCGTCGCCAGCTGGACTGGCGCGACCAGGCCTACTGGCACGGGATCGCGACTGCTCGAGCACTCGGCGTTGCGCGCCGCGCCGTGGTCGACGGTCGCGCCGTCCTCGATCTCGGTGCCGGTGAAGGGCTGCTGGCGCATGCTCTCGCCACTCATTTCTCGCCGGCTGCTGTCTGGGCCGTTGACGCAGTTCCTACCCAACTGTGGGCTGCGGCCGTCACTTCCAACACCCCGAATGTCCACTTCCTCGTCGCGGACGGACGTCGGCTCCCCTTTCCCGACGATTCTTTCGACCTGGTTGTCTGTAATCTCTTCCTCCATCACATTCCGGACAGGTCCGTGCTTTTTCGCGAAATCCGCCGCGTTCTCCGCCGTGGCGGCTCGCTGCGTGCCCTCGAACCCAACCTCCTGGTGAACTGGATCGCTCGGCATCCCGGGAGTCGCAACGAGCGGCCTCTCCTGGCTTGGGCTTTGGCCGCCGAAGCGCGACCCTTGTTCGCGGACGTCACCACGCACTACTGGTGGGTGCGGCTGGCAACGGACCGGCTCGGCCCTCTGTCCCCCGGGTTCGTTCTCACGGCAACCTGCCGGGATGATCGAGCGCCGCCGGGTCGGCTGAATCCGACCACACTCGAACCGACCGGCATCGGTCGCCTGATGCTCGACCCTCTCCTAGGTCACCGCGTCCACGCGGAACAGCAACTGCGGAAGATTCGCGACCATCTCGCCAAGCGGACCGTGGCCTAATGGCACAACAGTTCGGCCTCGCTCGCTGTTCTCATCGTCGAATCGTACCTACGGCCGCGCCGCCGCCCGACGACCATCCTTCGCCATCCTTCAAAAATGTCAGGACGATTCGACCTTTCCAAACACCAAATGGCTTGTCGCGCCAAGTTTCATCGTGGCCGCCAACCACCCGTCTCCCTGCCGGCTTCGCCTCCCTTGCTCCGGCTGCCTTGTCGCCCTCAATCGCTTCCCTCTCAACTCTGCGCCGCTCGAACATTGCCACCGCACCGGGTCACCAGCGCGGCGTTCGCGGTCGCGTACCCGAGCACACGGTTCGGCTTTGCGTTCCTTCCTCCCTCGCTATGGCACGCGCTGCCGCGCGTCGCGCCGAGCGTGGTTATGAGCTCCACGCCCTCCCTAACCTGGGCGCGTGGTGCCGAGAACTGTGCGTCAACCCATGACCGAATCGATCCGTGGGTTCGTACGGAAGGCGCTTCGCGTCGGTCGCGCCGAGTTGCTCGATCTGCCTCTCGCCCTCATTCAGAACTGGCCGGGTCGCCTTGGCAATGCATTGCGCGTCAATTACTACCGCGCCCGTCTGAAGCACGCCGGTCGTCATCTCCGAATTGGACGAGCCGTGATGATCGTCGGGCCCGAGCAGATCTCCCTCGGTCACCACGTCTCCATAGACGATAACGTCGTGTTGATTGCCGGAGCCCTGCAAGGCCTGGAGGAACGTATTTATCGAAAGCCCAACAACTCCTTCCGTTACACCGAAGGGCAACTGGTCATAGGGAACCATGTTCACATTGCACCCCACGTCGTGATTCAGGCCCACGGGGGAGTAAGCATCGGTTCGGAGTTGACTGTTGCGGCCGGCGCGAAGATATACTCCCTGTCCCACCACTATCGCGATCCAGGGAACCCCGCCGGCCGAAGCGATTACCGTTTCGTCGGCGGAGTTCCCGCTGCCGAACAGCTTCTCGTCATCGGGCCGGTGACCATCGGGGACGCTGCCGCAATTGGCTTGAATGCCGTCCTCCTTCCAGGAGCCGATGTGCCTGAGGGTTCATGGGTTGCTGCTGGCGCCGTCGTCTCCGGTCGGATTCCGCAAGGTCATGTCCTGACGGTCCACGGCGAACTCAAGCCAAAGTCAGGGCCCTAGTTACTCAGAATTCCGTGGCCGCAGTTCCGCCGGATGCCTGGTCCGACGTGAGACTCCTCGGGTATTCCCGCTGGACACCAGAACGTATTCTTCGACACGTGCTCGCGGGGAACTCCGTGCGCCAGATACCGGGCGACTTTGTTCTCGCTGCGGTCGGCCCTCGACTGCACGCTCGACAAGAACTCCTCGTATCGTCCGTGCTGAGCGTCGTTCCGTACTACTATGTACCCGATGCGGCGCGCCCGGTTCACGGGCCAGATGTCTTCTCGGTGGCCCGCGACGCGGGCCTTCCCTGGGAATGGAATGTTCAAGCCCTCCGTTGCCTGGCGTGGCTTGGGCATACCGTTGGCGAGGACTCCCTCCACCCGCGCGTCAGGCGGATTCCCGCCTGCGCCGTCTTGCAGTGGCGGGAAGGGCGGTGGATGGTTCACCAGGAGGACTTCTGGGCGGAAATCTGGCGCGGTCCGCCGTTGCAGCCGACCAACGCAGTTCGAGTCTTCAATGAGGTTCTGAGGGAACTGATTGGTGAGACTCCCATTTTGCCCCTGACGGGCGGTTTCGACAGTAGGGCGCTACTCGCTGCGGTTCTTGCTGAGCACCGGCGCCCGATCCTCATTACCATGGGCCGAGCGACCGCAACCGACCGGGTTGTTGCTTCGGCCATATCGCGGGACCTTGGCCTGGAACATCACTTCGTGGAACTTGATGCCACGGACTATCTGCGATGGGCTCCGGAGATTTCCCGTCTCACGAGCGGAACGAAGAGCGCCGGAAACTGGCACACCTATTTGTATGCGAGACGCTGCCGCGAACTCGGACCCGGCCCCGTGATAGTCGGGTCCAACGGCGAGTTCTTCCGAACCTACTACCTCGACGCTGGCTTCCCGGCGCAGGTATACGGCACCGCACCACCGCTGGCCGTGTTCGCGTATTTCGCGGCACGATTGATGAGACGGCAACGCCTTTTTCCGAACACGTTCTCCTTCCTGCAGGGGACGGGCCTAGCGCACGTCCTTGAGCTGGCGCGCTGGTTGACTCAACTATGCCGAGAAGGCCCTACAGCTCTGGATGCCCTGGACTTGTTCTACGCAACACAGCGGGTTCGCCACTTCATCGGCAATGGGCATGCTCTCTACGCAGCGAACACCAGGGCCGTCTCGCCGTTTCTCGACTCGCGGATGCTGCGCGTCGGCGCCGGCTTGCCACGCCGCGAACGCCTCGGTTCCCAGTTTCACCGCCGGCTGATCCGAGCCAACACTCCCCGCCTGGCTGAGTATCCCATTCATGGCGAGCCCACCATGCTGGCCGCGCCCCGCCCGCTCTACTGGATGCGACGGCCACGAGAAATCGGCTACGGCGTGTTCGAGGATGTTTTGCGGCTTCCAGCCGCCCGCGAGATCCTTCACGAGTCCCCGAGGCTCGACCTGTTTCTTTCCCGCCGGGACCGCCAGCGACTCCTGTCGCACCGTCGTCCGGCCGCTGAGGAACTCATGCTAACCTTGCATTATGCCGCGTCAGCGGCGGCGGCAGTAGGCCCGACGGTGGTCTGAGCATGCGCATCCTCTATCTCTCCACGGGGCTGTTCTACAAGGGCGGCATCGCGAGGTACTCGCGGTACCAGGTCGAGGCTCTCCGCCGGATCATGGGCCCGGAGAACGTCCGCGTTCTAAGCATGATGGGACGCGGTCCGGACGACTTCGAAGGCGAGTTCCAGGCGGACTGGTCCGGGCCGGCGAAGGAGCCGAGACTCCGCGGACGCGTGGCGTTCGTCCTGGCCGGTTTCCGCAGTTTCTTCGACCGGCCCGGACGACCCGACACCGTGGTGTGGGTCAACCACGTGAACTACGGCCCGATCGGCTGGGTCTTGCGCACCTGCGGCGCCCGAGCATACATCGTCAACACCTACGGCCTCGAACTGTGGTCCGGAATGAGACCCCACCGTCGCGCCGCCCTCTTCCGCGCCGATCACGTCGTCGTCGATTGCCACTTCTCCCGCGACTACATCGTTCAGGAGAACATGGCGCCCGAAGACCGGACCTCGGTCGTCTGGGACCCCGTCGACACCGAACGCTTCTCGCCCGGACCCGCATCCGCGGAGGCCCTTCAACGGTACGGCGTCGCCGTGCGCCCCGATCGCTTTCGCATCATCACCGTCGGCCGGCTCAACGTCGGCTCTCGGCACAAGGGTGTCGAACGCAACATTCGCATGCTCTCCGGCCTCGACCCCGGCCTGCCGGTGGACCTCGTGGTGGTCGGCGATGGTGACGACCGGCCGCGCCTCGAGGCGCTCGCCGCCCAACTCGGCGTGCGCGAGCGCGTTTTCTTCGCGGGCTCCGTGCCGGACCAAGACCTCCCGGACCTCTATCGAAGCTGCCACCTGTCCATGTTGGTGAGCGACCGAGGAAAGAACCGCGGCGAGGGCATCCCTCTCACTCCCCTCGAAGCCGCCGCCTGCGGACTTCCGATCATCGTCGGTAACCAGGACGGGTCCCGCGAGGCCGTCGTGCAGGGCGTCAACGGATGGTGCCTCGACCCGTTCGACCTGGCCTGCCAACGCGCCGCCGTCGAACGGCTCGCACGCGACCCGGCCCTTCGCGAACGGATGGGCCGGGCAGCCCGCGAACGCATCCTCCAGGAGCACGCATTCGACGTCTTCGTCGAACGTACCCGCACCGCACTGCAACGAGTCCTGCCGGAGCCCCAATCATGAACTCCACCCCGTTCATCCCCGTCAGCGAACCCGACATCGGCGAACTAGAACTTCGTTACGTGACCGAGGCCGTTCGCTCCGGTTGGGTTTCCTCCATCGGCCCCTTCGTCGATCGCTTCGAAGCGCAGTTCGCTCGCTTCTGCGGTGTCAAGCACGCCATCGCCGTGAGCAATGGAACCACGGCGCTCCACGTCGCCCTGCTCGCCCTCGGCGTCGGACCCGGCGACGAGGTCATCATCCCCGACCTCACCTTCGTCGCCACCGGCAACGCGGTCCTGTACTGCGGGGCCAAGCCGGTGCTGGCCGACGTCAGCCCGGACACCTGGTGCATCGACCCGGCCGCCGTCGAGCGCGCCATCACCCCGCGGACGAAGGCCGTCCTGCCCGTCCACCTCTACGGTCATCCGGCCGACATGGATGCGATCCTGGCTCTGGCACGGCCCCGCAACATCGCCGTCATCGAGGACGCCGCGGAGGCGCACGGTGCCAAGTACCGCGGACGAATGGTCGGCGGCATCGGCGACATCGGGTGCTTCAGCTTCTACGGCAACAAGATCCTCACGACCGGCGAGGGCGGCATGGTGACGACCAACGACGACCATCTGGCCTCCCGGGTCCGTTTCCTCAAGGACCATGCGATGGACCCCCACCGCCGCTACTTCCACCCCGAGGTCGGCTACAACTACCGCATGACCAATCTTCAGGCCGCCCTCGGTTGCGCCCAGCTTGAGCGCGCCGAGGAACTTCTCGCCAAGCGACGCCGGGTCATGGATGCCTACCGTGAAGCTCTCTCCGGCTTGGACGGCGTCCAACTCAACCCGCGGGCCCCCTGGGCCGAACCCGTGCCGTGGATGGTCTGCCTGGTTCAGGACCGCGTTCCAACGAACGTCCTGGCCGCTCGACTTCGAGAACACGGCATCGATACCCGGCCGTTCTTCGTGCCGATGCACGAGCTGCCGGCTTTTCGCTGCTCACATCGCCTCGCCGACTCCGCAAGTCGAATGCTCGCGACTCGAGGGCTCAACCTTCCGTCTGCACCACGCCTCGTTTCCTCCGATGTCCACCGGATCAGTGGCGCCCTGTCCCTTCCTCTCCGATCCGAACTCTGATGCCCCCAGGCAGCCACGACATCCTCGATTCGTTCCCACCGGAACTTCGCGTGGCGTCCTGATAGGTGAACAGGATGAAGAATTTCCGCCTGGCCGTCGTCGACACCAACCCAGTTCAATACCGTGTACCCTTCTGGCGCTACCTCAGCGAGCATTCTCCGATCGACGTCACCGTGTTCTATGCCACCGATGTCGGTTTGGTGCCGCATCGCATGGACGCGTCCCGAACGACCTGGGTCTGGGACATTCCCCTTCTCGATGGCTACCGGTACGAATTCGTGGAATCGCTCCCCGTCCCGCTGGTTCCCGGACCGACCGCGAACCGGCTGCCGCTCGGGTTGCTCCGCCGACTCGATCGCGGCAAGTTCGACGCGATGCTCGTGTTCGGCTATCAGAACGGCCCCGCACTCCTCGGCGGGTCCCTTGCCGCGATCCTCGGCATTCCGCTGATTCTCCGCGGCGAATCGCATGACGTCGGCCGGCGCCGGACCCTCCGGTCCAAGGTCAAAGACCTGCTGCTTCCGTGGATGCTCAGGGTGCCCGATGCCTACTTGGCCATCGGAAAATGGAACCGGCAGTATTGGGAGGACCGGGGCGTTCCGCCTTCCAAGATCTGGGTAGCGCTATACGCCGTGGACAATGATCGATTCCGGCGCCGCCTCGCGGATGACCCGGAACGACCCCAACGGCTGCGCGGCGACTGGTCGGTTCGCGCCGGCGAAACGGTGTTTCTCTACTGCGCGCGCTTGGAGGCCGTCAAGGCCGCCGACCTGCTGCTGGACGCCTTCGCCCGTTTGGAATCGCGCGGCGCGAACGCCCAACTGATCGTGGTCGGCTCGGGTCCACAAGAGGATATGCTGAAGCGAAGGGCCAGGGAACTGGGCCTCCGACGCGTCCGCTGGCTCGGCTTCGTCAACCAGGCCGACCTGCCGTTCCACTTCCGCGCCGCCGATGTCATGGTTCTCCCGTCCCGCTTCGAGCCCTGGGGCCTGGTCGTCAACGAAGCGATGGCTTGCGGCACCCCGTGCATCGTGAGCGACGTCGTGGGTGCGGGCGCGGACCTTGTCGCGGAGCAGAATACGGGGCTCGTGTTCCGGCACGACGATCCCCTAGCCTTGACCCATGCCTTGGAGATGGCCCTCGACGACCGCCGCCGTGCAGTTTGGCGTGCGGCCATTCCGAACGTGGTCGATCGTGCTAGCTACCGGCAGAACGCCGATGCCATGGCCGACTGCATCGCGCACCTGAACCAACAGCGCGATTCTTAACGCAGCAGTTTCCCCAAAACCTCACCGCCGCCCGCAGATCGAGAAGGGAACGGCAAGATGCACTTCAACTACCCGGGAACCCCACGCATGGAACCGAAGCGCATCCTCGTCACGGGTGGCGCCGGCTTCCTCGGTTCGCACCTCTGCGAACGGTTGCTTGCCGACGGACATGAGGTGCTTTGCGTCGACAACTTCTACACCAGCACCCGCCACAATGTCCGGCATCTGCTCGGCCATCCGAACTTCGAGCTGATTCGCCACGACATAACGTTCCCGCTCTATGTCGAGGTCGACCAGATCTACAACCTCGCCTGTCCCGCATCCCCTGTTCACTACCAGCGCGACCCGGTCCAGACGACGAAGACTTCCGTTCACGGGGCGATCAATATTCTCGGCCTGGCAAAGAGACTCAAGGCGCGCGTTCTTCAGGCCTCGACGAGCGAGGTCTACGGCGATCCGACCGAACACCCGCAGACCGAAGCGTACTGGGGCAACGTCAACCCGATCGGGCCACGGTCCTGCTACGATGAGGGTAAGCGTTGCGCGGAGACCTTGTTCTTCGACTACCACCGACAGCACGGGCTGTCCATCAAGGTCGCACGCATCTTCAACACCTACGGTCCACGCATGCAGCTCGACGACGGGAGGGTGATCTCCAACTTCATCGTCCAGGCGCTTCGGCACGACCCGATCTCGATCTACGGCGACGGCCGACAGACACGGTCATTCTGCTACGTCGACGACCTAATCGAAGGTCTGCTCCGGCTCATGAACAGCGATGCGGACTTCGTCGGGCCGGTGAACCTCGGCAACCCACAGGAAACCGGTATCCGTGAGCTGGCGGAGTTGGTCATCCGCTTCACCGGCTCGCGCAGCACGCTCGTCGAACTCCCCTTGCCGCAGGACGACCCGCGCCGTCGGTGCCCTGACATCTCCCTGGCCCGCCGTCGCCTGGCGTGGAGCCCGCAGACCACCATCGAGCAGGGACTGCGACGGACCATCGAGTACTTCGAGCGCCTGCTCAGACCTGTTTCCGAATCGGCGTGACGCCCGGCAGGACTCGTCGGACGGTTTCCGGTGCGACGGATGGCCGGTGAGCAGTGAGGGTTTGGACGAAAGGGCGGCAACCGCTGTTGCCGGTTCCCAGAAATTTATCGCGGGTATGGGCGAGAAGACCTTGAAAACCGTGCGCATCTTGATTCCGGCACCGACGCCGGAGGATACTTTTTCCGACAACGTCGCAGTGACGTTGCGGGCAATGGGCCACGCGGTCACGACGCTTGGAGAGGTCACCCATGCTGCGTATTGGTCGCTCGGTCGCCGGCTGCTTCGAATGGCTCGAAGCTATTTGGCGGGAGACCGACCAGGCGCTGAAGACCGACGAGTGCTTCGCCTGGCGCGCGAGTTCCGGCCGGACGTCGTGTTGGCCCTGACCGGCCAACTTCATCCCGAAACCTTGGCCGAACTGGGCAAGCACTGCCCGGGCCGCCGGGTGCTCTGGTGGGGCGACGCCGCGGCCAACTCGCGTAGGTGGGGCCTGCTCGATCCCGGATGGGACTTCGTCTACTCGAAGGATGCTACGACGGTCCGAAAGCTCCGACTCGCCGGACGCAACGCCTTCCTCCTCCACGAAGCCATGAATCCCCTCTGGCACCGGCCCCTCGCACGCCGCTCGAACGATGAGATCGCCGTCGTCGGCAACTCGTATGCTTTTCGACAGGCCGTTGCCGTCAGGCTTGCGCAGTCCGGCGTCTCGGTTCGGTGTTATGGCGGCCGTCCGCCCGCTTGGTCGGATCCGCGATACCTGGCGCTGCATGCCGGGAGATACGTCGTCCGCGAAGAAAAGAGCAGGGTCTTCGGCGAGGCGCTCGCCTGCTTGAATACGTTTCAACTGGCCGAAGGCGATGCTTTGAACTGTAGAGCCTTCGAGATAGCCGGCGCCGGAGGGCTTCAGCTCATCGAAGACCGGCCCGCCGTCCGCTTCTGCTTCGAGCCGGGAAAGGAAGTCATCGCCTTCTCCACCTACGACGAACTGCTCGAGGCGATCCGTTGGGCCCAACGATGCCCGGCCGAGGCGGACGCCGTGCGGCAAGCCGGCGCCCGGCGCGCGCTCGCAGAGCATACCTACCAGCACCGACTCGAAACGATCCTGCAAAACCTGGCCTGAAGGTTGTAGGACGACCATGCGGCTGCCGCGCGCCCAGCCGCATGAAACCCGATGGAAGATGCAGCAAGTCAGTGGGTCGGCACCGCGCGGCCGAAGACCCCGCTCCCCCGGGCCTTCCAACAGCAAGCTGCGTTGTGGGTCGCTGTCGGCTCCGTCGTGCCTGCCGTCGCCGTCGCCGTCGGGTTCCGCTGGGTCGGAGCCGTCGCCGGAACCCAAGGCTTCGGTCGCGCAACCCTCTTCTACGGCGCCGCCCTGCTCGGTGTCGCAATCGTTGCCGGGGGTATCGCTCAGTCGATCACCCGTCTCACGCTGGACAGCAACGACCGCGCGGAGCGAGCCGACATCTGGAATGCCGCCCTCGCCCTCGGTCTCGCCGCCAGCGCAACCCTCGCTCTGCTCTTCGCCGCGGTCGCCGTCATCATGCCCACCACCGTCGGCAGACCTTCCCCGCTGGAGGTTTTCGCCGTCGCGCTGGCTTTGCCGTGCGAGGCGGTCCGTAGCATCGCTCTCGGTCAACTCTCCGGTGTCTCTCGCTTCCGTGATGCCGCTGCCGTCCAGACGGCCGATGCGCTGCTCCGACCCGTTGTCGTCGTCGGCTTGGCCAGCTTCGGCCTGCGCTGGACTCCGGCCGAATGCGTCCTCGTCGCCTACGCCCTCGTCGCGCTCGCTTCCTCCCTACTCGCCTTTGTGATGGTTCTCCGCTTCCTCGGTTTCGGCCGCTGCCGTCGCCGCTGGTTAGCGGCCCATTTTCGCTACGCCTACCCGTTGGTCCTCAACGGCCTGTTCGGTTGGATCGCAGGCACCGCCGACCGCTACGTCGTCGCCGGCGCTGTCGGTGTCGGCGGCGCAGGCATCTATCTCGCCGCGATGAATCTCGGCGCCAGACCCGCCGGCTTGCTCGGCGGAATGGTCGAAACCTACCTCCGCCCGGCACTCTACTCCGCCATCGTCGGCAATCAGTCCGCATGCTTCTGGCGCCTCGTCGTTCGCTGGTTCACCATCGTCGCCGCGACCGTCGGGTCGGCGTTCGCCCTCGTCGCTCTGTTTCGGTCAACTATCATCACCCTGCTCCTCGCCCCGGAATTCCGCTCCGGGGCATCCGCACTTATCCTCTGGGGCTTCGCCGCCGGCGCCGTCGCCGCGATGGCCGTCCTTCCACAGCGCGTCAGCTACGGCCTGATGCGTACATGGGACGTGACCTTCGTCGAGGTCGCCGGAACGGTGGCAAGCCTCGCCTGCATCCACTTCGGCGGATGGCTGGGCGGTCTCCGCGGCCTGGCCGGCGGCCTCTTCGTCGGTGCCACGATTCGCCTCGGCCTTGCGACCGCCGTCGCGTGGCGCGGTCTCCGTCTCAATCGGCCCGAACTCCTCCAGCGTCACCCATGAGCCCACCTCACTCTGCTGAACGAAATCGCGATCCACACGGATCGGATGCGGTAATGCTCGTCTCGAACGTCCGCTCCCATGCTGTCCTTCGCGGTCTCACCGCAAGGGCCGTGCCCGGGTGGTCGGAAGCACCGAACCGACAACCCGGATCAGCCCGCCGACCCACTCCACGAACCGTGCCTCGTGCGCTCCCCGCCGAAGCTCGTCGCCAAGATACGTCGGCAGTCCGCCACCGGCCTCCTCCGGAAACGTTCGCCGGGTCCCGCTGGCGGGCAACCCGTCTAGGATGTCTGGTAGCGCCTTGGCGTCTGGTATCAGCACCAACTTCCCCTCCTTCGCCAAAGACGTCGCGATCTCCGTTTGGTGGTCGTTGACGTGCTCGCCGTACTCCCGCAGGCGGGGCATCACCAGCGGCCGATGGCCGGCCCGAATCGCGGTCATGAGGGTGCCGACCCCGGCGTGGCACGCCACGACGTCGGCCTCCCGCATCAACCCCTCGAAATCCGCTCGGCTCACCTCGCGCACGCACTCCAGCCCGTGCGGCCGAACGCGACTCGACCCATACTGGCAGACCCCCTCCCAGTCCCGACCCGACAACCGCAAGGCCGTGTCGACCGCGGAGAGAAAGCGGTCGAACGGTTGCAAAGCATTGCCCACCGTGACGAAGAGTTTCATCGGAACACTAGCGGCAGCAGTTCGGCCCTGGGAAACCACCGCAGCAGGGCCGGCCACTGCACGTAGAACTTGTGTGCCAGAGGATACATCAAACGCCCCGTCAACGTCGGCCGTTCGACCGCGGCCGCCGTCTCGATGAAGATTACCCGCGCGTTTGTCAGCAACCGGGCGGCCAGGGCCACCGGGACCGCCGGACCAGCCCCGGCCGACACGATCACCTGCGGCCGCTCGCTTTCCAGAATCACGGCAGCCTCCCATAGATTGACCAGAACCCGAAGATCGCGTTCCGCATGCGCGATCCGATACACCCGCCGAAACGGGAAATCCGGGAGCGCAACCGAATCGTTGAGCACCAGCACCACCTCGTGCTCCCGCAGTACCGGCGCCAACTCCATCAGTTCGGTGAGATGTCCCCCTACCGACGAAACCAGCAGGATCTTCATCGCCGACTCCCGACCTGGGCCGCGTCTGATCCCGATCCAGGCCCCTCCGACTCCACCCGCCGGCCAGCCCGGACGTCCTCGTATCCCTTCGCCACCACCGCCGCGACTGCCGGCCAACTGAAACGACGGGCGAGTTGGCGCGCCGCGGCGCTCATCTGCTGCCGGAGCGCTGCGTCCGTCAGGATCTCGGCTAGCGCCCGCGACCACGCCTCCGCGTCCCGGGGAAGCCAGCGCCCCGCGCCGGCCTTTTCCAACACTTCCCAGGGCGTTCGATCCGACGCGACTACCGGCGTGCCCACCGCCAGAGCCTCGACTACGACCTGACCGAAGTTCTCGGTCTTGGATGGCAACACCACCACCCCCGCACCCGCGAGAAGCTCCGTTTTCCTCGTCCCTTCCACCGGCCCGATCCACGTGACGCGCGGCTGCGGTACCTGCGCTCGAATCAGTTGCTCGACGGCCGGCCTGTGGTTCTCGTCATCCGGACCGGCAATCACCAGCTCAACGTCCGGCATCCGCTGCGCCAGGCGCGACACAGCCGGTACCAGTAGGTCGAAACCCTTCAGCGGATGGATCCGACCGAGAAAAACCAGCCGATGGGTGTTGACGCTGACGCGCCGGTCCTCCTCCGGCAACGAGACCCCGTTCGGGGCCAGCAGGATCGGGACGCTTGGGACCATTTCCCGGATGGCATCCGCTTCCGCCCGGCTCGTGGCGTGGATGGCCGCCGCCCTGGTCAGGTTGCGCCGTTCGATCGCCCACCAGTACGGCACCTTCTTCCATCCCCGAAAGTGCCGCGCTGCGGGCATCAGACTGCCGCGGGGCGACACGATGTACGGCACCTGCTTCCATGCTGCAACCCGCGCCGCGACCAGCGAAGGAAAAGAGAACAACGACGTGATGTGGAGCACGTCGAAGCTACCGGCTTCCCTGGCAACGTACCGGGCAAGTTCCGGCGACACCGTGAACCGCGTTCGCGGCCGTCGGCGGAAGTACCGCACCGGCACCCCCTGCACGTCCACCCACCTGTCCGTCGGCACCGCCAGATCACCGTCTCCATCGGCGTCCGTCGTCGCCACCCGGACGTCGACACCTGCTCGACGCAGGTGCACGCAGAGTTCCAAGACCGTCCGTACCGGCCCACCATAACGCACGGCCGGCCAGAAACTCGGTACTACGTGCAGAACGCGCATCCGACCATGCCCTCAACCTGACACCATACCAGGACATCGCTCCCTCGTGAACCCTTCTCCACCCATCGCCCGCTCCGCCACCTTGCCGGCCGCTTCGACAGCCCCGCGCCTCGCCGTCACCACCAACGGGGGCGCACCACCGATCGCCACCGGCCATCACGACCCCACCCGCCCTGCCGCTTCGTCCCGGGCCGACGCCCCCCTCCCATTCTTCGTCGCCAGACCCGCTCGGCTCATCGTTCTCCTTGCCTCCGCTCTCGCACCGGTTGTCTTCGCCCAGCAACGCTTCGACTGGACCCACCGGCTTCTTGCCGCCGCCCTCGGTCTGTTCGCCTACCTCATCGCCGACTACGACTGGCGCTCCTCCCGGGCCCGTGGCGTCGCACCCCTCCTCGCCGTTTCCGCCTTGACCTACTACGTGTACTTCGGTCTCGCCATGATCTGGGAGGGTACGCTCCGACCCCTTCGAGGCACCTTCAAGGCCGAGCCGGAAACGATCTTGGCCGCCCAGGTGGCCGTTCTAGTCAGCCTGGTCACCTACGCCGCCGCCTACCGCTGGTTTCTCGGCCGTGGTAGCCGCCTTGCTGCTCCGCTGACACGCACCCTGCCTGCGCCTACCGCCGTCACCGGCCTTCTGCCCTGGGCCGTCCTCTGGGCCGCCGTCGCACTCGTCGTGAGACTCGCTTCCGCCATCGCGCCGGGCGCCATTCCCCAAGCCGTCGCTGCTTCCGTGGGCGCCCTGTTTTCCACACCGTTCGTCGTCGGCTTGCTCGCCTGGGTCGACCATCATCGTTCCACGCCGGCTACCCGCTTCCTGCTGTTCGGCATAACCGCTCTACTGTCCGTGGCCGGGCTCTTGAGCGGCATGCTGGCCGAGACTCTGATTCCCCTGGCGACCCTGGCCGCATCGCGTCTCCTGCTCACAGGTCGCTTCCCCTGGCTCCTCGTCGCCGCCGGTCTTGTCCTGTTTATTGTCCTGCAGCCGGCGAAGTTCGCCTATCGCCAGGAGACTTTCGCCGACGAACAGGGTCGACGCTCGGATGTCACCGTTCAGGACAGGATGTCGGTCTGGTGGGACGCGCTGGTCCGCACCTGGAGCGGCCACGGAGAAGACAACCCCGAGATCACGGATTCCATGAGTCGCGTCGCCGAACTCCTCCCCGTTACCCAGGCCATCGAATGGGTGCCCGACCGCGTCCCTTACGCCGGCGCCCGGCACTGGCTCGATGCCTTGGTCATGTGGATCCCCCGCGTCGCCTGGCCCGAGAAGCCCGTGCAGGAACTCTGGCGCGAGTACGGCATCACCTTCAACCGGCAGACCGAGCTCGGGGCGCGCACCACCGCCGTCGGCGTTCCCCAGGTCGCCGAAGGTTACTGGTCGATGGGTTGGATCGGGGTCTTGCTTGCCGCCCTCGTTTCCGGCGGTCTCCTCGGACTGAGCGCCGGCATGCTGCCGCTCGCCGGCTGGCCGCAGTTCGCTATTGTTGCGACCTTCCTGGTTTCCTTCTGGGCGTACAGTCCTGCTCCGCTGAACCTCGCGGGCTTCCCGCTGAAACTCGGGGCCCCCTGGCTGGCCGCATGGTTCGTGGCCGTCGGTCGCCTGATCGTCGCCGGAGCCCGGAGTCGCGCCACCGAACGCCCCGACAACTGACATCCTCATCCATGCGCCTTCTGGTCCTCCAACAGTACTTCCACCCCGACATCTCCGGCAATGCTCAGTTCATGTCCGACCTCGCCTGCGACTTGGCCGCACGCGGCCATCAGGTAACCGTCGTTGCCAGTCAGGTCGTCGAGCATGGGCCGCGGGGCCGCGCACCCCGCGCCGAAACCTGGAACGGGGTCGACGTGCGCCGCACCCCTGCCACCGGACTCGGAAAACACCACGTCATCGCCCGTGTCGCCGACTACTCGTCCTACATCCTGCTCGCCGCCCTCCGCTCCGCCACCCTCCCGCAGTTCGATGTCGTCCTCGCCCTCACCACTCCTCCCCTTCTGCCCCTCCTCGGCGTCGTACTCCGTCGCCTGCGCAGCGTGGCATGCGTCGCCCTCATCGAGGACGTCTATCCCGATATCGCCGTCCGCACGGGACACCTGGATGAACGGTCGCTCCTCACCCGCTCCATCGGCCATCTGATCCGCCGAGCCGAACGCGAAGCCGACCGCGTGATCGTCATCGGCCGCTGCATGCGCGACGTCATCGCTCGCCGCGGCGTGGATCCCGCCCGGATCGATCTGATTCCCAACTGGGCCGACGGTCGGGCGATCCATCCCCTGCCGCCGGACGCCAACCCCCTCGTCGGCGAACTCGGTCTCGACCGCCGGTTCACCCTCGTCTATTCGGGAAACATGGGATGGGGACACGACCTCGACACCATCCTCCACGCCGCCCGACGACTCCCCGACGTCAGCTTCGCCTTCTTCGGCGACGGCCGGCGACGCACCGACGTCGAACGCGCCGCCGCCGACAACCCGCTGGGCAACATCCGCCTCTACCCCTACCAGCCCAGGGAACACCTGCTCCACACCCTCAACCTCGGTCCCGCCCTGATCTCCCAACAACCCGACTTCGACGGCCTGCTCGTCCCCAGCAAGCTCTACGCCTCCCTCGCCGCCGGACAACCCGTGATCTTCGTCGGCACCGCAACCTGCGAGGTCGGTCTCACCGTCGCCGAGGAACGCTGCGGTTTCGTCGTTCCCCCGGACGACGTCGAAGCTTTCATCGCCGCCGTCCAACGCCTTCGCCGAGAACCCGGCCTGCGCGACACCATGTCCCGCCGTGCGCGCGACGCCTTCGAACGACGCTTCCAACGCCACCAGGCCGTCGCTGCCTACGAACGGGTCCTCTTCCGCGCCGCCGCCGAATACCGCGCCCGCATGAACCCCGCCCGCCCACGAAACCACCAATCATCCGGAACGGCGGAGCCGAACCCGTGCTGACGTACCTCGCCGCCACCGCGCTTGCCGCCTTCGCGACCGCGCTCGCCACACCGGCCGTCCGCCGCTTCGCGCCTCGCGTCGGCGCCGTCGACCTGCCCAGCGGCCGGCGCGTCAACAAGCGCGTCGTCCCGCGCCTCGGCGGCGTCGCCATCCTCTTCGGCTTCCTCCTCCCCCTCGTCGGCCTCTTCTTCTACGAGAACCCGATTTCCACCGCCTTTCGCGCCGACCGGTCGCGCGCTCTCGGACTCCTCATCGGCGCCGCCCTGATGGCCGCCCTCGGCGTCCTCGACGATCTCCGCAGCGTTCGCGCCGCGAAAAAACTCCTCCTCCAGATCCTCATCGCCGTCTTCGCCTTCTTCGCCGGGTTCCAGATCCGCGAGGTCAACCTCCCCTGGTTCGGCGCCCTCGACATGGGTATCTTCGCCCTTCCCGTCACGATTCTCTGGATCGTCGGCCTCGTCAACGCGATGAACCTGATCGACGGCCTCGACGGGCTCGCCGCCGGCATCGCCTTCTTCGCCTGCATCGTCAACTTGGTCGTCGGTCTCGTCTCCGGCTCGCCGCTCGTCACCCTCGTCGCCGCCGCCCTCGGCGGCGCCCTCCTCGGGTTCCTGTTCTACAACTTCAACCCCGCCACCATCTTCATGGGCGACTCGGGCTCCATGTTCATCGGCTACGTCCTCGCCACCGCCGCCCTCCTCGGCAGCGCCGGCAAGGCCACCACCGCCGTCTCCATCCTCGTACCCCTGCTCGCCATGGGCGTCCCGATCATCGATACCCTGTTCGCCGTCGTCCGCCGCTACCTCGAACGTCGTTCGATCTTCTCCCCCGACCGCGGCCATATCCATCACCGCCTGCTCGACCTCGGCTTCACCCATCGCCGCGCTGTCCTCGCCCTCTACGGCGCCTCCGTCGTCTTCACCGTGTCCGCCATCGCCGTCTATTTCGGCCGCTCCTGGCAGATCGCCGCTGCCCTGGCCGTCAGCGCCGTTGCCGTCGTCGGCATGGTGCGGGGCCTCGGCCTGTTCCAGCTTCGCGCCGTCCGCAGGCGCCAGCGCGAGGGCGATCTCTCCCTCCATGCCGAACTCTTCCGGCGCGCCTTGCCCGACTACTTCAAGGCGCTTGCGGTCGCCCCGAACCCTGCCGCCGTCGTCGATGCCGTCAAGAACTTCGCCGCCGCGGCGAAACTCCTCTACGTCGAGTGCACTGCGCCCAACATCCCCGGCCTCTCGACCTGGACCTGGGAGGGAACCGACTCCAACGGCCTCCGGCGCGACCCCGGCGCGCCCCCCAACGGCCGGAGTTACGTCTCCGCCACCTACCACGTCCGGCTCGGCGATGCGCCCCCGGGCACGCTCAAGTTCGGATGGCAATCGGAGCACGGCGACGTCTCGCCCCAGAGCGACGTCCTGCTCCAGCTCGTCGCCGACGGCGTCGAACGGCGCCTCGCCGAACTCGCCGGCGTTCCCTGGCCCGCCCCAACCCCCGATTCCCCCCGCCCCCGCCGCTCCAGACCCCCCTCGTCCTGACCTCCCTCGCCGCACCCTACCGCGTCAGCCGCCCGAAGATGTTCGCCCGCAGACCGGCCAACCACCCGACGCGGTTCACCAGCCTCTCGTAGCTCACCCCCACCAGGAACGGCAGGGGGTGGAACATCAGGTAGCTCGGCTCGCACTCCACCAGCCGATACTCCGTTGAGCCGAAACCGGCAGCCACCGCGCTGCGCTCGATCGCGTCGACCGTGTTCAGCCGGTAGTAGGTCGGGTACGGATGCCCTGCCTCCTTCGCCAGTCCGCGAACGCGGTTCGCCACCAGATCGTGAAACCAGTGCGGCGTCAAACGCGCCGCCGCCGCCACGTAGTGCCGCTTGTTCGGAGTCCGAAAATAGAACGACGCACCCCGTTTCAACACACGCCGCACTTCGGACAGAAACGGCCCCGGATGCTCCACATGCTCCAGGACGTAGTCCGCCCACGCCAGATCGAACGCCCCCTCCCCGAACGGAAACCGATCGCCCTCCAAGACCACCGCCTCGTCGAGGTCGTCGTTGCTCCGCACCGCCGGATCGATGTCCGCTCCCACCACCCGCGCCACCTCGCCCCGCAACGACCGTATCCTCCGGTCCGCGGTCTTCCCTGCCCCGACGTTCAAGACCACGAACGACGGCGCAACCGCCGACCTCACCCAGTCGTAGAAGGCCTTCGTTCCATCCCACCGCTCGTCGGGGTAGAACCGGCGCACCAACCAGTCGGGCGTCACCGCGCGCCTCCTCCCCCCTCGCTCACTTCGTCAGCCAGAACGACCCGATCCCCAACGCGTCCATCCTCGTCCGCTCGAAACACTCGATTGCCTCTCGCGGCGTGTGCACGATCGGCTCGTTCTCGTTGAACGACGTGTTCAACAGCACCGGGACCCCCGTCCGCTCCTTGAACGCCGTCAACAGGTCGTAGTACAGCTCGTTGTCCTCCCGCCGCACCGTCTGCACCCGACCCGTGCCGTCCTCGTGGGTGATCGCCGGCAATTTCGTCCGCCACTCGGGCCGGACGAAATACACCACGATCATGAACGGCACCGGGTGCGTCCCCTCGAACACGGTCGACAGGTCCTCCTCCCGCACCACCGGCGCGAACGGGCGGAACGGCTCGCGGTTCTTCACCCGGGCGTTCAACGTCGCCTTCATCTCCGGCCGCGACGGATCGCACAGGATGCTCCGGTTGCCCAACGCCCGCGGCCCCCATTCCTCCCGCCCCTGGAACCACCCCACGATCTGACCCCCCGCCAACGCCTCCGCCGCCCGCCCGATCAACTCCTCCCGCCCCAACCGCTCGAACCGCCGCCCCTTCCCCGTCACCTCGGCCTCGATCTGCTCGTCCGTCCACGCCGTTCCCCAGAACGAATGGTTCACCGTCCGCTGCCGCGGCACGCCGTACTCGTCGTGCAGCACCCACAACGCCGCCCCCATCGCCGTGCCGTCGTCCCCCGCCGCAGGATGAAAGTACGCGCGGTCCGCGAATCCCTCGGTCAACATCCGACCGTTCGCCACCGAGTTCAACGCGCAACCGCCCGCCAGCACCACGTCCCGGATCCCCGTCCGCTCCACCAGCACGTTCACCATGTCGAGAAACACGTCCTCGTACCGCCGCTGCATCGAGGCCGCGAGATCCCTCTCCCGCTCGGTCAGCTCGCCGCCGCTGCGCCGGGCCGGACCCAACTTCGCCTCCAACGCCCGCCCCCAGAGCGGCTTCAATGTCACCACGCCGCCCTCGATCGATTCGAAGGTGTTGTCCTGGTTCTGGTGGTCGTAGTAACGAAGGTCGAGACGCAGGCCGGCGGCGCGATCGTAGCTCACCAGGCGCCGCATCAGGCTGCCGTACCGATTGCGACCATAGGCGGACAGCCCCATCACCTTGTATTCTTCGCCGTACTTCTCGAAACCAATGAACTGCGTCAATGCCGTGTAGAACACCCCCAGCGAATGGGGCCAATAATTGCGCTCCAGCACCCGAATCCGAGTCCCCTCGCAGATCGCCCACATCGTCGTGGCGAAGTCGCCGGCGCCGTCGCACGTGAACGCCGCCGCCCGCTCGAACGGCGACCAGTAGAACGCGCTCGCCACGTGCGCCAGATGATGCTCGACCTGGTGAGATCGCGCCCGAATCGCCGTGGTCTCGACCCCCAACTCCTCCGCCAGCCGCTGCGCCGTCGATGCCACCCGGCGGTGCACCCCGAGCCGCTCCCGCGCCATCCGCAGACCGCTGCCCGGATGATCGGCCAAAAAGCGGAGCTTCGCCCCGAGATTGGCCCACGGGTCGCGCGCCACCGCAATGTCCGTCACGTCCCGCAGGTCCGCGCCCGCGATCCGCAACACCTCCCGAATCGCCTCCTTCGGGAAATCCGCGCAGTGCTTCTTCCGGTTGATTCGCTCCTCGGCGATCGCCGCCAGCGTGCCGCGTTCCCCCACCAACGCCGCCGAGGAATCCCCATGGTCCGTGTTCAAGCCCAGCACGAGTCGCGACATGCCCTCAGCCTTTCACCCGCCCTCCAGCACGTTGGCGCCATCCCAGGGCAACCTGGTCCTTCAGGCGCTTCATGTGACCCCGCCCCAACCTCTTCACCTCGCACCCCAGCTCGAAGAAGCGGCAGATCTTGTCGTCCGACAGGATCCCGAAGCAGTCGATCACCGCCAGCGGCCCCCCCACCCACCGCACCACGTCGTCCGGCTCCAATCCCAGATACGGCGCATGCCGGACCGCCAGGACCAAACACTCGATCCCCCGCATCGCCGCTTTCAAGTCCTTCTGCACCCGCAGGTCCTTGAGGCGCTCCTGGTTGTGGAAGAACCGCGCCCACGACAACCCCGGCGCGGGATACGTGTCCTGCTGCTCGAACTCGTACCAGTGCTCCACGTACGGGTCGTGCACGCGCAACTCCGCCCCCATCTCCGCCAGCTTGCGCACCACCATCTCCGAGCCGCTGTACCGCGTGTCCCCCACGTCCTCCCGGTACGACGCCCCGCACACCAGCACGTCCGCCCCTGCGATGTGCCGACCCATGTTCCGCAACGCGTCCCGCGCCAGCTCCGCCACGTGCAACGCGCGCGTGTCGTTCACGTTGATCGCCGTCGTCGTCAGCTTGAACAACGGATCCTGGAACCCCAGCAGGTGCTTGTACGACCAGTACCCCAACCCCCCGTCCTTCGGCAGGCAGTACCCCCCGATCCCCGGCCCCGGGAAGATGATGTTGCTGTGCGTAGGCCGCACCTTGATCGCCTCGATCACCTTGATCAGGTCCACCCCGTTGCGCTCCGCGAACACCGACCACTCGTCCAGAAACGCCAGGATCGTCGCCCGGTACGAGTTCTCCACGATCTTCGTCGTCTCCGACTCGATCGGCCGGTCCATCACCGTCAGCGGATAGTCCCGCGTGTTCAGCACCTCGCGCAGAAACTTCACCACGCGCTTCCGCGCCGTCTCGTTGCACCCCGCGCATACCCGCCAGAAGTCCCGGATCGATGCCACGTACTGCCGCCCCGGCATCACCCGCTCGAAACTGTGCGCCAGGACCGGCTCCGACTTGATCCCCCGCGCGGTGAACGCCTTCTTCAGGAGCGGCCACGCGACGAACTCCGTCGTTCCCGGCGCCACCGTCGTCTCGATCAACACCAGAGCCTTCGGCGGAATCAGCTCGCCGATGGTTCGCAACGTCGCCTCCAAGGCCCGCATGTCGACCTCACCCGTCGAGAGATCGCCGAGGTCCCTCTTGACGTAGTCGCACTGGACGTCCACCACCACCACGTCCGCCAGCTTGAGGCAGTCTTGATTGAAAGTGGCGACCAGCGTCTTCTTCTCCTTCACGCAACGCGCGATCAGCGGCGCCACCTCCGGGTCCTCCGCCTTGACCGGCGCCTCTCCCCGCCCCAACAACTCCACCTTCCAGAACGAACGCTCGCTGGGCCGCTGACAGCCGATCACGAATTTCGTCGGCTTGCCCGTCCGGCGGTCCGTCGCATCGGCGATGATTCCGGCCATCACCGCCCCCACGAATCCCACCCCCATCACCACCACCACTTCCTCGCCCCGCTGGCGAGCCTCCCCGGCCAGCCGCTCCAGCCGCTTCCACTCCGCGGCATGGCGCTCCGGCCCCGGCAACGCGAACTTCTCCCCCGAAGGCGCGATCGAATACCCGGCCATCCCTCATCTCCTCCCGACCCAGGCTCCGCTCGTCCGGTCACGGCGCTGCGATCGCCGGCCGTACGTCCGCCGCCTTCCACCCGCGCGACGCTATCCCATCACCCCAGCCGGCACAACCCGCCCCCATCCGCCGTCGTCCCAGCGGTTGATGGTTCGACCGTTCGGCTCCGCCTTCGTTGCCCTCCGCCGACCCGCCGTTCGAGCCCCACCGGACGGCGATTCGTGCGGCCCAGTTCCCTCCTACTTCCTTCGGCCCCAGGCGACCGGTGACCACCCCCCACGCACCTTCCCCGCAACCACCTCCACCACGTCCCGCACCACCCGCTCCGCCGGGTCCGTCACCAGGCTCGTCGCCTGCGCCGCATCGTCCATCAACAACGCCCGGAACACGAAGCGGCCGTAGAACGACGTCGGGGAGATACGGGCCGGCGGAAACTCCCCCCGCCGGATCACCCGGTCCAGATACGCCAGCTTCCACCGCGGCGGCCGGTACCCCGAGGGTAGGGCGACCGCTTGCCCGGGGAACGCCGCGTTGAACAGCTCCAACCCCACCCACCCGATCGTCAAACACCCCCACCGCCGACACCGCTCCAACACCCCGCCCACGTCGTCCAACAACCCCGCCCGCCGCAACGCCGCCACGTCCTCCAACATCTCCCGCGACACCGCAAACCCATGGTGCCCGAGATGATAGATCACCACGCAGACCGCATCGTCGTCCGCCGGATGCAACGCCTCCGCTTCGCCGAATTTCCCCGGATGCGCCGCGTCGAGCAACTCCCGGGTCGTCACCCGCAGCCAACCCCGAGGCGCCAGCGCGAAGTGCAACTCCACCATCGGCCCCCCCGACGGCAGGCGGTACGAAAACTCGATCTGCATCCGATCCGTGTACGGACGGGTAGGGCGCTCGTGCTGCCGCACGAAACCCGCCCCCAACATCGCCTGGTGCGCCTCCCACCTCCGCTCCAAGTCGATCAACAGGTCGACGTCCGCGAACGGCCGCTCCCCCATCGACCGTAACCCGCGCTCCACCAGCCACGCCCCCTTCAACAACCCCGCCCGCACCCCCCGCGCCGACAACGCCCGCAGCGCCTTCTCCCCCGCCGCGAACGTCACGATGTTCGCCGCCAACACCTCGCGCCGCCCGCCGCCCATCGCCATCCCCTCACGCCACCACGCCACGACCCCGCCGTCGTCGCCGCCGTCGCCGTCGCCGAACGGACTTCCCGGACCCCGCCGGCCATCCAACCTCCGATCTGCCCGGTCGACCATCGCCCACGCCCACGAAAAATGGAAGGGAAACGCACCCCCGCCGAGGCCCGGAGGGCGACGCCCACCGATAGCGCCTGGCCCCCTTCGACCCCGCATGCGGTGGAGGCATGCCCCGCCTGACGCGGTCACACCGCCGATGCCTCGCCGCAGGCGTGCATCCCGCCAGCCGCCGTGGCCGCACCATCTTCGGGCTTCTCCGGCGTCCCAAGCAGCCGGTGCGCGTCCCACCCAGACCTGCGATGGCCAAGACCCTACCGACTTCCTCTCCTCCCCCCTGGCTCCTCGCCCGGGCCGGCCCCGGGCCCAACCGCCGACCGTTCGACCGACTCGACCTTGCTCGGCGTCGCAGGCGCCAGCGGTTCGAGCAGGGCGATCAGCAGGCGGCATGGATCACCCGGCGCTCCCGCAGGATGGCGCGCTCCCGGAACGGGTTCCGCAAGGCCCCACGCTCCACCAGATCCACCTCCCTGCCGATCAGCTCCCGCAACTCGTCGCGCATCTCCACCAGATCCCACAGCCCCCACTCGGCATCCGCCGCGAAGGTGACCAGCACGTCCACGTCGCTGGTCGGCCCGAAATCGTCGCGCAACACCGAACCAAAGAGCGACAGCTCGACGACCTTCCAACGCCCGCAGAACGCGCTGATCTTCTCCCGATCGATCGGGATCGGCAGTTCCATGCTCGATCCTCCCGCCACTCTACCGCACGACGATCGCCCCGCCCGCGCGGACGAACTGCGACGGCCCTCCCGCCGCAGCCCCCAGGCCCGCGACCCCGCCGATCATGCCCACACCACGGATCGCCGTCGTCGCGCCCGCCTCCCGGCTCGACCGATCCACCCCCTCCAGCCCCCAAGCGCTCTTGGTCCGGTGCCTTCCGCCAAGCACGCTCCCTTCCAGCACGACCCAAGGATAGCGCGAGCGAACCCCGCGGGGAAGCAAGGCCCCGACAGCCCTCCCGGCCCGCCAGGACGCCGTCGCCCCCGAGCCGCCGCGGACGCGGATCGGTCTCGCACGAGCCCGGTTGCTCCCCCGGCCGACGGCCCGTCCGTCACCGCTCGCCTTGATCCGAAGCGCGATGGCGCCCGGGCGAAGCAGGGCGCGCCGGCGGCGAGTCCGACCGCTCACCCCCACGAAAGTCGGAAAGGCAACGGCAGGGGAGGGCGATCCGCCGAAACGACGTTGACGACCACCGCCTCCCTCCCCCAACATCACCCCACCCGGGAGACCACCGTGCCCCAAGACAAACCACGCAAACCCACCACCACCCGAACCATCGTCAGACGCACCACCACCCGCCACCCACTCCGCCGCCCCGCTCCATCCCCCTCCCGCCCCGTCACCCACCCGACTCCCCGCAGCCCGACACCCGCACCCCCAGCCCCCGCCGACCTCCAACGCCTCGTCGAAGACGCCTGCCGCTTCATCCTCCAGAAGAAAGAATCCCACGCCGCCGGCATCGCCTGGGAGGTCGGCCAGTACCTGTTCGAAAAGACCTTCCGCGGCAACCTCGACTACCTCCAGAGCAAGAACCAACGCAAACCCGACTCGCTCGCCGAGATCGCCCGCCGCACCGGCATCCACCGCATCCGCCTCGCCTCCTGGATCCGCGCCTACGTCGCCCAAAAATACCTCGCACCCACCGGCATCGATCCCGACCTCTCCCCCACCGAGTTCGAAACCCTCCGGCCCCTCATCGACCACCCCGAGGCCGCCCGCGCCGTCCTCGACCTCCGCCGCCGCCACAACCTCTCCACCCAACAACTCGATACCCTCGCCGTCGCCTGGAAACGACGCCTCGACGAAGGCGGCCGCCTTGAAGACCTCCTCAAGAAACCCCTCCCACCGAACATCCGACCACGCCGCCGCCGCGACCACCGCAACCGCCCCCCGAAACGACCCGACCTCACCATCCCCCGCCTCGTCGGCCTCGTCCTCCGCTGGCTCGACACCGCCCCCCTCGCCCCCCACCTCCGCGCCGAAATCGACGACCGCCTCCGCTCCCTCCGCAACCGCCTCGCCGCCGCCGGCGACACCACCTCCTCCCCAACTCCACCACCACCGCGCCCCGCTCCCCGCCGGACGCCCGCGCCGCCCTCCGCCCCCTCCGCCCCGCCCCCCGACCCCGAACCGCTCGTCGCCGCCGCCGTCGCCTTCATCGAACAACGACTCCGCAGCCACACCCTCGAGTTCGCCCTCGAGGTCGGACGCTATCTCTTCGAACACGTCTACGACGGCGACCGCGCCCTCTTCCACTACGGCGGCCACCCCTGGCAGACCGATACGATCCGACGCATCGCCCAGGACCCCCGAGTCGCCCTCGGCGTCCGCTTCCTCTACAGCGCGATCCACATCTACCTCCTTCAGGACCGCGCCGCCCGCGCTCTGCCCGCCGGCCGACAGCTCCCCCAACTCCCCGCCTCCGCCTGGAACGCCCTGTGGCCCCTCGACGACCAACCCGACACCCTCCTCCCCGTCGCCCGCTGGGCCGAGGCCGGCGCCGTCCCCGTCCGCACCATCGCCGACGTCGCCGCCGTCGTCGCCCCCTACCTCGAACACGGCGGCCGCCTCGACGACCTCCTCGTCGCCACCCCGCGCGCGAAATCCCCCGAAACCCCCTACCGCCGCATCCGCCGCATCCTCGACGTCCTCGACTCCCTCCTCGACCGCCACCCCCCCGAACCCCCCGTCCGCGCCCGCACCCTCGCCCTCCTCCCGCCCCACTGAACCTGGATTTCGCGCGCTCGGGCCGCATCGAGGCGGCGGGGCGTCGGGAGGCGGCGTCAGGATGGGATGAGTGTCTCGCGACACGCGGAGGCCGCGATCAGCCGACACAGCCCCCTTTCCCCCACGCG
>Ga0209381_1001675_pt1 | contig 33488 bp, 19 predicted proteins | sample DewCreD2012metaG_FD_184111 | JGI IMG/M metagenome (GOLD analysis project Ga0209381, IMG submission 184111) | Hot spring sediment bacterial and archeal communities from British Columbia, Canada, to study Microbial Dark Matter (Phase II) - Dewar... ... | reverse complement strand
TCCCCATCTGAGGCTCCTTTATGTGCGATTTGCTTTTTGGGAGTCTCAGCATAACATTAAATGTGGGGTTGTCTACTCACCTGTTCTGCTTCGCCTAACCCGTCATTCATACTTTGAAAGAACACTACTAGTCGGAGACTTATTGTCTAGTTTCTCAAATCAGTCAGCAGCAGACCGCGAGGCGAATCGTCAAGGTACACAAAGAGTAGTAAATGACGTCAACCAAAAAATGGATATTGGCGGAACTTTTTGGGGAAGTATAAGCAACTTTTTCGCCGAGGTATTTAGCCATAAATAGTTCGTATCAACTTTAGGTATCCAATACTCACAACCGCCTAACATCCGCTTCAAGCCCGACGCGGCTTCGCCGCCGGCAGGCGGAGAGGAAACGCGCACAGGCAGGTCTGCTATCGAAGGTAGTGCGTCGCACCCGCCGCGCGGCTTAAGCTGGCTCGTTGGGCGGCGGCGACAAGACCGAGAACCGCCGAACGTCATTAACAGGGTCAAAGCAGCGTAGATGAGCGTGGGCGAGGAGTCAATCGCCAGGCTCACACATCGACGGGGTGCGATGAGCGGCGGAGCCGGTCACGCAGGCGGGCGTCGGCAGGCAGCGGGACGTCGCCGCGTGGGGCGGGTGCGCGACGCAGGGGCGCCGTCTCGGTCGGGCGGGGTTGGTATGCGGCGGGAGTCCAGGTGCGGCGTGGTCGTGCGTTCATCAGCAGGCCGCCGCCCAACATCTGCTTCCAGGCGACGGCGCAAGCAGGGCGAAATCACCCGCCGGAATGTGATCTTTTGGACGGCGTTGGTCGCGCCGCAGAACGGGGCGCGCCGCGCCTGAAGCCTGTCCGTTGGGCGGGCTTGTCTATCACTTGCCCACTTAAACACTATCCTATCCGAAGGAGACAAATACATGGATGTACCCAACCGAAAACTAGAAAAAACTATTATCGCCTTTATTTCGATTGGCTTTTTAATTTGGAGTTTTGTTTTTATTTACAGGTCATCATTCATTGCCGTCGATGGTAAGCGATATTTTTGTTTATTTGATGATGCTATGATTTCTATGCGTTATGCATGGAATTTCTCACATGGATTAGGGCTAGTATGGAATTCAGGAGAGTACATTCAAGGCTATACCAATCTCTTGATGACTATACTGATGTCATTGGCAACTCTGGTCTTTGATAAATCTACTGCGGTGCTGTTCATCCAGATTTCAGGTGCAGGTTTCATGGTAGCAATCGCATTTGTAACCATGAAAATTTCTGATCACATCGTTCCAAATGAAGATGGTCAACATCAATCGTTCTTCAGAGTTCTTTCGTTCTTATGCGCTTTATCCTACTACCCACTGGCATATTGGTCGCTAATGGGAATGGAAACAGGGTTGTTAACTTTGCTTTTGCTATTAGGCATTCTTTCCGCTTTCAATTATTTAGAAACCAAAAATAAATCATATTTATTCTTAGTCTCTGGATTTTTTGGCTTGGCATTCTTAACCAGAAATGACTCAGTTGTTTTTGCTATTCTTGTATGGGTATATATTACTTGGGAAACTTTCACGCAGACGCCAAAAGTTAATGTCAAGAGTCTTAGACAATTATTGTCATTAATCAGCTTGTATCTCACATTTGTTGTCGGGCAGCTGACCTTTCAATACTTGTATTATGGTGAAATATTACCAAATACCTATACGCTAAAACTTTCAGGAATGCCGCTATTAGCAAGAATAATAAATGGAGTCGGATTCGTCACTCCGTTTCTGATTGTAAGTGCCTTTGTTTTGGTTCTTGCAAGCATGGAAGTTGTTTTTGATTTCCAAAAGCGAAAGTTACTATTAATTACCATTGTTTTTTCTGCAATAGGTTATCAGGTATATGTAGGCGGTGATCCCTGGAATTACTGGCGCATGATGGCCCCATCTATGCCTCTCTTAATCGTACTGTTCATTAGTGCAGCAAATGCTATCGTACTTGCTATATCAAGGACCCAGGCTTTTAAGGTTTATTTTCTCCGCAATCCAATCTTCTCAGAAAAATACATTCCTCAAATCTTGGTAGTATCATTGATACTGATTGGGTTGCTGTCAGTAAATGTGCGCTTCTTGCCAGAAATTTTGTTGTTGAGAAAACCATATCAGGCAGAAGCCAATCAACGTAATGTCAATACTGCAATTGTGCTTAGTCAACTGACCACAAACGACGCTACCGTCGGTGTATATTGGGCGGGTTCAATTCCCTATTTTACTGGTAGAAAAGCGATTGATTTCTTAGGCAAGTCTGATCGTAGAATTGCACAATTGCCTCCCGATATGTCTGGCTCAATTGCCTGGAGTGGCATGAATAGCGTTCCAGGTCATAATAAATATGATTTGAATTACTCAATTAAGACCCTCGAACCAACCTATGTTCAAGACTTTAGATGGGGCGCACAGGATTTATCTCAGTGGGCTGAGACCAAATATATCAAAGTTGAATATGATGGTGTTAGCCTCTTTCTCCTAAGAGATTCACCGGCAATTCTCTGGCACAAGATAAATGTCCCATAATCTACATGTATTCAATAACCATTGCCGCCCAACAACGGGTTTCAGCCGACTTTGCTCCGCTACGCTCCGCAAAGCGGCTGAACCCTATCGTTGGGCGGCGGCAGGCGTAATGAGGAGACTTGCGTTGACCGAAGGCGGTCTACTGTTGAAGGACAGACAGAAGCGCCAAGCGCAAGAGGTCTGCTGTTGAAGGTAGAAGAAACGCCAAGCGCCAGCAGTCTGCTCTTGAAAGGCAGAAGAAGCGCCAGGCACAATAGTCTGATGTTGAAAGGCAGAGGAAGCGCCAAGCGCCAGCAGTCTGCGGTTGAAGGTAGAAGAAACGCCAAGCGCAAGAAGTCTGCGGTTGAAAGACTGAGAGAACCGTCAGCCGCCAGCAGTCTGCGGCTGACAGGTTGATAAGGAAGAAACGTCAACCGGAAGAAGTCGGCACTGCCAAGCGGAAAGGAACGTCAGCCGCCAGCAGTCTGCTGCTGAGAGGCAGATGCGGTAGAACAGCAGCCGGACATTGCAAAGGCAAACACGGGCGGTGGGGTCAAGGCGCTACGAGAATCGGGCGAAGTCGGCGGGGTGTGCGGTAGTGGGGTTGTGGTGGGCTGCGCCCAACATCGCTTCAAGCTGACGCGGCTTCGCCGCCTGCAGTCGGAGGGGAAACGCGCACGAAGGGGTTTGCTCTCAAAGACCCGTTGCCGCACCCGCCGCGCAGCTTAAGCCTGTACGTTAGCTGGCTTAACAAATCGCCAGCCATTACCGACAGGAGACAAAAAATGAGCAAAATAAAGTGTTACTGGATTATCGTCACTCTCTCAGCTTTGATAGTCTTACTCACACCAACAAGAGTTGGGACAACGATAATGGCAGCAGCAGATGTGAGAAATACGCCACAAAGCAGCGAATTTGGCATTCGCATCACCGAGATAATGTTTCAACCAACCGCAGGGGCTTATGAATGGGTCGAGTTACAAAACTTAGGCTCAACGGCGGTCTCATTGACCGGCTTCAGTTTGACCGATGAAGATGGTCATTGGTATAGGTTTCCCGCAAGTTTGCCCGCTGTGCCGGTCGGAGCGTTTGTAGTGGTGCTCTTGGATGGCGCTAATACTCCTGATGATGATGACTTCAGTGACAACGTAGCTGTGTTGCATAGCACATTGAGTGATATATTTGAGGACGCTGCTGATCAATGTGCGCTGTATGCCCAGAGCTACTTCATCTACTTGCCATTGATACTCAAAAATACTGGGGGCACAGCGATTGCCGCACCCACGCCATTCACCACGCTGCTGACTTCACCCGTGCGCGATTTTGTCGCTTGGGGAGCGTCGCCACAAGAAGATGGGCGTAATGCGGCACGCGCTGGGGTATGGCCGGAGGGCCGATTCATCAGCCTCTATCGGGGAGTAGGCGAAGCGGCGGCGGAAGTGGCCGCACAACCCGGTGAATCTATCGGCCTTTTGCCTGAAACGCCCGTAGACCATCCTGACCACTGGCAGCTATATCAGGCTAACGAGAGCACCATGGGTGCGCATAATGTCTGGCCGGTCATTTCTTGGTTTTATCCACCCGCTGGGGCGGCAGTGGATAGTGGGACTTTTGCGATCAGTTGGAATGGGATAAACAATGCTACGGGGTACCGGTTTCAATTGGACGACACAATGGATTTTAGTTCGCCCATAACGGATACCGTGCTGAGTTCACCCAGTTATGTTCCCACGGCAGTTACGCCAGAAGGAACATATTATTGGCGAGTCAGAGCCATTTTTGCTGAGGGCGAAAGCGCCTGGAGCATGGGGCAAGAAATCCGTAGTCTGGCGCGTCCCAGTATGGCCCGCGCGGCGGCTTTGTATCCTACCGCCAGCCGTGTGCTAGGGCTCACCTGGCAATTACAACACAAGGATACCCATATGCTCTGCCTGGATGGGGATGATGAGATCGGCGATTTTGCTTGGGATGCGCCACAGATAGACATGGGTGTTCACGGAAGCAATTATTGTGTCCGGGCTTCAGTTTCTATGATTGCCTCCTATTATGGTGGAACTCTCAGCCAGGATCGTATTAGCTATGAAATATTTGCGGATGATGTATTACCAGAGAGAGATTTAGGGCACGATACTTCTGTTCAACGTGACAGAGCCATAGCTGCGCTTTCGTGGGCTTTAGGCATTAACGCTCCGGTGCATGATGGCAAACCGGATTTTGCCGAAATTCAGGCTTGGATTGATGCGGGACAGCCCCTACGCGCGGTCATTCCGGGTCATTCGCGGGTGATTGATGGCTATGACATAGGCTTGTTCGGGGGTGAAGTACGGCGGTTTATTCACTTGCTGGACCCGGCGAATGGCGCTAGATGGGTCAATTATGCCGATGATCCGATTGTTTATGTACAAATTGGCCCGGCCGGGATAAACGGCGCTCCAGATGTTTTGTCTGATGAGGATGATGACAATGATGGGATTGCCGACACTGTAGATGATTCGGATGGTGATGAGGTCTGTGATTTTGATGAGAACTATCGCTTCCATTTGGACCCATTGGATATTGACACCGATGATGATTTAGTGCCGGACAAACTGGATATCCGGGAGTATGTTTTCGATGCGGCCGGCCAGTATCAATGGCGCAATCCAGATATAGATAGCGACTGGCAACGGAAGGAAGTTGATCCGGACAATGATAGTTTCTGGAATGTCACCGCCTGGGATGGCTATGAGGACGTGAACCGCAATGGGCGTTTCGAGCCAGGTCTGAATGAGACCGACAATTTTAACGTAAGGGATGATCGCGTCCCCAAAGTTGACATTACTGCGCCCGTGTTTGGGCAGGACTATGGGTACCAGTGTTTGATTACGGTGGAAGGCACCATTCGTAGCGACACGGTCTTGACCTCGACTATTTTACGCGTTCAAGGCGGCGCTGATTACACGCTGATACCTGTCGGCGCTACGCCTGTTTACACATTCCGTCAGACGGAAGTGGCCTTACCCAGTACAACTGTGATTATGGTGATTGCTACCAATCAATATGGCTTTGGTCGAGATTATGTGCAGGTCTATGCCAATTGTTACAAATAAGCCCAGAGCCGTAGCCAAGACTGCAAGACAAGGAGGTTTTGTGATGGATAAGAAAGTCTGGTGGTTTCTGTTGCTCAGTGCCTTCGTTAGCCTGGGAATTTGCTTTTCCTGTACAACTTCCCCATCAATGACGCCTACTACTACGATTACACCGGAGGTTCTTTCGGCTTCTACACCTACTATTGCGCCACAGGAGATGATTAGCTATACCAATACCGAACACCACTTTTCCTTATCGTATCCGGCGAACTGGATCATTATCCGTGAAAACTATCGCGAGATTATGCTTGTTCCGCAAGAACAACAGGACTGGCGACCTACTCGAATACCAGAGGACCTGTTCCGTGAGCCAGAAGTGAAGATTAATCTCGGAAATGATATTAGAGAAATGTTGGGACCAAAAAATTTTCCACAGAGAATAGATCCCGCTATTTTGCAAGGTTGGTTGGAACAAAATATGCAAAACGATACAGAGCAGAGTTTCGTAAAACGCTCTGTTGGAAACAGTGAAGTTTTTGAGCTAACAGAAATATCTGAGGGTGGTTGTGATCGAATTGTATACTGGCGACCGGAGAGCCTGGAACAACTAGTACGGTTATCTACCGGGTGTGAAAGTCCCTATCTATCCGACTTCGAGCTAATAGTAAATAGTTTGCGATCAATCGAGTAGATGGGGTTTTGTTCCAGCAAGCCAGCTAACATCCATTGCAGCCGACGCCGCTTCGCGGCCTGCTGGCGGCGTTGGTTGCACGTTACCAGGTATCTTCAATCGAAGATGTCACGTCGCACACGCGGCGCGGCTGAATGTGGTCGTTAGCCCGCTGTGCGAAAGCGCATGGCGAAACAATTCAACAAGGAGAGGAAATCACCATGCACTTCATGCAACGATCATTCTGGCGCGCCGGTTGGCACATCATCTTATCTTTGGCCGTGCTCTTGCCGGGAATACCATTGCCGAATAAGCCAACGGCTTATCCGGCGCAACCAAGCGCAGTTGAAGCCACGCCAGCTACAGAAAATAACTCCGTAAATTTCACCACTCCCCCCATTGAACTGACCTACACCGCCGTCCCCACCGTGCCGCAATATCTCCCCTACAGCCTGGGCTACGCCGTCGAGGTGTCCGCAGTTGACGCAGCGGCGACCGCTACGGTGATCAAAGTCGCGCTGCCAGATGGCGCCATGCCGGACGATTCCTTGACCCAACAACTGGTGCGGCTGTTCTATTACCAAACGGCCAGCGAGACGTGGCAAAAACTGCCGACACAGCGTACCTTTGAAGATAACGTCTGGTATCTGCAAGCCCCGGTCACGGAACCGGGCATTTATGCGGCCGCCCTGGCGACCACGCCCGACTATGGCGACTACCAACAGCCCTGGCAGCCGACGATCACCCACGCGCAGGTAGACTTGTTCACCGGCGCGGTGCAATGGTCGTATCCGTTGGCGGTTCCCGGCGGGCGACAGGGGTTGACGCCGCAATTGGCGCTCACCTATAACAGCGGCGTGGTGGACAGCCTGCACAGTACCCAGAACCCGCAAGCCGCGTGGGTCGGGATGGGCTGGAACCTGGACGTAGGCTATATCGCGCGCGAGATTGACCTGGATGACAACTACGTGCCGCGTTGCGTAGAAAACTACACCCTGGTCTTGAATGGCGTCAGCAGCAAGTTAGTGCCTATTGGCGGCAACCACTACCGTCTGGAAGACGAACGTTTCTGGCGCATCGAGCGCCGGACGGCGGCCAATCGCGGCGGCGATGACTGGCTGGTCACGACGCCGGACGGCGTGCAATATCAGTTCGGTTCGCAAGACGAAACGGCGGGCGGCGACAGCCGTGAATCGGCGTGGTGGATGGTGACGAGTGGATGTGATGGCAGCGCAAACCTGCGCTACACCAACTGGCGCTGGAATCTCGATCAAATCGCTGATCCGCGCGGGAATGTGGCGCGGATAGACTACCAACGCGAAACCAACGACTTCGTTTTCCTGTGGCAGGGCCACGCGCACATCTATTCCGGGGGCCGGTGGTGCAACGGGGCTTATGAATGTGTGTGTGAAATGGGGGGCTGGCCCTTCTATTGTCACGACTATATGGCCGGGGATGACCACGCCAGCGGCTACACGCGGGGCGGCAACCTTGAGCAGATCACCTACAGTTGGCCCGGCGCGACGCACAAAGTGGCCTTTGGCCTGACGCCGCGGGATGATTATGTGCGGGAGTTTGATAGTCAAGTCGCCATTCAAACGGCGCAGACGTTTTGGAGCCAACAACGCTTGCACACCATCGAGATGCGCAGCGTGGATCAAGGCCAAGTCGCGCGGCGCTACGAACTCGCCACTTCCCGCATAGGGGGGCGCTGGTGCTGGATGCGCTTCAGGAAATCGCCCCGGATGGCGCGCGCTTACCCGCGACCACCTTTGGTTACACCTCCCTGGCCGGTTACACCCGCGCCTGCAACGCCGGGCAGGATGAAGGCGGCTGGAAGCCGTGGCTGAACAGCATCACTAACGGCTATGGCGGAGGGATAACCTTTAACTACACCGCGCCGTTGGGCCTGCCGTGGTTCCAAAACGGGCAAACGCTGGCGCCGCGCACCGGTGAGCAGTGTTGGTATCGCTATCGCGTGCGCGAGGCTAAAACAGTGGATGGGCTGGCAAACGTCATGCGCACCGTGTACGAGTATCACACCCTCAATGGCGCACCTGCGCCCGGCGACTGGAAACTGACGGATAATCAAGGCGACGGCGATTCAGCCAACGACGTCTACGAATTCCGCGGGCATCCCCGGGTGCGAGTCAAACAGCGCGACGCCAGCGGCGCAGTCGTGGCCTACAGCGACCATGACTTCTTCCAGGGCTTGCCCAACGCTAATCCTCCCATCACAGCGCAGGCGTGCGGCTACACTTTGACCGACGCGGAGGGTTTACAGGGGCGGGCCTACCGTGTCACACAACACGATGCCGCCGGCAACGAACTGGCCCGCGCTGAGACAGCCTACCTGTACCGCCACGATTTCGGCGACGCCCGCTATTTTATCGGGACGCAAGCCAGATGTAGTTATCCCGCCGGCGTCGCCGGGCCGCGCAGTCAAACGGACTACCAGTATGACGATTATGGCAACGTCATTCAAGAAACCCACTATGGCGACACTGCCACCGCCGGCGATGAAGTGATCATCACGCGCGCTTACATCTACAACCCCACGGCCTGGATCGTCAATACCCCGTGGCAAGAAACCACACAGACACTCGCGGGTGTGGCGCAACGCCAGACGTTCTATGCCTACGATGGTCAAACCGAGGGCGTCGCGCCCACGCGCGGCCAAGTCACGCAAGTGCGGCAAGGGTTGGGGAGCGTCTGGACGACCGCACAGACAAAATACGACGCCTGGGGCAATCCCGAAATCATCACCGACGCGCTCGGTTACGCCACCCACACCACTTATGACCCCGTGAGTCATCAATTCCCGGTGCGCGTGACCAACGCCGCCGGGCACACCACGGTGACGCAGTGGGACCTGCGCCTGGGCGTGCCGGAAGTCATCACGGATGCCAACGGCGCGGCCACGCGTCTGACGTATGACAGCTTTGGGCGCGTGATCGCCGTCACGCCGCCGGGCGACGCTTTCCCGGCGGTCAAATACACCTATCCCGCTGGCGACACCCTCACCGCGCCTTTTGTCATCACCACAGGCACGCGCATTGACGTTTATCAGGAAACACCACAGTACCAAACTGCTTGGACGGTCTATGACGGTCTGGGCCGCGTCATTCAAACGCAAGCTGAAGCCGAAAACAACTGGCTAGTCTTGCAAAGCACCGGCTACGATGCTTTGGGCCGCCCGGTCACGGCAACGTTGCCCTATACCGTGAGCGCCGCCGGCGGGACCTATCACCCGCCGAATTGGGCCGCGCTCCCCAAGTCCGTGACGACGTATGATGCGCTAGGCCGCGTCGTCCAGGCGCAAGCCGCCGATGGGAGCGTGACGCGCAAAGATTACCAGGCGTGGCAAGAGTTAGTGTTGGATGCGGCGGGGCATCAAACCAGCTACGCGAACGACGGCTTAGGCCGTTTGACCATCGTGCGCGAATACTACGGCACGTACTCCGCGCCGGATTGGAACGCCGCGAACCCCGCGCGCACCCAGTATACCTATGATCCCCAGGGCAATCTGACGCAAGTGACGGATGCGCTGGGCCACGTCACCCGCATCGGCTACGATCCTTTGGGGCGCAAGATTTGGATGGATGACCCCTCGATGGGCTATTGGACTTACCGTTATGATGCTGCGGGCAACCTTATTGAACAAACCGACGCGGAAAACCAAACCCTGACCTTTGAGTACGATGCCCTCAACCGCCTGACCCACAAGCGCCACGCGGGGGCCTTGCTCGCCGAGTACGGCTATGATCAAGGTCAAAACGGCATCGGGCGGCGCACCGTAATGACGGATACGTCCGGCGTCACCGCCTGGCAGTACGATGTGCAGGGACGTACCTTGGCCGAAACCAAGACCATTGCCGGGGTAGGGACTTTCGCAACGGCCTGGGCTTATGATGCGGCCGGGCGCGTCGTCACGACCACCTATCCCACCGGCGAGGCCGTGCGCACGACTTACAACCGGCGTGGGCTGCTAGAAACGGTCGCGGGCCTGGACACCTACCTGACCGCCGCGACCTACAATGCCGCCGGGCAACCGCTCCAACAAACCTGGGGCAACACCCGCCAGACCATCTACGCCTACGAACCAGACACCCTGCGCTTGCAGCGTCTCCAAGTCTCCGGCGGCCTGCTCGACCTGGGCTACACGTATGACCACGTGGGGAACCTCACGCGCATCACCGACGCCGCCAACGCCGGGCAAGCGCAAACCTTCACCTACGACGCCCGCGCCCGTCTGTTGACCGCGCAGAGCACCGCCGTGGGGCAAGGCCAATACCACGAAACCTACGGATATGATTGGCTGGGCAACATCATTACCCGCACCATCGGCAGCGAAGAAATCGCCTACACCTACGGGCGACGTTATGGCTTGAATTTGCCCGCGCCCACGACACCCGTCACCAACACTTACCAAATCTATCTACCGTTGGTGGCGCGCAACCACGACCCGCAACGCCTTGAGCAACCCTTCGCGGTGGTAGCGACCAGTGCGGGCTTCCGGGCGGGCTATGATCGCAACGGCAATATGCTCGCGCGGGTAGAAATCAGCGGAACGGAGGCCATCACTTACACGCAAGAATGGGACGTCGAGAACCGCTTGAGTGTAGTCACGAACACGGTGACGGGCGACGTGACGCGCTTTGTCTACGATGGCGACGGCAATCGCGTGTGGCGTGAAGATGGCGGGGGGCACACGGCTTACGTCGGTGCAATCGAAGTGAACATCAGCGGCGGCGAGCGCACGACGACGACGTACTACTTCGCGGGCGGCCAGCGCGTTGCGATGCGCGAAGGTGGGACGCTCACGTACCTGCACGGCGATCACCTCGGCTCCGCGTCCTTGGCGACGGATGAAGATGGCGCAGTGGTCAGCCAGATGCGCTACACGCCTTTCGGGGAGACGCGCTATGGCGACGCGCCCACAGATTTCCGTTTCACCGGGCAGCGCGAGGAGGACTTTGGGTGGTATGACTATGGGGCGCGGCGGTATTCGGCCAGCCTGGGACGTTTCGTGAGCGCAGATATGGTCGTGCCGGATTTCGCAAATCCTCAATCGCTCAATCGTTATACTTACGTTCTCAACAATGCGCTCAAGTACATTGATCCCACAGGGTACTTCCTCACCTGTAATCAAAATGGACAATGTTCAGATAATGGTTATAGCGTCGAGAATCCTGCTTTCACGTCGTATGAGGCGGATGAACGCCGTTATCAACTCCTGCTCTACAATAACCTTCTTGCAGATTGGGCTAGAAAGGGCTGGATAACTGATCTTGATGCTTTTGTCCAATTACTTAATGCGGCGGCGTCAATGATACCAGGAGATATAGAAGGCGATCGCACGCAGATTTTCGTGTACGATCTCGCCGCAATATTAACTGAGTATGTTGATCGGCAGTATTATGATCAAGCGATTCACCTCAAACAATCCGGTTTTGATCGAACATTTCAAGATCCTGGTACAGGTGGAGAACAACCGCATCATTTTTGGTTTTACGTCTACTCAGTTTTTGCTTCCAATAGTCGTTTAATTGCAACTGCCGGGAACCTCGCCCATGAGACTTTCTTGACAGCAGATACGCTTTCTTTCAGGGAAGTAGTAGGCCGTTCATATCAAGACTTTGCGCTTGGACAAGAAGGAGTTAACTTAGGCGTTGACCTGAGAAATGGGAGAATAAATATTGGTGAAGTAGGAGGGTATGTTCAACGCAATTTCGGCCCTGGTGGGGCTTCTGTTGCAACTTGGGGAAACACTTTTAGCGGACAGTTTAACCAGGCGTTCTACGATTTATGTTTGTCTACTGCCGCGCTGTTGTGGCCTATACCAAAAGGCGAATATGGGAGGCAGTAATATGAAGATTATGCGTTCGGAGGGAATAACCATAATAGCCGTAATTCTGCTGTTGGTTAGTATATTTTGTTGTGGTTTACCACGTGTGGTTGCCACTGTTTGGAACGATGGGATTGAACAGGCTGCAAAAAGAGTGAATCGCGATCCCACTTTGACGGGGTTGGCTGGTTATATAGCCGATGAGATTCATATAGGGATGTCGCAGTCTGAAACGGAGGAGAAACTTAAAGCGCTGGCACCCATAACAGTAATTCCACGACATACATTGCAGGATGTGGGATCGGGGTATGGCCCAACATCTTGTGACGAGATACAACTGAAATTTACCTCGTTGCCAGGACATATATGGCCAATGATAGCTTGTTATGATGCTCAGGGTGGATTAGTGATCCTTCATTCCGTTGATGCTGAAAGCTTTCCGCCGTTGGACATATATGCGCCCATAAATCCTGAGGGAGAGTTGTTCAGGCCATTTTGATGTTCCTGCAATAGGCTGGACTTTGTCCATTTATACGGAGAATAGCGTGTTTTTTTGTCCAAGCTAAGGGGGAATGGACAAAGTCCAGCTATCTTATCGAAAGAAATTTTACTATGCGACGAACATTCGAAAAGTTGAATCATAAAAAACGGCAACAATATACGTTCTCTTTGCCCTTTATGGTGATAATAGCCAGCCTTGCGACTTGTGTTTTTATCTGGATTTTATCTCCACTCCCACGCTTCTCGGGAGAGAGACGCTCATATTTGTTTTACTATCATGCTCCCATCGTTTTTGTATTCGTATTTTATTTCTTCGATCGCGCAAAACGCAGAATTGCAATTCCGCTGTATCAGTGGGTTATTGACGCCATTGTTATTTTGGTCGCACTAATCCGAGCTGTATTTCATTTCCCCCCAATTTCTGGACATGCGCTATTCTTGACTTATGTTTTATTAACAGCGAAATCCAAATTATTATTTTATACGGCAGCTATGATGTTTGTAGTTGTCGTTTACATGAAAACATTCATCTTACATGATTTAACGCTGATAGGCGGAACCATGGGAGGTTTATGTGCAGCCGGTCTCTTGAGATTGTTTCCGATATTCGCTATCGGCAACCGTAGAAATGAATAGGCCAGCAGCAACACAAAACAAAGCAGACTCCCCCTTCGCGCCATACGAAGAACAGAAAAAGGTATACCAGAGCGCCAAGCCGTGCGCTTTGAAGAATAGGAGAGTGCGCACCGCTTGGCTTATTGCGCGTTCACACGCTCCGGCTTTGGCAGGGGCGGGCTAACATCGCGTCAACCCGACCGCGCTTGCGCGCGTGCCAGCAAAGGTGCAACGCGCTTTGAGGTTAGATTTCTGCTACAGGTGTTTTTCACGCAGCCGCGCGGCGGGTTACGCTGGCCGTTGGGCCGCTTGCACGTTTCAAGGTCTCGCGGCTCACTATCGAAATCACAAAACAAAAGGAGCCAAAAGATGATACGATCACTCAAGTTCATTGGAGGCATACTGGTCGTGCTGGCAGCGCTCACTCTGATGGCAAAGTTGCTTGCATCAGCGGGGACTTCCTCCGCAATGGTAGATCAATCTCCGCTGTCTACCCCGTTCCCACAGCCCACCTCGACTTGTAATGCTCCCTGGCCTACTCCTCCTGCGCTGGCTTGTCCCTGGCTGCCTGCCCCTTCTCCACAGCCAACATCGCCATTCCCAACGCCAACTCCGTGGGAGCCGCCAATGCCGCCGGTGCAAACACCAACTCCATTGCCTCTCGTGCCCGCAGCGAGAAATCCGGCCGGTACTCTGGCATACCGGGGCGATTCGTTCCAAAAACGCAGTGTTGACGGACGTGGTAGTGTAGCACAGGTTGCTCAAAAGCTGGATCTTCGACCGCCCGTAGAAGTGGCGCCGGGCTACGACTACTTTGCCCACTTCGACCGGCTCGTTCCTGCACCTCGCGGCAAGTACGCTGTGGCCGTCGCCGCTACCGAGGCAGGGGACGTGGTAGCTATTGTTGACCTGGAAACAGGCCAATCCAGGTGGCTTTACTGGTCGAACGCCGAGAGCGAGCCTGTCGGCGCAGAAGGGGTCTTCTATGGGTGGCATCCCAACGGCTACGAATTCCTGTTCCGGGAGGACAATGCGCCTGACCAGGGGCTGTGGTTGGTGGATGCGCGCACGGGAGAACACCAGCTTGTTGCCCAACCGCCGACGGTAGATGTTTCGGGAGCAGCGATCTCTCCCGATGGACAACGCCTGATCTATGCCACCAACACCTTCGACATGCACCAAATATGGGCGGCCAACGCCGACGGCAGTGGGCCACGTTTGCTCTTGGAGAGCGACATCATTGTCTACGTCTACTCGTGGTCGCCCGATGGACGCTACTTGCTCTACGTTGGCGAACCCAGCATCACTGCTTCCGACGCCGGTGGGCCGCTGTGGGTGATGGATCGTGAGGGACAGAATCGCCAGCCGCTCAATCTGCCCTTCATCTTCGGCTTTGGTTTTCAGCCGGTTTGGTCGCCGGTAGGACACCGTGTAGCTGCCGTGGGAAGCGCCGACGACGAGATGGCCGAGTGTTGGAAAAGGGAAGACAGTTTTCGGGCCGATCCACTCTGCTGGTACAGGGGAACCGGGGTCTATGTGGAAGATGTGGACACCGGGGAGGCACAGTTGACAGTCCGTCAGGCTATTCATCCTGCATGGTCACCGGATGGCTCACTGCTGGCCGTGTCGAGAATGGATGAGCGAGAGCAAGTGGACATCTGGTTGGTGAATCGGGATGGTAGCGGACTATGTCGGGTGATGGACACGCCCGAAGTGGACCGCCGCCCGGTCTGACTGGCGAAGGAGGAAGCGAAATGAGACAGCCCTCGAATTCCAATGTGGCTATTTGGGGCCTGATGATTCTGATCTTGGCGACGGCGGTGCTTATCACGTCGTGTGTCCTGCCCTCCACGTCTTCTTCACCGGTCGAGCCATACTCACCGCCAGCCACGCCGACGCTACAACCAACGCCGCTGCCTACCTCCACGCCTACGTGCAATCCGCCGTGGCCTACCCCGCCGTCGGAGGCTTGCCCGTGGCTACCCTCTCCCACGCCGGCACCCACATTCCCGCCGCCGACCCCATTTGTGGTACCCACAGCAGCGCAGACTCCCACACCGTTACCGCTGCTGGAAACTGCGAACTCTCCTAGAGGTGTTATATACTTCGCAGTGTTTTCTGCACCAGGAATGCCGCCAGAAGAACCTAAACTGCTACAAGTCTCTATCGACGAGCAAGGACAACTACTCAATGTCCCTTCCTCGTTTACGTGGACTTCTGCTGACGACACGCAGATGTCTGTTGGACGACTAGGTATTTCGCCCAGTGGCGCATATCTGACCAGTGTCTATGATACTGAGGAAGGTGAGGCAGTTATTATCGTTGATCTGATGGCTGCGCGGAAAACGGCCTACATCTACGGAGGACAGCTCTTTGGTTGGCATCCCAACGGCCATGAGTTGTTATTCGAGCAACAAACAGAAGCCAATCCAGGGCTGTGGTTGGTCGAGGCCAGCACTGGCGAATACCGCCTTCTAGCCCAGCCAGCCGCGTTGAGCTACACGAACCTTTCCGGTGCAGCTATCTCACCAGACGGTCAGGCATTAGCCTATTGCATCGGTGGAATCTGGCTAGCGAACGCCGACGGCAGCGAGCCGCGTCAGGTCCTTGATTCTGCTGCGGCTGTCTTTGCCTGGTCGCCCGACGGCCGTTACCTGCTGTACGGCGAATATCCGCACGGAGGCAGCAAATCGGGCACGCCGTCTCCCCTGCCCCACCTGTGGCTGATGAACCGAGAGGGTCAGAGTGTACGTCCGCTTAGTTTGTCGTGGGAACTGGGGATTGCGTTCACCGAACATCAGCTGCCAGTCTGGTCGCCGACGGGGCGATACATAGCCCACAGCAGTCCCCTCGATCCGGGCTTTTCCTATTGGCAGGAAAAAGGAGAAGACCATCGCGCCGATCCGCTCTATGCGTTCAAACATGCGGGGGTCTACGTAGAGGACGTAGAGACAGGCGAGATGTGGCTTGCTGCGGAGAACGCTCTAGACCCTATGTGGTCGCCGGATGGCTCACTGTTGGCTGTGGCCAAGATGGGCGAGAATGAACAGGTGGACATCTGGATTGTGAACATTGGCGATCGGAGTTTGCGTCAACTCACAGATACGCCGGAGTTGGATCGTTATCCGATCTGGTTGCGTTCGCAATGATATGGGACAGGAGACCACGATGAAGAACTTGCTTCTCACCAAATACGCTCGCTGTAAAGCGCACCTTATGGCAGTGATTGGCGTCTCGATTCTTGCAGCGGTGCTGGCTGTACTGATTCTATCGAACCGCGCCACGGCACAGCCGGCCACATTTCTTTCGCCGCTGCAACAGCCTGATCCCTTCCTCAGCGTGCCTTACTATGGTGCGGAGTATCTCACTGCTTATTTCGACCACGAGTTCCCTGATTACCAAATCAACAACCGCATTGTGCTTTACGATGGACGAGTCATCCAGGCCACAAATGGAGCGTGCGGGTGGAATAGCCGGAATGAAGCCATCGCCTACTGGAGCCAACCTAATGGTCAGGAACAATGCATTTGGTACGAAGGGCATAGTGGCAACGATTTTGACTTGGACTACGAGCCTGTAATGGCTTCGACAGATGGGACTGTCGTGCGCGCTGGGTGGCAAAGATGGGATGACCGAACGGCAGGATATGGGCTTCACCTGCGTATTTCACACGATGGAGGCTATCAGACCATCTACGGGCATTTGAGCGCACTGGCGGTGATCACCAACGCCCTTGTCACCCGCGGCCAGATCATCGGTACCAGTGGTAACACCGGCAACTCGACAGGGTCACATCTGCACTTCGAGGTGCGTCTGAACGGCACGCCAACGGATCCATTCGGCGGCCCTGGATCGCATTGGCTGTGGCAGGATGGCTCGTGGAGTGGTGGTCAGTGGGTTGGCCAACCGACTCCACGCTATGGAGCAACTTATATCGTTGACGATGACAATCCTGTGACAGTAGGTGATCCTAACGACGATCCCAATTTCACCAAAGGATGTGGCGGTTTGGGCGGGTCTTCCAGTCCCCCGGAAAACTGCCCTTATTGGTATCGTGTGACCACCACAGGTTGGGACGGCGATATGTTGTACACTTATATGCTTGGCAATACAACCGACTATTGGGCCAGGTGGAGTCCGCCGCGTTATGGTCTCTATGAAGTCCAGGTGTGGATTCCAGGCAATCACGCTACTGCTTACGAAGCACGGTACTGGCTGGTTTCGTCGTACAACTATATGCTGTCCACGTACATGGTCATCGATCAGTACGGTGTGTCGAATCGCTGGATCAGCCTGGGCATTCACCGGTTCGGCTACTGGCTTGATGCTCCGTGGGTTGGCTTGTGGATGTCCGACAGGGAGGCCAATCCAGATGAGCACAACAGGAAATTCGGCGTAGATGCGATACGCTTCAGGACGCCGTGGCCGGTGTACATACCGTTGGTGCTCAAGAATCACTGATAGGCTCGTTACGGGGCCAGTTGCCTCCTCCCAGGAGGAAGCGGCCCAACATCGGGTGAAGCCGACGCCGCCCTCAGCAGCGGCCAAATAGCTTGCGCTTGCGGTGGTGCCTGCTGGCGAGGGGGGGTGGGTCAGCGAAAGACGGGCGGCGCGGCTTACCCTGTCCGTTGGGCGGCTTTTACCTATAAATCACGGTTTATACACTTCAAGGAGGTGTGGCATGAAACGCAAAGTTAGTAGTTTACTCATTGTGTTGTTGATCACCAGTTCAGTATTACCTGCTTGTTCTTCCCCCAGCAGTGGAGAATGTGAAGGGGGACTCTGCATAGATATGGAATTGGCAGAGTCAATCCATATGAACGAGCCGGTACCAGTAACAATCACCGTAGAGTCTAGGGAAGAGGACAAGCAAGGACTAAAAGTCTCCCTCTGGTTCTCATCCCCAGATGTTCAAGTGGATGGAGAAAGCGAGTGGGTAGTAGATCTCAAGGCACACACATTTGTACAGTTCTCAACAACCATCAGGTTTCCTGCCAGAGAAGGACATTTTCTGGTCTATGCTGGGGCATTGGATTACCAGTATGGACGAATGATCATAGATAGTGTGCCTGTGCAAATAACTCTTATGGGGGGGACATTGAATCCATCGTCTGAGAGGGAATTTGGAACCCCCGCCCCATTAGAGCGGCTTGAGGTTACCCCACCTCTTCTCACCCCCTCACCTCCTCTGTCTACACCGATACCAACACCTTCATTTGAAGAGAGACCAACACCATGGGATCAGTCACTGCCTCGCTTGCCGCCAGATGAAATTCTCGCCCGTTGCGGGTGGTCACCTGGATCGGCTTCCCCTGTTTTATGGGAGGATGTCAAAGTCTGGGTCGAAATTCCAGAGCAGGTTTCTCTTAATACTCTGGTACATGTGGTAGTTGGACTTGAAGTTGGAACTGCGCAACGACAAGAGCAGTCGCAGAAAGCCCAATTAGCACTTTGTCTGGACGAGTCCGGAGCGGTGATAGAAGGAATAAGGGAATGGTCAGTAGTGGTCCAGCCTGGTACCTGGATTACTGTGACGGCGACGCTCCATTTCACCCAGGCAGGAACGTTCGCCGTCCGAGCCGCAGCCTATGACCCTGCCACAGGTCAGGTCACCGAGGGTGGGCAGCGCATCATGGTCAACCAAGATCAAGAAACAAGGGGCTTGCAAACCCAGAGCATAGGATGGATCAAGGTAATCACCCAAACCTTTGAGGGAGCGTTTCCTTCGGTAGGATGGACAGTACATGATCTGAGCGACGATGGTTACACTCGCTACTGGGATGACGATAATTACAGATTTCGTTCGGGCAACTGGGCTGCCTGGCCAGCTCGTGGAGGAACACACGGGCACAATCCTGTCGCCGGCAACGATGACTACTTTAACAACATGAATACGAGGATGATCTACGGCCCTTTTGACTTGAGCGACGCCGTTATGGCCGACGTCTTGTTCTATCTGTGGCGAGAGATCGAAGCCAACTATGACTATCTGGCATTCGAGATCTCCCGTGACGGCGTCGCTTTTCAGGAACTCGCCCGCTGGAGCGATGTGAATACAACTTGGACGCTTCAGGATATGGATTTTAACGAGTATGTGGGAGACAATTCAGTCTGGGTAGCCTGGCGTTTTTACAGCGATGGCAGTGTTACCAAAGATGGCCCGTGGGTAGATGACATTACCATCTGGAAATACGTGCCCGGCCAGGTGACAGTCTATGGAGCATTTTATTACTACGACCGCAGCGGTCAGATGACACCAGCTCGCTACACTCGCGTTTACCTCTACGACGCTGACCCGAGCGGCGGTGATGACCTGTTGAGTTCAGGAACAACTGATGAAAATGGCTTCTGGCAGATCGGTCCCATCACTAACTGGGACACTGATGCTTCTGGCGCATTGGATTTGTACGCCGTCTTCGAGACCGACGTTAACGATAGTAGCACAACTCGTAGGCGGGTAACTAACTTCGGGGGTTGGGCTTACAAGTGGCAGATTCCTACCCAAGATAACGTATCCAGTGGAAATGTAGATCTGGGTAATTGGGTTATTGGGACGGGGAGCGATTGGGAACCGGCGATGTGGATTTTTCAGGATATGCGGCGCGCATGGAAATACATTCACGACAATACGGGCACGGATCCCGGTTCGGCTACAGCGCGTTGGGAGAAGGACAAAACAACCTTTCTGCCATGCACTGGCTCTTGTGCTTGGCCCTATACCCCCATAAACGGTATTTTTATTGACCGTGATGGGCAGCAATCTCCCGATGTTATAATTCACGAGCTGGGCCACCAGTATATGTACAATGCCTCAGGCTCATGGTGGTGGCCAAACGTGGGGGATATGTTGGAGTGCCTCAGCCACGGTATTCAAGGACAGGAAAATCCTCTCTGTGCGTGGACAGAGGGATGGGCCGATTTTCTGCCATTGGTCGTGAATGGAGACCAGTGCTTTGACTGGAACAATACATCATGCTCAGGCTTGGACCTCGAAACGCCCACTTGGGGCACAGCAGGGTGGAACAACGGAGATGAGGTGGAAGGACGAGTAGCCGGCGCCCTGTATGACCTCTTCGATCAGACCAACGATGGCCTTGATCAGATCGCTTTTGGTTTCGCTCCGATTTGGACTATTGTTCGTACAGCGCCTCACGAGCAGAACTTTGCCGGGTTCTGGAGCAGTTGGAGAGCGCAAGGCTATAACCAGCATCGCGCCGTACAGGCCATCTACCAGAACACGATTGACTACGACACGCCGCCGACCATCGCTAACCTGCCTGATCGCACCGTACTTCAAAACTTCTCTTGGAACAACGCCATTGACCTATGGGCGTACTCCTCAGACCCCGAGAGTTTCGACTGGGAATTGGACTGGCTGATCACCAATACCAGCGACTGGCGTTGCCGGGTCACTATTGACGCTCAGGATTATGTGGACATCAACCCCTTGCCGGGGTGGCTGGGTTCCTGTGATGTCACCATCCGTGTCAGCGACGGGATCAAGTTTGGCTACGATGCATTCACTGTGCGCGTGGTGCCAGTAGTCGGGCGCGCGTTTCTCCCCCTCGTGATGAGGAACTATGGTGGAGGCGGGGCGATGGCACTACCAGGTGAGACAACTTTCACATCGCCGTTGGCTACGCCTGATGCCAGGACTCGGCCATTCGAGTCGCCACTCCCTCTGCCGGAGGCTGAACCTGGAACATTCCGTTCACCTTTACCTACACCAGTGGGGCCATAGGAAGCAGCAGCGCAAAAACTGCAACAGGAGCCGTCCAACCACGGCTTGCACCCGACGCCGCTTTGCGGCCTGCTGGCGGAGGGAAAACGCGCTTTGAGGTAGTTTTCTGTCGAGGGTGACTGCTACGTAGTCGCGGCGCGGGTGAAGCCAGCCGTTGGGCCGTTTCTTCATCAAACATCAAGGGGGCAAAAATGAGGCATATGATCAGGACATTCTTCGCTTTGGCAATCTGCTCGTTGATCGCCCTGCTCTCATATAGTCTTTCAGGCTCTGTGGAGACGCAAGCCTTTCAATCGCCGTTATTCCATTCACCGCTATTCACACCTGAACCACCACAGCGACCGGAAATCACCCTGCATGATGCGACGGGCGAGACGGTCAGGTGGTCCCGATTCACCGATGCCGGTTTTGCCCTGCGCTATCCGTCGGATTGGCAGGTCAGGGTTTTGCCCCATCAAGTTGCCGGCACACGGACTGTCGAGTTTGTCCACAGCGAACCAGGCGGGCAGGTGGACGCCGCGATCCAGGTATGGGAAACGTGGTTATCTCCCGGCGAGGATTGGGAACAGGATGCCGAACTGATATTCTGGCGTACTGAGGGTCTACAGGAGAACGCGGTTGTAGAACCGGTGTTGGTCAACGGGCAGCCAGGTTGGAGAGTACGGGCCTCACATCCCGTTGTTCCCGGCACGCTGGCACAGACTGTGCTTGTAGGACGCGAGGGGCGGCTATATCGCTTCCGCCTGTATCTCTATCAGGATGCAGTGATTGAATCTTATGTGCGGGTGTTGGGCTTGATGATGGGGACACTGCGGACCCGGAGAGTCAGCCCATCCCCCTTTACTATCAGTCCTGCTGAGCCTGTGGAGTCGCCACAAGCGTTATCGCTCAGTCTAGCCTCAACGACGGTCAATTACAACCGGGGCGCGGCGTATGCCTATGCCCGCGCGTGGTGGAACAGACAGAATAACGACGATGGTTGCTATCTGTGGTACAATGGAAGCGTGCTGGATTGCACGTACCACTCTGGAGATTGGGGGGTGGATGGAGCTCACTTTGTCAACCGGGCGGTGAGGGCAGGAGGACGGCCCATTCCAGAGTTACCGAGCGCGGAAGCGCGTACAGTCTCTGCTCTGCGCACGTGGTTGCTGAACGATGGTTGGACAGTGGTCTCGGCGAGCCAGGCCCAGGTAGGAGATGTGGTAATTATCGGCAACCAGTGTTGGGCCGGGTTGGTGGTAGAACCGGGGGCCCGCCTGTAGTCGCAACGCACTCGATCGAGTGGTGGGGTTCGGCAGGGCCGTTGTACTGCAACGGGAACTCCAGCAAGGAATACCTGCATGCGCCATATGGTGGATGGTTGAGCTATCTACCGGTTGTATTGCGGAACTGGCCGCCGCCTCCGCCCAAGGAGTGGTCCGGGATGCACTTGGGCAATCGCACGAGTGGGGATTGGAGCGGCGATATGCTTGCGCCGCTGGATGGGACGCAGGGTGGGATATGGCCGAAAGTCGTTGTCGTCCTGAGCAATCAGGTGTTCAACTTTAGCCGCGATGCCAATTGTCGCATCACCGGGGTAAGTGTCAAGAACCCAACGCTGTATGGCTATTTGAGGCGGGCGGCTCAGGAGGGAGGGACGCAAGTGATTTTTCGGATCTATCCGTCGCCGGGCAACTTTCAGGAATCCATAGACCCGAACTGGCCGGATCCGCGGACTCGGCCTGCCGGGCGCACTCTGATTACGCAGCCAGGGGTGAGGCCTGGGGGGTGGTCACAATGTGGGAACGAGTGGCGATTCCGGCCGGTGGACGACATTGGGGATGAGATGATAGCTATCCAGCGATTCATTCTGTGGTATGCGCCGCCGGGATATCAATGGCAGGCCTTCGGCTTTGAGCCAGCCAATGAGCCCAATGTGGAGTGGTATGCTAACCCCGAAGGGCAGATGCCCTCGCCGGCCTTTTTTGAACGTGCCTCCTGGCAAGCAATGGATCAATACTTTGCCAACCTCTATGACTACGTTCAAGCCAATCGCGGCTATCTTCCAGTCCGGGTTTTGACCCCGCCAATGGCGCAAAGTGCCTATGCCGAAATGGTCAATCCCAATGACTGTTCGCCATTCGCTTTTTCTGGCTACGTGGAGATGAGCCGCGTGTTCAACAGTAGCAACCCCAAGAACGACGGCTACTCGTGGCACAACTACTGGATTCGGGGGCGCGAGGCGTGGGCCGCATGTCCCAACGGGCAACATGTTTCAATATGGTTTCCTGCAACGATGGCGAGCAACATTGACAACAACGTACGGCCTGCAGTCATTACCGAGGCTGATTTGGCTTCACCTGGACAGGGAATGGGGAACTCGTTGACCGACAAAGATGCTCAACCTCAAGAGACAGCGGTCTCGGTTCGGGATTTTCTGTACCACGAGGTGCGTGCGGATTGGATAGCGGTGTGGCTTTTGAATGATGATACAGAGAATGCAGAACACACGTGGCATCAGGCATATACGCCCGCAGTGGGGCTACGCCCCTGGTTCACTGCCTGGTGGTATGGTCGAGAGACCCCATAAGTAGAAAAGACGAGGAGGCAAAAGATGAGCAAGAGCAAACCGATGGTCGGTATGACCATATTATGTAGCTTGTTTCTGGTTACCAGCCTGGTTCTGACGGCTTGTCAGTCTTCCCTGGCACTGGGAAGAGAGTCACCCCTCTCAACACCTACAGTTTGGCCGGAATGGTTGCCACTTTCGGCGGCGGACATCTGGTCTGTCCCACCACGGCCTGTTACGCCCATTCCTGCTGAAGGTAGGCCACGCCCCACTCCACTACCGGTAAGTCCATTGCCCACACCGACTCCTTTATCCGACCAGGGGATAGGGGTGACAAGGGTACAAGCATTAAGTGGTATAGAAGAGCCCGGTATACAACCACTTCGGCATCCACGCCTCATCAGTCCGGCTACCGATGGAGAAACTCTGGTAGGCATAACCGAAAGTAATACAGGAGCCTTATCTGTGGTCATGTTAGACTTGGCTTCTGGAAATGAGCAGGTCTTGTTAGAAAGCAAAAGTCGTGACATTTACGACCCGCAGGTTGTCAGAAAGTATGTGGTATGGTGGGCAAGCGGTGGCGATCTATATCTCTACAATACGGAGCAGGAGCAACTGGAAACGCTGAGGTTTGGCGCGATTGCTCGACATGTCCGAGTGTCTGGGAATACCATGGTATGGGAACATACACCGAGTTTGCTTAGTGCAGACTCGGATATCTGGGGATATGATTTGAGCCATCGGGAGAGTTTCCCTGTTGTTTTGCGCCCTGGGGTGCAATTCGGCCCATCAATCTCAGATCGGTGGGTTATTTACTTGGATGCCGCAGACACGCAAGCAGTAGAGTGGGATGTAGGCCTGTATGCAATCCACTTGGACACAGGAGAAACGATGCGCTTGGGGCAAGTATGTGGACGCTGGCCGCATGAGGTTTCGCAGTTTTATGCAATCGAGATCCCTTGGGTTGCCTGGAGTACAGGGCATTGGAGTGACAAACCGGAGTTGTACCTCTACAACTTGGAGACTCGCCAGGCAGTTACTGTCACGGTTACACCCTGTGATGCATCCACTGCACACCCTCGACGGATTGAGAATCTGGCAATTTCGGGTAATATCGTCATCTTCACTTGCGGCCAACCGATGGGGTATGACATTGAACGCAGAGTGTTTTTCTCTATCCCTATTTACGCCACGATGCCCGCTGAGGGTGGAGAGTGGTGGGGGTTTGGAGGGTGGAGCATTGCGGGAGATAGGATTGTGTGGGTGTTGAGTTCCGAACGAGAGAGCCGGGTTTACACAGCACAGATAGAGCGTCGCCCATAGGAAGTGTGCCCCCAGTGTAGAAACGGCCCAACCCGCGCGTGCAGCCGACCGCTCCGCTCGGTCGCTTCGCTCCCTCGCTGCGCGGCGGCTGACGCGCATATCGTTAGCTGGCTCAAATCTGAGAGCCACAATCGTCGAGGAGAACACAATGGGAGAGAACAATCGGTATTGGTTACTATTCGCTGTAGTTTTGTCATTATGCTTCATATTTCTTCAAAAACCATCTGACGCAATTGCACAATTGATAATGAATGTGCCGCAAACTTCGTTAAATGACGAAAATGGCATCATCATCAATGAGGTGTTGTATTCACCCTCAGCCAACAACTATGAATGGGTGGAGATCAAAAACAGTGGCAGCAGTCCAATAAATATTGCCGGTTACAAATTAACAGACGAAGATGGCAATGTCTATGTTGTTCCTGATACTTTATTGGATGTACCGGCTGGTGCTTTTGTGGTGGTAATATTTGATGGCTTAGGGGCAGCCAGTAATGATTATGACTTTACGGACAATATCGCAGTGCTACATACTCCACCAGAGTTGGTGGACATATTTGAGGACACCGGTGATCAATGTGCATTGTATCGGCGCACCTATTTTGTTTACTTGCCTTTGCTTCTAAAGGGATATTCAAATGCACAGGTTGTGTTAAATTCTACAATCACTACTTCTCGATTATCGCCCTTGGTGGCATTTGTCGCTTGGGGAACCTATCCTGAAGATGATAGCGCAACTGCAACTAAAGCGGGTTTATGGAGTGAACAGTCTTTTGTGAATACGACCCGGATGCCCGGTAATGAGGGGATGACTATAGGAGGTTCTTTGGGGATATATGCTGACAGGGTTTCTCCTTCATTATCTGCCTGGATAATCTATCTTCCTACAGAAACCAGTTTAGGTGAGGAAAATCCTATAGCCAGCCCATATTTTCGTAATCCGCCAAATGGTATGGAAATCTGCGAACACCAATTGAGCTTTGGTTGGACAACCGTAGCTGGAGCAGTAGCATATCAATTGGAAGTGGCAGACAATATTGAATTTACCCCCCTGCGGTTCAGCAAAGTGATTACAGATACTTTTTATGAGCCGGCAGAGTCTTTCCCTGACGGCACCTTTTATTTCCGAGTAAAGGGGTTAGGTGAAAATGGGTATGAAAGTGTTTTTTCGGCTGTAGGACAGGTTAGCTTCATTGATTGTTCAGAACAGCGAGCAGAGTATAGTGTGACTTCTATTCAAGCTTTATTAGGGGTGACGCCCACTTTACAACATAAAGATACTCGTATGTTGGATTTGGGTGGGTCTCCCGAAACAGGAGTTGCTCGTTGGGATTCAGCGCATGAAGATGATGCAGATTGGGTCGTGGGGAACGGAAATCCCGTACGCGCATCTTTACTTGATGATTGGTATTGTACTCGTGCTGCGATTGCTATGATCGTTGCTTATCATGGCGGTAATTTGAGCCAGGATCGCATTTCATATTATGCTTATGAAGCACGGCCAATTGAAGGTCAACTGGGCCATGGAATCGGTCTATGGCCTAATGAGATAGCTACTTGGGGTGCGGGAAGGAATGTCTTTGATTGGGCAATGAATGACAATGCAGTTGTTTCCAGTCGTGGAAAACCAACCTACACACAGGTTAAACAATGGATTGACGAAGGTCGCCCTATTCTGATTGTAGAGAATAATGATGCACACAGTGTTGTTCTTGATGGTTACAGGGACTTGATTTTGTTTAAATTGGCGCATCGGGTAGACCCCTGGACTGCCACCAGTTCATGGGTGCGCTGGGGGCCTTGGGAGGTAACTGAGTATCATGTTGCTCCTGCGGTCGTTACTCCACGTTCGGATGAAGATGTAGATGGTGACGGTATTGTAGATACGATTGATGATTCAGATAATGACGGAATTTGTGATCTTGATGAAAGGCAACGTTTTAATCTTGATCCACTGTCTGTTGACTCCGATCTTGATTTAGTACCAGACAAACTGGATATGCGCGAATATGTTTTTGACAACAATGGTAACTTTTCGCGATTGTATGTTCCTGATTTTGACGGGGATGGGTTACGTAAGGAACTCGATCCGGATAACGATAATGGTGGTTCTATTGATGGATGTGAGGATTTCAATTTTAACGGAAGGCTAGAAATACCACTGGGTGAAACCAACAATTTTGACGCTGGACATGAACGTATTTGCCCATCGCCTGTAGTGACTATTACCGGGGCATCTTCCAATTCATCAGATTGTAGTCTTGCAGTAGAGGGGATAGTTAGTACCACCATTCCACTATTGTCGCTAACTGCCAATATTACACATAGTACATTTTTCACAATCTATAACCATGTGTTTAGCCCTACAGGCACACTTCCTAATTTGGTTTTTTCAGAAACTGTTGGGACGCTAGAAGGCAGTGACATTGTGATCGATGTGATTGCTCATAATAATTTTGGCTATGGTACAGATACAGTCACCGTGACTTCATATTGTACCAAAATAGTATTTCAGCCAGGAAACCGGACACTTCGAGGAAAATAAAGCATCGGGAGGAGATAATGAATAAGCATCTAAATATATGGTGTGGTTTGTTCATAATATTAAGCCTGTGTTGTGGTTGCAATAAAGATAACACCACCGCAGAAATGCTTTACATCAATACAGATTGGGATATTTCTTTTTCATATCCTACTAGTTGGATTATTAAGCAAGAAGGCTATCAATCTGTTACTTTGTCACCGTCGAAAGAACAGGAATGGCGGCCTCAAAAACCCGTTGATATTGCAAAGAACCCCTTTGTTGCAATAAGTATAGGGGAAGCGAGTGTGCCGCCTAATTATTCTTCTGACGTGGTTAATGTTGATGCATTGCGAGAATGGTTGACGAAACATTCGATTGACGGGCCAAATCGTGAATTTATCGAGACGAGTATTAATGGACAAATAACGTTTGAAGTGACCGAAGTTAGTGTCCCCGGCTGTGAGCGCGTTGTCTATTGGCGCCCTACTAGCATTGAGAATATGGTACGACTTTCTACTGGATGTGAGAGTCCTTATATGGAAGATTTCGAGCGCATTGTCAAGAGTATTCAGGAGTCAGCAAACAGATAGTCTAAATAAGTTATGCGCTTTATTCGCCAGCTAACATCCATTGCAGCCGACGCCGCTTTGCGGCCTGCTGGCGGCGGCGGTTGCCCGTTACCAGGTGTCTTCTATTGAAGGTGCCACGTCGCACACGCGGCGCGGCTGAATGTGGCCGTTAGCCCGCTATGCATAGAACGTAGCGTGCAAAAAAATCTTGAGAGGAAATGAGTCACGATGAAGCTAACGGTCAAACACGGGACAAAACTGGCGGCGGTCTGCTGGTTGGCGCTGGGTTTATGGCTTTTGGGCGTGGCCCCACTCACCACGCACGCGCAGGCGCCAGCATTAATCGCTGCGCCTAACATCACGGCCCCTCAAATAACCGCGCCGCCCGCCGCGCCCCTCCAAAACACCGCCACGTTTTCCCAAAGTGGGATCGTACTGGCCGAGTTACACGTCCATCACGAGATGTGCAATTATAACGCGAACGATCCTTTGGTTTATGTGGGAGCCGGTGAACGGATTATTTGGAAAAACAGTCTCAGCGCGCCGACCAAAACCCTGTTACTGATTGGGTATGCGGCCGCGGGGACCCCGCATTCCTGGCGGTTGGGGCAAGAATGCCATTATTATGCAAACCATTCCAATGGACAACGGCAAGAATGGGACTGCGATACGTGGGAATGGCCGTGCGTCTCCATCACCGCCTATGTCGTCCCGCTCCCGGCGTGTCATGAAGGCTGCGCCATCTGCCAATGCAGCGCGGGGCAAGCCGCCGATCCGGTGGATACCTGGACCGGCGCGTTTACCCACCACGAAACCGACTTCGTGCTGCCTACGCTGGGGCCGGCTCTGACCTTTGAACGCACTTACAACTCAGCGCGTTACACTAAGCGGGGAGCGTTGGGCTACGGCTGGACGCATCCCTATGCGACTTACCTTACCATCAGTGATACCCACATCCTGTTTCACGCCCCGCGCGGCTCAGTGCTGACTTACACGCGCACAGCCCCACGACGTTTCTCCCCGCGCCCAATGTACGGGCGGAACTGGACGCCGTGGGCAGCGGCTACCTGCTGACCACCACCGACCGGATACGCTACATTTTTGACGCCGCCGGGCGTTTGACCGAACTCCGCGACGCCAACGACAACGCGCTGACCTTGACCTACACCGGCGCGCAGTTGACCGGCCTCCACGATGCCGCCGGACGCGGGCTGACCTTGACCTACACCGATTTTGCCACCGGGCCGGGCGTGACCGCCACCTTGCTCACGCGCGTCAGCGATCCGCTAGGACGTAGTGTGAGCTACGGCTACGCCCGCGATGGCGCATACACTGCGCCATTGCTGAGTGTGATGACCGATACCCGTGGCTTTAGGCACACTTACACCTACGCGGATACGGCAACCCCGTTATTGATTTCCGCCACGGATGCGGTCGGGCAACCCATTTTTACCAACGCGTACGGACCGGGCTACACAGCAGCGCAGCCCCACGCGGTGCGTGTCCAGACGGATACCCTGGGGAATGCCACGCAGATAACTTATGTGCCGTTGGGCGATACTTACGTGGCGACGATCACGGATGCCCGCGAGCACAGCACGCAACACGTTTACGACGCGGCCGGGGTGCTGATGCGCGTAGTAGAGGCTGACGGCGCGCCCTGGCACACGCAACGCGACTTGTACGTGAATCTGGCGCAAGTCACCGATCCCCTGAGCCGCACCACTCGCGCGGAATGGGCCGCGAACGGTTGCACCCCCACCGTGCTGACCGATACCTTGGGGTACAGCACCCAAATGAGTTACAACGCGGCGTGCCAGCCCACGCAAACTGTGAACGCACAAGGCTACACGACCACATATCAGTATGACGGTGAAAATCTGACGGCGGTGACGGATGCCTTAGGTGGGGTGGTAGCGCATACGTATGACCCGCGCGGCTTGCTGCTCCAAACCGTCAATCACGGACTGACCACGACTTACGGTTATGACATCTTCGGTCAGCGAATAGCCATCACCGACACGCAAGGCCGCGTGACCACCTACGGCTATGACCTAGCGGGGCGGCTGATCACCACCACCGCGCCTAACGGTCTGGCGACGCTCAACAGCTACGACGCCGGGGATAATCTCATTCAAGTGACCCGGAACTACACGCCTGCGGGCGGGCAGAACTACCGCGAAACTTACAATTTGGTGACATGGTACGAGTATGACGCACTCGGCAACCAGATCGCGGTTACGGACACTGTCGGGCGGGTGACGCGCTCGTGGTATGATCCTGCCGGGCGCTTGCTACGCACCACGACCAACTATTCACCCACATTGCCGCCCCATCACGCCGGGCAATGGAATCTGACCACGCACTACGGCTATGACGCGCTCGGTAATCAGATCATTATGACGGATACCGTAGGCCAGGTGACACGGCGCTGGTACGACGCGCACAACCGCGTGGTCCGCGTGACGGCCAACTACTCGCCCACGCTACCGCCCAATCACGCCGGGCAATGGAATCTCACCACCGAGTATGGTTATGATGCGGTGGGCAACCAAACCCACGTTACCGACACCCTGGGGCACGTCACGATCACGGAGTACGATGACCTCAACCGGCAGATTGCCGTCATCGACCCACAAGGCCACATCACACGCTATGGCTACGATGCGCTGGGGCATCAAGTCGTTATCACCGACGCGGACGGCATCGCCACGTATTCGGCGTATGATGCCCTGGGGCGGGTAGTCGCCACGCGGGATGCGCTGGGACACACCACGCGCTACAGTTATGATACTCAAGGCCGTCAAATCACAGTGGTAAACGCCAATGGTGTGGCCCGCTATGCCGAGTATGACGCTTGGGGGCGGCAGGTGGGCAGCCTCGCTAACTACGAACCCACCGCGCCGCCAGATCATCAAACCAACGCGCGCACAGGTTATGGTTATGATGCGTTGGGCCGCCGGGAGATCATCACCGACGCCAATGGTCACGCCACCCGCTCGGTGTACAATGACGTGGGCCAATTGGTGGCGGAGATTGATCCCTTGGGCCACACCACGGCCTACGGCTACGACGTGTTGGGCAACCGCACGGTGATCACTGCGGCCGATGGCAGCGTGACCACCTATCACTATGACGCGCTCAACCGCCTGGTCGAAATCCGCTATCCCGATACCAGTGTCGCCTACGCTTATGATGTGCTCGGCAATCGCACCGCGATGACTGATACCACAGGCGTCACCACCTACGTCCACGACGCGCGTTCGCGACTGATCACCGTCACCAACCCCACTACCGGCACGGTGGGCTATCGTTACGATGCCTTGGGACGGCGCACTCACGTTATATATCCTTCCGGCAACACTGTACAATACACCTACACGCCCGCCGGACAACCGCATACCGTCACGGATTGGAGCGGCGGCGTGACGGTTTACACCTACACCGCCGCCGGACGGCTGGCGGAGCGGCGCTTGCCCAATGGCGTGACCACCCATCACCGTTATGATCGCGCCGGGCGACTGATCGAGATCACGCACCGGAACGCCGCCGGGGAGTTGTTAGCGCGCTATGGCTACACCCTGGACGCGCTGGGGAATCGTCTTCAAGTTCAAGAAGGGGCGTATGCTATCTACCTCCCGCTGGTATTGCGGGGCAACGCGACCGGACGGCAAACCGCAACCGCGCCTAACGGCGGAGCGCAAACTGTACCCGCATCCCGGTTAATCACTTACCGCTATGACCCGCTGAACCGGCTGATCGCTGCCGACTATTCCACGGGCGAACACTTTGCCTATCGTCACGATGCGGCGGGCAACCGCCTGACGCTAACCGAGACTACGCCCCTGAGCGGCACAGTTATCTCAACGCATACCTACGACGCGGTCAACCGGCTAATGGCGCGCAATGTGAGCGACGGGCGGGCTTATACCTACACTTGGTCGGCGCGCGGACAATTGTTAACCGAATGGACGCGCGGTATTCCCGTGCGCACGTTCGGCTACAACGGCGCGGGGCAGATGGCCGAAGCGACCGTTTTTACATTGACCACACAGTTCAACTACAATGGCGCTGGCGGACGTGTGGGGGTGAACGTAGTTGGGCACGGCGCGACGCACATCACACTAGATGCTGGCGGGCAACGGGTTCTGGCTGAAACTACACCGACTGACGCTGTGCAATATCTCTACGGCGACGACTGCCTAGGCGAATACCGCGATGGGGCGTGGCTGTACTACCTGAACGACGGCAGCGGCTACGTCCGGCAAGGCGTGGATGCCCAGGGCGTAGTCGTGAGCAGTTGGTTGTTTGATCCCAGTGGCACGGTGTTGGAAGGGCCAGAAGGGCCGGTGAGTCATCTGATTTGCGGCGGGGTATATGACTGGAGTACCGGACTACTTCACAAGGGCGGAAACTACTTTGATCCACGCTTGGGGATTTGGCTATTAGTTCCTTTAGCTGTTATCACCTGGAGAAGCAAACGCGGCAAGAGTAGTCTTGTCCGTACATTGAGCATACTCTTTTGTCTTGCCGGAGTAAGTTTGGTTGCTTGTATGGGTGAAGAACAGTTCAAAGATGAATTAGCCCGGCATTGCATTACTTTTCCCACTCCCGGCGTAGTCAATGCGCCGCTCAATGAATGCACGGCTTTACCTACCTCGGGTTCCGAACCCACCTACAATCCAAATGAGTGGAGGGATTGTTGGACGACCCAATATTGCAATAATTGCTACTCCTATGCCCTTAATCAGAAATCTTCTTGTGCCTGGGAAGAAATCAGAGCCGGTACGCAAGATCACCTGCATCCTGGTGAGTTTAGTGGACATCCTTATTTTTATGGGGCAACAGTAGACGTAGATATACTTAGAGCTACAACATGTGACAACATCGTAAGCACTATTGCGGAGTACGATGGGTACTATGTCTGGGATTGTGAAAGACAATGTCGCCGTGGTTATTACAAAGTGGATGTTGGTCACATAAACCTAGCGTGTTGCCTGCAACAAATTTAGATGGCAGTGGGAATATTATTGAGGACCCTCGCCTACCCTCAGTTAACCATGATTACACACCGTATGGAAGCGCTAATTACACTAAGTTTTGCAATTGCTTTTGCGTGCCCATGCAGTGAACCCCCCAAAAAATCATTTATTGCTAACATGTTTGGAATGAGGTTAAGAAATGAACACTAATAAGATACAATCAAAATACTTGAAAGGATTAACTTTTTTATTACTACTGATGCTTGTGGGGGGTGGATTGTTTTTTGTTTTGAAAGCCGGATGGCAAGGTCGCTGTAGCGTGGTATGGGTGAAACTGATCTGGCAATGGGCAAGACCAGATCAAAGAATTGGCTCTGGTCTTACTATCCATTACTATAACCTGAGTGATCAATGTACAGCCAGAGCGATTATAGCGGACAAAATATATATAACCTTTGGTGCTAGTTTTAGAGACTGAAGGGAGCCAAATGAAAATGGATCGCCCCCTCCTCGTCAATCTCCAAACCGTCCCATTGGACCAACATATTGAACATAGCCATCGTGTACGCCAA
>Ga0209381_1001674_pt1 | contig 33541 bp, 28 predicted proteins | sample DewCreD2012metaG_FD_184111 | JGI IMG/M metagenome (GOLD analysis project Ga0209381, IMG submission 184111) | Hot spring sediment bacterial and archeal communities from British Columbia, Canada, to study Microbial Dark Matter (Phase II) - Dewar... ... | reverse complement strand
CACCCGGAACAACAAGAACATCACGCCCAGCTCGGCCAGGGTGGTCAGCAGTTCTGTGGGCTTCATCCATCCAAGAACGCTCGGTCCGATCAAGACCCCGGCCAGGATCTCGCCAACAATGGCCGGCTGCCGCAGCCGTTCGAACAGCTCGGCGAAGAGCTTGGCGCTGCCGAAGACCAGCAGCATGGCGAGAGGCAAGCGCAAAGCTTCGGCGTTCTCGGCGGTGTTCAACAGGATGGCCAGGGGAATCGTTTCGGTGATCACGATGCAGACTCGCTCGCCGCCCACGCTTCCCGGCGTGCGCGGGACTTAATATTCTCCACTATTGGGGAAGGAAAGTCATCCGGCGCGGAGTTCTTGTAGCTTTTCAAAGAACTCTGGAAAGGAGACGCAGGCCGCCCCGGCATCGCGGATGACGCACTCGCCTGCGGCCCGCAAGGCCGCCACGGCGAAGGCCATGGCGATGCGGTGGTCTCCGAAGGAGTCCAGCTCCGCGGCTTCGAATCGCTGCTGTCCCGGCACGAAGAAGCCGTCTTCGAAAACCTCCACGCGGGCGCCCAACCGGCGGAGGTTTTCGGCCACGGTGGCGATGCGATCGGTTTCCTTCACCCTCAGCTCCGCCGCGTTCCGCACCCGCAGGCCTTCCCGGCTGAGGGCGCCAAGCACGGCCAGCACGGGGATCTCGTCAATGAGCGCCGCCGTCAAGCCCCCTTCGATGACGCCGCCGCGAAGCTGTGAGGTGCGCGCCAAGATGTCCCCCACGAGTTCTCCGTGCCTTTGGGACACGTTTTCCAGACGGATCTCCGCGCCCATTCCCACAAGGAAATCCAGCAAGGCCGAGCGCGTCGGATTGAGCCCCACTCCCTGAATCAAGACCGCCGAGTCAGGGACAATCAGAGCCGCCGCCAGAAAGAAGGCCGCTGAGGAAAGGTCACCCGGGACTCGAAGCTGCTGCGCCTTCAAGACCGGCCGGCCCTGGATCTGGATTGTGCGTCCGGATTTCTCAAGTTCGGCGCCGAACTCCCGCAGCGCAATTTCGGTATGATCCCGCGTCGGCACCGGCTCGCGGACCGCCGTGCGTCCCTCGGCATAAAGGCCGGCCAGCAGGATGCAGCTCTTTACCTGAGCGCTGGGGACCGGCAGTTCGTATTCGACGGGGCTGAGGCGTGTTCCCTCGATCTCGAGCGGCGGAAACCGCTCCTCGCGGGCCTCGATGCGAGCGCCCATTTGCCGCAGAGGTTTCAGGATGCGGTCCATCGGCCGCCGGCTCAGCGAGGCGTCTCCCGCGATGCAACTGGCGAACCTCTGCCCGGCGAGCAGACCCGCCAGCATCCGCATGGTCGAGCCGGAATTTCCCGCGTCCAGAGGTTGCTCGGGCGCGCGCCAGCCTTCCAGTCCGCGCCCGGCGATCAGGACCGCGTCCGGTCCGCGCCGGATTTCCACGCCGAGCGCTTCCAGGCAACAGAGCGTGCTCTGGCAGTCCGCCCCGGTTGAATAGTTCTCGATGCGGCTTTCCCCTTCGGCCACCGCCGCCAGCATGGCGTAGCGGTGGGAGATGGATTTATCGCCTGGGAGCTGCAACACGCCTCGCAAGCGGCGCGCGGACCCAATGGCTTCGTCTCGGCGTGGCTGAGATGGGAGGCTGTTCATTCGATGGGGTAGGGGCCGGGCTTCAATACCTCAACATAAGGCACGCGGGCGGCCTCTGCCGCCAGACGCACCTGCACGCTTCTGGGCTGGAGCGGCACGTAAAAATGAAAAGCCGCCTCCTCGCCCGGCTCCAAAAGTTCCGGTTCGATCGTTCCGCGTCGCTGGCCGATCAGCTTTCGGTCGCTGTCCAGAAGCTCCACGACCAAGATCACCTTTGTCAGCGGCCGGTCCCACGCGTTTTTCAGCCGCCCGTCGACGGTGAGCCGGTTTTCGGCGCGCGCGGCGGAGATTTCCACGATCTCCAGCCGCGGACCTCCCTCCCGTCTGCCGGGCTCCTGTAGGGCCGCGGCCACCCCCCAGGCCAACAAAAGGACCAAAGCGTACCGCATTAGACATCAATATACCAGCCCCACCCGGACTGCGCAGCGCGAGCGCTTTGGTCCCCCTCGCCGGAGCTTTGGCTTGCGAGCGGCAGTCCGCAAGAACACAGCGCGGCATAGCCGCAACCAAACAGGCGTGGCGGCTGGGGTCTCACCGCCAACTCGCTCCCGTGGCGGCATGAAAATCTTTGCGGGAGGAAAAGAATCTACGGGTTAGTAGTACAGAGGGACCACTTCCGCTAGCCCTTTCCCAGTTCCTGTTGGAGATCCAGCAGCACTTCTTCGCGCCTTTCGGACGCCAGATCGCGCTCCAGACGCCGCAGCGCAACCCCTACCACATCCCGGTGATGCAGCCGGCTGCCAATCTCCTCCAGTGACGACAACTCCAGCCACAGGTCATGCAGCCGGTCGATATCCTCCGGCCAGAGCCGCGGCGGATGCGGGCCTAGATTGACGTAAATCGACTGGCGGTCGGGACTGATCACCTCCAGGGAAAACGGGTGCCGTGGCTCCGGCAGCCTCTCCCAAGCCAGGCCAATGCGCCGCGCCAGCTCCTCGGAGGTCATTCTGGGCGATACGCCCGTCACCAGCCGGCTGGCTTGCAACTTGGCCGCGGTCTGCACCATGGCGTCGAAGGGGTCCACGGCAGGAACCACCAGCAGATCGACATGCTTGCCTTGCTTTTCGGCCAAAGCTACGACTTTGGTGAACAGTTCCCGCTCGTAGTCGCTGAACAACTGACGCTCGGCCAGGTCGTACTCGCCGGCTCCCGCGGTGACCGGCCGCACGGTCATGACTACGATGTCGTGCTTGCGGATGTTGGTTTTTTCCAGGACCTTTTGGAGGTGCAGCATCCGGGTGTAGTCCCGGATGGCCACCAGCACGCACCCGGGCCGGGCTTGCAGCGTCTCCGCGCTGACCTGGGGCTGCATCTCCAAGTTGAACTCCTCAAGCCCCGCCGTCTCGGCTTTCCGCCGCGCCGAGTTGAGGTATTCGGAAACCGTGAAGAGGATGTACAGGACAACGGTGAACGAAACGCCGTAGATCGTCGCGATTTTCTTGGAGAACAGGTTGGCGATGGCGGTCAACAGCAGCACCGAGGTGGTCAGGGCCAGTCCAACCGGCAGCTCGCGGCCGAAAAGCCGGAGGTTGGGCGGGGCCTTGTATTCCTGGTCTTGGCGCTGGAAGCGGAGCGCCAGCACGCCCAGACCCTTCAGGGAAAAACTCCACACCACGCCGAAGGCGTAAGCCTCGCCGAGCAGGTATACGTCGCCCCGGCTGGCCAAAATCGTGGCCAGTTGCAGCAACACGATCAGGCTGATGATGCGGTAGGTGGTTCCGAACTTGTGGTGGGGCTTGCGGAACCAGTTCAGCAGGATGCCATCCTCCGCCACGCGGTTGAGAATGCCGTTGGATCCAATAATCGCCGTATTCACCGCGCCGGATAGAATGAGGGCGCCCACGATCACCACGAAGATGTGAAACAGCAGCCGCATCATATATGGGCCGGCCAGATTCATCGCCAGGCCGCCGATCAGGTTGTCGTAATACTGCTTCCGGACTTCATCGGGGATGATCATGACCGCCAGCAGCGTGATCACGCCTGTCGACAACAGGGCATAAGTGCATACGATGTTGGCCGTGATGCGCAGGTTTTTCAGCTTCGGGTAGGCAATCTCGCGGTATACCTGGGCCAGCGTCTCAAAACCGCTCATCGCCAACAGGCTGTGCCCGAAGGCGATCATGATCGCCACGAAAGGGATTCGGGGCCAGAAGGTCCCGTGAAACCAACCCAGCGACTCCACCGTAAAATGCAGGTTTTCCGGAACCGGCGCCGGGGGCGGCTCCACATTCTCCTTCAATAGCAGCGTGATTGGCGCCCAGACCAGCAGGATGACCACCATGGCTGTGGTGATCTGCATGATCCGTAGCGCCTTCCCGCTTGATTCGTGGATGCCCTTGACGTTTGAACGCCAGAAGTAAGCCGTTACGGCTGCCGCAAAGCCGGTGGCGAACCAATTGGGCGGGATGCGCCAGCCGTGGCCCATCAGCTCGGCAATCTCATTCAACAGCCCCGCCAGGTAGTGGCCCGCGCTGACCGAGCTAATCGGACCGGTGAGCACATAGTCCACCACCAGCGCGGAGACCGAGATTTTCGCCATCAGCGGCCCCATGCTGTCCCGGACTACGACGTAGACGCCGCCCCGCACGAACATGCTGCAACTCTCCAGGTAGATGGCGCGCACCGCGAAAGAGAACAGCATGACCCCCAGCACGAACCAGGGAGCGGATTTTCCGATGGCCTGCTCGGAAATGCCGCCCACGTAAAACATCGTGGAGGCCAGATCGCTCAGGACGATGGCGGCGCCGCGCCAGAAGGAGATGAACGAGAGGGCAACCGTGGTGGCGACTACGATTTTCGCGGTTTGCGCCGGCTGGCCGGCTTCACTGGACATACAATGCGCTTTCCAACGAGACCCAATCGCTTATTCTACGATCATGGGCGCCATGGAAACCAGTGCGGAGCAACTGGCCCGCCACGTTGTGGCCCGCTTGCGCGAAGACGGCGCCGAGGCCTGGTTCGTGGGCGGCTGTGTCCGGGATCTGCTTCTGGGGCGCGTTCCCAAAGACTTCGACGTGGCCACCAGCGCCACTCCGGACCGCATCCAGCGCCTGTTCCCGGACGCCAAGCCGGTGGGGGCTCACTTCGGAGTGATGCTTTTCGAGCGCGGGGGCACTCAGGTGGAGATCGCCACCTTCCGCAGCGACCAGAGCTACTCCGATGGCCGCCGTCCCGACGCCGTACGCTTTGAGACCAGCCCGGAGCAGGACGTTCTGCGCCGCGACTTCAGCATCAACGCGCTGCTGCTGGACCCGTTCACCGGCGAGGTGCTGGACTTCACCGGCGGACGCCAGGATCTGGAGGCGCGTCTTATTCGGGTCATTGGGGATCCAGAACTGCGCTTCGGCGAAGATCACTTGCGGCTGCTGCGCGCCGTGCGCTTCGCCGCCGTGCTCGGCTTTCAGATCGAGCCAGCGACCTTCGAAGCCATCCGCCGCCTGGCCACGCTCATTCGCCGGGTGGCCGCCGAGCGTATCCGCGACGAGCTGGCGCGCCTACTCACCGAAGGCGATGCGCGCCGGGGCCTGGAGTTGCTCGACGAGTCCGGCTTGTTGCTCGCAATTCTTCCCGAAGTCGCCGCCATGAAAGGCGTGGCGCAGCCGCCGCAGTACCACCCCGAGGGCGATGTTTGGACCCATACGCTGCTCATGCTGGGCCTGATGGAGTCCCAGCCCCCGCTGACGCTCGCTCTGGGCGTCCTTCTGCACGATGTTGGCAAACCACCCACTTTCCGCGTGGCTGAACGCATCCGCTTCGACGGGCATGACGCGCTCGGCGCCCGCATGACTGTCGAGATCCTCGGCCGGCTGCGCTTCTCCAACCAGCAAATCCGCCGCGTGGAACTGCTCGTAGCGGACCACCTCCGCTTCAAAGACGTGCCTCAAATGCGGCCCGCCACCCTGAAGCGGTTTCTCCGGCAACCGCATTTCGAGGAGCTGCTGGAGCTGCACCGGCTGGATTGCCTGGCCAGCCACCGCAACGTGGAGACGCACAACCTGCTGCTCGAAATGCTGCGGCAGACGCCTCCCGAGGCGCTTAAGCCGGCTCCGCTGCTGCGCGGCGCCGACCTCATCCAGGCGGGCTACACGCCGGGACCGCTGTTTGGACGGATCCTGGAAGCCGTGGAGGAAGGGCAACTGGAGGGCCGGTTGAAAACGCGCGAACAAGCTCTGCGCTTCGTGGAAGACCACTTCGGTCCACCTGCCGCCAGCCCCTCAGGCCGGGCGGTAGGTGAAGACCATGAACAGGACCAGAACAATGATGGAGAGAATGGCTGAGGCCGCGACAACCTCCAGCAAGACGACCCGCCTTTCCTCCTCCACCTCGCCGGTCCGCCGGGTGCGCTCTGGCATGGGAACTCCCAGCCTCCCGTCCCAAATGTACGTCGGAGCGGAGGCAGTGTCAAGACGGTAGCCGGCGTCTTCCAACCGAACACAAAATATTGGGCTCATTTGCGGGTTGGCCCTACCTGTTTGGCCTCGTCCGACGGCCAAGAGGATTCCCTCTTCAACAGCGACTTGCGCAAAAAAGTTCGCGCAAAAGTCTTGATCTTGAAGGTGACTTGACCGATAATCAGGTGAGCGGGACCAAATTGGACTGAAATGGACCCTTTGCCCAAGCCGCCAAGCCCTACGGTAGACCCACCGCTCGGCACCTACCCTGCCAAGGTGGACGAGCGCGGGCGTCTGAAATTGCCCGCGGATTTCAAAGAGTTCTTGGCCAGCTTCGGCGACAACCGGGTTTTCATCACGAGTCTGGATGAGCGCACGCTGCAACTGTACCCCATTTCGGTGTGGCGATACAACCTAGATTTCTTGATGAGTTACAGCGAAGATCCCGAGGCCAGCCAGTCGGTGGCGATCATCGCGAATGCCAACGGGTGCGGTTCCGTGATCGATGACCAGGGCCGCGTCTTGTTGCCGCAAGACATCCGCAGGCGGCTCAACCTCGAAAACACGACAGTGCATCTGGACTGCTATCGAAATCAGGTGAACATCATCGGTCCGGACGTCGTCGAGGAGCGGTTGCGGCGCGCGCGGGTCAACCTCGAACAGAAGCTGGCGACGCTCAAGAAAGCGGGGTTCCAGTAATGCATGCCGGAGCATTATCCAGTCATGTGCGCGCAGGTGCTCGAGTTCTTGGAGCCCAGACCGGAAGGTGTCTATCTCGACGCGACGGCGGGGCTATTCGGCCACACCGTGGCGATCGCCTCTCGGCTCACCACGGGCTACGTCATCGCCTGCGACCGGGATGCGGATTCGCTCCGGCTGGGCTTCGGGAAGGCTGCCGGCTTTGCGGAGCGGATCCGCGCCGTTCACGCCAGCTTCTCCGGACTGCGCGCGGCGCTGGACTCGTTGGGCGTTTCCAAAGTGGACGGATTGGTCGCCGATCTCGGCGCGAGCTACTTCCAGCTCACCGATCCGTCGCGCGGGTTCTCATTCATGGCCGACGGGCCGCTCGATATGCGCATGGACCGATCGCAGGAGCTGACCGCGGGGCAGATCGTCAACCAGTTCTCAGAGAGAGATTTGGCCAACTTGTTCTTCGAGTATGGCCAGGAAAGGAGGGCGCGGAGAATAGCCAGAGCCATCGTCCGGGCGCGGCCGGTTCACTCGACGCTCGAGTTAGCGCGCGTCATCGAACAAGCCGCGCCCCGGACGGGCCGCCTGCATCCAGCGACAAAGACCTTCATGGCGCTGCGCATTGCCGTCAACCGCGAGATGGAAGAATTGGACCATCTGCTCGGGTCGATTCCGGACTTGGTGCGCGGCGGCGGCCGTGCGGTGTTGTTGACCTTTCACTCGATCGAGGACCGGCGCGTGAAGCGCGCTTTCCAACAGTACGCCCGGCAAGGCCGGATGCGGATTTTGACCCGGCACGTGGCTCGGCCCACGCCGGAAGAAGTCAATGCAAATCCACCGAGCCGCTCCGCGAAATTGCGTGCGGCTGAAATGATCGATTTGGGAGACACCGATGGCGAGTCAAGCTGAAGCGTTCCACACGATGGCGGCAGAGCCGAAAGCTGCGGCGGGGCATCCGAGGAGCGGGCAGGGACCGGATCCTTATCGTCTCCGGCCGCTGCCGTTCGAAGACGTCTACCTATTCCGAAAGCGGGTCGACAACTCCGGCGTTGTCCGCCTAGCGGATGCGTCCAACCGGAGGCGCTGCCTGGGCGACATCTGTTTCGCCATGTTCTTGATCTTCGTGCTCTGGGCGGCGTACTTCCCGGCCCTTTATGCGACCAACGCCGGTTACAAGCTGAGCCGCTTACGAGCGGACCGCGAGCGCATCCTCGCCGAAATGGCGTCGTTAGAAGCCCAGGAGGCTCGGCTAAGGGGTCCGGAGCGCCTGCGGGAGGCGGCTCCTTCGTTGGAGTTGAGTGAACCCGCGCCCTCCGAGATGGTGTTTCTGAATCCACCCAATACACCGAGCGACAAACCTGCGGTGGCCTGGAATTCGGGCGCGAAATAGCCCCGAGGACGAGAGCAGCCATGGGCCGGCGCGCGGCAACTACGGGAAAGAGCCTTATTGTGCTGAAGGCCGCGGTCTTGCTGTGGGCGGGAGTGCTTGGCGTCCGTCTGATCCAGCTTCAGATCTTGGATCATGCGCGGTATGCGGAGAGAAGCGCGAAGCAGGCTGTAGCGAAGGTCACACTGGCTGCGCGGCGCGGATCCATCTATGACCGGAATGGGAAAGTTCTGGCGTTGACGGCGCCGGTCCGCGCGCTGTATGTGAACCCCCGAATGATCTCGCAGCCGGCGGTGGCGGCGGAGATCCTGGCGCGGGTCCTGGAATTGAACCGAGCGCCGTTGGAATCGCGCCTGGCCGCGGCCGTGGCGAGCCGGCGCGGATCGCTGCTGATCCAGGACGGCATCAGCTACAAGCAGGCGGAGAACCTGAGGAAGTTCCGCTTCGACTGGCTTTGGATTGAGACGAAGCACCCGCGTCTCTATCCCAAAGGGACGCTGGCGGCGCACATTCTGGGCGGCGTCGATGCCGACCAGCGGGGCAACTTCGGACTGGAACAGGCGCTGGAGCAGGAGCTAGCCGGGGTCCCCGGCCTCGCGGAGGTGATCCGGGACGCGGGGGGCCGCTTCATCGAGCAGAACGTGAAGCAATCCCCGCTCGACGGCATGGACATTACATTGACCATCGACGAGCGGATCCAGCAGGTCGCCGAGGAGGGCTTAGCGCGGGCGGTGGCCTCACGCGGCGGCGCCACCGGCAGCGCTGTCGTGCTGGACCCCGAAAACGGTGACATCCTGGCGCTGGCCAGCTACCCCACCTTCGATCCGGGCCAGCCGGTGCGTAATCCGAAGGAGCTGGAGCTGCGGATGAACCAGGCGGTCTCCGTGCCTTTCGAACCTGGCTCTGTGTTCAAGGTCATCACGCTGGCGGCGGCGCTCGAGACCACTTCTCTGAGCCCGGAGGCGGTGATTCCCTGCGGCAACGGCTCGATCAACCTCTATGGGCGAATCATCCGGGACCACCATCCCTATGGCTTGCTGAGCATGGCCGATGTGCTGGCTAAGAGCAGCAACGTCGGGACCATTCAGATCGGGTTAAAAGTGGGCGCGCGCAACCTGCATGAATACGTGCGGCGCTTCGGCTTTGGACGCAAGACCGGCCTGCCGCTGCCTGCGGAATCGCCCGGGAGGGTGTGGGACTTAAAGGACTGGGGCAAGACCTCGATCGGCTCGGTGGCGATCGGCCACGAGATCAGCGCCACGACGGTGCAGCTTGCCCAAGCCATGGCGGTGTTTGCCAACGGCGGGAGGCTGGTCCGGCCGCGCCTGATCCTTTCCAAGCGAAGGCCGGGTCAGGAAGCGGTTCCGGAGCCGGTTGCGCCGCCAGTACGCGTGATTCAGCCGGAGACGGCCATCACCATGCGCCAGATGATGGAGGGCGTCGTGCTGCACGGCACCGGCACGCAGGCCAAGCTCGCCGGTTACAGCGCCGGCGGCAAGACGGGCTCGGCGCAAGTGTGGGACCCCGAGTGCCGCTGCTACCGGCACTTTTACAATTCGTCGTTCGCGGGCTTCGCCCCGGTGACCCGCCCGGCGCTGGTCGTCGTGGTGACCATCAACCGGGCGCCGGTGTTTGGAGGCGTGTTAGCCGCGCCCGTGTTCCGCGACATCACTTCGAACGCCTTGCGGCTGATGTCGGTTCACAGAGATCTTCCTGACGTTCCTCCCCCGCGGGAAGACACGCCGGCCGCTCTCCGCGGCCCGGCGATCGCTGAGCCGGGGCCTCCGGATCCACCTCCACCGCTCCCGGATCCGGGGGCCCCGCTGCGCGCCGCTTCTCTGGAGGTGTGGGGGCCGTCGGTGCCCGATTTTCACGGCAAGACCGTGCGTAAAGTCCTGGAAGAATCCGCGGCGCTGGGCCTGCCGGTGGAGGTATTGGGCAGCGGCGTCGCCCGAACTCAGGTTCCGCCGCCGGGTGAGATTCTGCCGCGCGGGGAACGAATCCGCGTTCAGTTCACACGTTGACCGGCATGAAACTGGAATGCGTATTGCGCGGCGTCCGCCTCCGCCGGCCGCTTCCGGCCGAACTGGCCGATCGGGAAGTTGAAGATATCGACTACGACTCCCGCCGGATCCGGCCAGGCGCGCTGTTCTTTGCCTTTGCGGGCCAGCGCGCCGATGGGCGACGGTTCGCCGCCGAAGCCCTCCAGCGGGGCGCCGTGGCCGCCGTCAGTGAAGGTCCGCCTCCGGAAGGATTTACGGGACCTTGGATCGAAGTCGAGCACGGCCGCCAGGCCATGGGCCTCGCCTGCCGCAACCTGTGGGGCGAACGCATCCGCCCGGTGCGCATCACCGGGGTCACCGGCACCAACGGCAAGACCACCTTCACTTTTCTGCTCGACTCCATTCTCCGGAGCGCAGGGCATGTGACCGCGCTCGTGGGCACGGTGCACCATTGCGTGGCCGGACGCATTCTGCCGGCCCACAACACGACTCCGGAATCGGCCGATCTGTACCGCATCTTCGCCGAACTGGCGGCCAAGGGCGGCTCCCATGCCATAATGGAAGTCTCTTCCCATGCCCTGGCGCTGGGAAGAGTGCACGGACTCGCGTTCCACTGCGCGGTTTTCACCAACCTCACGCAGGATCATCTCGACTTCCACCGGACGATGGAGAATTACTTCGCGGCCAAACAACTCCTCTTTACGGGAGAGGGCGCCCCTCCGCCGGCCTTCGCCGTGGTGAACTGGGACGATCCCTACGGCGCCGCCTTGCGTCTGGCCCCGGAGAGCTCGCTTTTCAGCTACGGGATGGAGCAACCCGCCACGATCCGCGCCTCAGACGTGAAGGTCTCTCCGCAAGGTCTGGAATTCAGCGTGCTTACCCCCGATGGGTGCTTCCCGGTGCGTTCTCCGCTCACTGGCCGGTTCAATGTCTACAACATTCTGGCGGCTTGGGGAGCAGCCCAGGCGCTCGGCGTTGCCCCGGAAGAAATTACGGCCGGCGTGCAAAAATGCGCAGCGATCCCGGGCCGGTTTGAGCGCGTTGACCTGGGGCAGCCGTTTACCGTGGTGGTCGATTACGCTCACACCAGCGATGCTCTCCGCAAACTCATCCTGGCCGCCCGGGATTTGGGGCCGCGCCGGGTCATCACCCTGTTCGGCTGCGGCGGCGACCGGGATCCGGGCAAGCGGCCCAAGATGGGGCAGGCGGCGGCCACACTCAGCGACGTGGTCGTGCTCACTTCCGACAACCCGCGCTCGGAGGATCCGCTGGCGATCCTGGATCAAGTCCTCGCCGGAATCCGGGGCCTCGACGTTCCTTGCATTGTGGAGCCGGACCGCAAGACGGCCATCCGCAAGACGCTGGAGATGGCCGGTCCTGGCGACATCGTTCTGCTGGCGGGCAAGGGCCACGAGACCTATCAAATCCTGGCGGACCGGACCATTCCGTTCGACGATCGCGAAGTTGCGCGCGAAGTTCTGCGGGAGCTGGGCTACGGAGGCGGGGCGGCATGAGGTTCCAACTCTCCCAGATCGCCGAGGTCATCGGAGCTCGTTTTGAGGGACTCGCCGAAGGCGCGGTCACGGGTTGGAGCGTGGACACCCGCATGCTTCAACCCGGCGATCTGTTCTTCGCTTTGCGCGGAGAGCGGCGGGATGGACACGAGTTCGTCGACGATGCTTTCCGGCGGGGAGCGGCTGCGGCGGTGGTGGACCGTCCGTTGGATGCCTCCGGCCCGCTGTTCCGGGTTGACGGAGTCCTCGAAGCAATGCAGTCCTTGGCGGCCTGGGCGCGCACGCAGTGGGGCGGGCGGCTCATCGCCATCACGGGTAGCGCGGGAAAGACCACCACCAAGGAGATCACCGCCGCTTTGCTCGGTTCGGTGAAGCGCACGGCAAAATCGGAAGGCAATTTGAACAACCACATCGGGGTTCCCCTCACACTGCTACGCCTGCCGGAAGAGGCGGAAGTGGCGGTGGTGGAAATGGGCATGAACCATGCCGGCGAGATTCGCCGGCTGGCGGCCATCGCCCGCCCCGAGGTGGGATTGGTCACCAACGTCGGATCGGCGCACCTTGGGTTCTTTGATTCGGTCGAAGAGGTCGCCCTAGCCAAACGGGAGCTCATCGAGAGTCTTCCCGACGGCGGGGTGGCCGTACTGAATGCCGATGATCCGCGCGTGATCCGCTTCCGTGATGTGCATCCAGGCCCCGTGCTCACGTTCGGCCTATCGGAGGGAGCGGACCTCCGCGCCACCGAGGTCGAGTGCCGGCCGGGCTGGATCCGTTTCCGCCTGGAAGGCGGGCCGCAGTTTGAAGCGCCCTTGGATGGGCTTCATGGCGTTTCCAATCTGCTGGCGGGCCTCGCCGCGGCGCGCGCCGTGGGCGTGGAGCCGGCCGCATTGGCGGAGGCGGCGCGCAGGCTGGAAGCGCCGGGCGGCCGGGGGCGCCGCTTCGTCCATAACGGAATCACGGTCTTAGACGATTGCTACAACTCCAACCCGGAAGCCGCCAAGCGCATGCTGGAAGTGCTCCGGGATGAACCGGCGCGGCGCAAGATCGCCGTGCTGGGGGAGATGCTCGAGCTCGGACGCTGGTCCGAGTCCTTGCACCGCGACGTGGGGCGCCACGCCGCCCGGTGCGGGATCCATATGCTCATCGGAATACGCGGCGCGGCCAGTCACATGGTGGACGAAGCCGTCAGCGCCGGAGTGTCTAGCGGCGCCGCGTTTTTTTTCGACGATCCCGCCGAGGCCGGCGATTTCCTGCGCAGGGAGGCCCGCCCCGGCGACGCGGTATTGTTCAAGGGCTCCCGAGGCGTTCATGTTGAAATCGCCTTACAGCGGTTCCTTCAGGGTTCACAGGTGGGGCCGCCGCCCCGTGCCGGTTTGGCGGAGCGGCCGCTCGGGAAAGTGTCGGAATAAACGCCTATGCTCTACTGGCTGCTCTATGAGGTGATGTACCCGAACGTCATCCCCTTTCCTCTGTTTCGCTACGTCACCTTCCGCACCGCCTTCGCCAGCATGACCGCGCTGTTTCTGTGCCTGCTTCTCGGCCCCTGGATGATCCGCAAGCTGCGCGAACTGCAAATCGGCCAGCACATTCGCGAGGACGGCCCGCAGGCCCATTTCAAGAAGGCCGGCACCCCAACGATGGGCGGCATCCTGATTCTGGTCTCGATTGTGGTCCCGTCGCTGCTCTGGGCCAACCTCCGCAACCCCTACCTATGGGTTGCCCTGATTGGAACGTTGATGTTCGGCGCCATTGGCGCTTACGACGACTGGTCGAAGATCCAGCGCCGCAGGAACCTCGGATTGACCGGCAAGCAGAAATTTCTCCTCCAGGTTCTGGCGGCGCTCCTAATTGGGTTTTTACTGCTTGGCCTTCACGCCATGGGACTGTATTCGACCACCATGAACGTTCCGTTCTTCAAGCAACTGAGGCCCGATCTGCTCATCGACCGCTGGCTGGCCAGCCCGCTGACCTACCCGCTCGCTTTTCTGTTCTTCTTCGCCTTTCTGATCTTCGTCATCGTTGGCAGCTCTAACGCCGTGAACCTGACCGACGGGCTGGATGGTTTGGCGATTGGGCTGACCATCATCGCCAGCGGCGCCATGACCGTGCTGACTTACGCCAGCGGCCATGCGCAGTTCGCCAACTATCTCGATCTGGTGCGGCTGCCCGGCGCGAGCGAGCTCACCATCTTTTGCGGGGCGATGACCGGCGCCGCACTCGGCTTCCTCTGGTACAACGCCCATCCGGCCGACATTTTCATGGGCGACGTCGGCTCGCTGTCGCTCGGCAGCGCTATCGCGATTGTTGCGGTTCTGATCAAGCAGGAGATCCTGCTGATCTTTGTCGGCGGCGTTTTCGTGCTGGAGACGCTGTCGGTCATCCTGCAAGTGGCCAGCTTCAAGCTGCGCGGCAAGCGCATCTTCAAGATGGCGCCGCTGCATCACCATTTTGAAGCGCTGGGCTGGCAGGAGTCCAAGATCATTGTCCGGTTCTGGATCGGCGGTTTGATCCTGGCGCTGTTTTCACTGACCACGCTGAAGCTGAGGTGAAGCCGTTGGACTTTCGAGGACTCAAGGTCGCCGTGTTGGGGTTGGCCAGCTCCGGGCTGGCGGCGGTGGAGTTATTGGTTTCCCAGGGCACCTCCGTCATTGCGGTCGACGCCAAACCGCTGGAGCAGTTGCCCGGCGCGGCCCAGGCTCTGGCCCGCCTGGGCGTGCCGTTTCGCCTCCAGTCGCCGGAAGCCCTGGCCGGAGCGGAATGCGTGGTGATCTCGCCGGGGGTGCCGGCCGATCTGGAGATTCTCAGCCAAGCACGCCGCCGAGGCGTTGCGGTGATCGGCGAGGTCGAGCTGGCCTTCCGGTTTCTACAAGGGGAGATCATCGGCATCACCGGCTCCAACGGGAAGACGACCACGACGGCCCTGGTGGGTCACTTGCTCCAGCAATGCGGCATCCCCGCTCAAGTCGGCGGCAATATTGGAACCGTGCCCGCCTCGGCCATGGTCCGCAGCTCGCGCCCCGGCCAGTGGAACGTGCTAGAGTTGTCCAGCTTCCAGCTCGAAACCATTCAACAGTTCCGCGCCCGCATCGGCGTGGCCCTCAACGTCACCGAGGATCACCTCGACCGGCACGGCTCCTTCGAGCGCTATGCCGCCGCCAAAGCCCGGCTGTTCGAAAATCAGACGGCCGAGGATTGGGCCGTACTCAACGCGGACGATCCCGTGACCCGCGGCTACGCCTCCATGACGGCCGCCCGTGCCCTGTGGTTCAGCCTCACGCGCCGGGTGGAGCCGGGCGCCTGGTTGGAACAAGGGGTTCTGATGCTCGGCGGCGAGCCGCTGCTGCCGGCTTCCGAAGTCCCCTTGCGCGGGCGGCACAACCTCGAGAACATCCTGGCGGCCTCGCTGGCGGCTTTTCTGGCTGGAGCCCCTGCCTCCGGGATCGCTGGGGCCATTCGCACGTTCCGCGCCGTCGAGCACCGCCTGGAATACGTCAATACCATCCACGGCGTGGCCTACTACAACGACTCCAAAGCCACCAACGTCAGCTCCGCCGTGAAGGCCGTCGAAGCCCTGGAGGGGCCGCTTTGGATCATTCTCGGAGGCAAGGACAAGGGCGGCAGCTATGCGCCGCTGGCCGAGGCGCTCCGCAACAAGGCCCGCGCCGCTCTGTTGATCGGTGAGGCCGCGCCGCTCATCGCCCGCGCCTTTGAAGGCATCATACCCATCGTGCCATGCGGGACGCTGGAAGCGGCTGTTGCGTTCGCTGCGGAAAACGCCCGCTCCGGCGATACCGTTCTGCTGGCGCCCGCCTGCGCCAGCTTCGATCAGTTCGAGAACTACGAACACCGCGGCCGGGTCTTTAAACAACTTGTGGCGCGACTCGCCCGCGAGGCGAGCAGAAGGGAGTAACGATGGCTCAACGGGTACGCACAGACTGGGTGCTGTTCACAGCCATCCTGTTGCTTGTAGCGGCCGGGATGCTCGTCCTGTGGAGCGCCGGTTCGGCGATCGGGCAGGCCAAGCAAGGTTCCAGCCTGCACTATCCGCTCCGGCAGTTGCTCTGGGCCACGGGTTCTCTTGCGGCGATGATGTTGCTGAAGAGCCTCGACTACCGCATGTGGAACCAGGGTCTTTGGGTCTTCCCTGCCGTGGCCGGTGTCCTGCTCCTGCTGGCGCTGGTCCGGTTCTTGCCCTCACAGCGCTGGATCCACTTCGGCATCGCCAATTTGCAACCATCTGAGTTCGCCAAGCCGGTTTTGGCGTTGTTTTTGGCCTACTTGGTCGCGTCCCGCGCCAACGCCATCAACAGCCGCCAATACACCCTGATCCCCGCGGCGGCCGTGATTGGACTGCTGGCAGGGGCTGTTGTGGGACCGGACCTGGGGACCGCCGTGGTACTAGCTCTTTCCGCCATCGTCGTCTTTCTTATCGCCGGCATGGAAAAGCGCTATCTGCTGTTGGCCCTGCTCGTGGGCTTGGCGCTCTTTGTCCATGAAGTCAGAGATAAACCGTACCGCATCTCCCGGGTGTTTGCCTGGATCAATCCCAGCTATTCCCTGCTGGACACTTGGCCCGTCCGCGCGCTCAATCCTGGCGGGACCTGGAAAGCAACTTTGCAGTTGCATGCCCCGACTGACAACGCCAAAGAGCACCTGGAGCAATCCCTTATTGCGGTCGGCTCCGGCGGTCTTGCCGGCAAAGGCCCTATGCAGAGCACGCAAAAGCTCCTGTTTCTGCCCGAGGCTCACACCGACTTCATTTTCGCGATCCTGGCCGAAGAATACGGGTTGATCGGAGCACTGTTCCTGCTGGCTTTATACCTGATTGTCTTCTGGCGGGGTCTGCGCATCTTCTCTCAAACGCCGGACCTGTTTGGCAAGTATCTGGCCCTGGGGGTGAGCCTGATGTTTCTCATCCAGGCGTTGATCAACATGAGCGTGGTTACGGGACTCTTCCCGACCAAGGGCATAACCCTGCCTCTGGTCAGCTACGGGGGTAGCTCGTTTCTGAGCAGCATGATCTCGCTCGGCCTGCTGCAAAGCGTAAGCGACCACAGCGCATGAACGAGGGCAGGACATTCCTGATCGCGGCCGGAGGCACGGGCGGCCATGTCATGCCCGCCCTGGCCGTGGCCCGTGAATTGCGCCGCCGCGGGCACCAGCCGTTTTTCATCGGTTCGCCGGGCGGCATCGAAGCCCGGCTCGTGCCCGGCGAGGGGTTCCCCATGGAATTCATCCGGATCGGCGGACTCCAGCGCGTCGGCTGGCGGCGGTCCTTGCGCACGCTTGCGCAGATTCCGCCGAGCTTGTGGCGCTCGTGGCGGATCCTGGGCCAGCGGCGTCCCTCGGCCGCCTTCAGCATGGGCGGCTATGTGGCCGGTCCGCCCACCCTGGCCGCTTGGCTGCGGCGCATCCCCATCGTGTTGATGGAACCCAACGCCGTGCCAGGACTCACCAACCGCTGGCTGGGCCGCTTCGCCGAGCGCGCCCTGATTCATTTCGAGAGCGCCGCGGCAGGCTTTCCGCACGGCAAGTGCGAACGCACCGGCGTACCGGTGCGCGAAGAGTTTTTCGCCATTCCGCCCAAGCCGCGCGGCGAATGCTTCACGCTGTTGATCACCGGCGGCAGCCGCGGCTCCCGCCGCCTCAACCAGGCTGCGCACGAAGCCTGGCCGCTGTTCCGCGGCTCCGGTCTCCGGCTGCGCCTCTTGCACCAGTGCGGCCAGGAAGACTATCCGGCGCTGAGCCGCGAGTTCGCCTCCAGCGGACTCGAGGGCGAAGTGACGCCGTTCATCTCCGACATGCCCGCCGCTTTTGCGGCCGCCGACCTGGTGGTCTGCCGCTCCGGCGCGGGCGCAGTCGCTGAACTGGCCGCGGCCGGCAGGCCTTCGATCCTCGTCCCGTATCCCTTCGCCGCCGGCCAGCACCAGCTTCACAACGCGGAACAGATGGTGCGCGCCGGCGCCGCCCGCCTGGTGCGCGATGAGGAAATGAACGGACGGCGGCTCTTTGAAGAGACCACGGCCCTGGCCGCCGATCCTGAGCTGCTGGCGCGCATGGGCGCCGCCGCACGCTCTCTGGCCCGCCCGGGCGCCGCCGCCCGGGCCGCCGATCTCTTGGAGGAACTTGCCGGCCGAAGCCCCGGCCATTGACACGGGAGCCAAAAGCCGGAACAATACGATATCAAAATGTTTTTTAAGCGCCAGCCAGTACACTTCATCGGAATCGGGGGAATTGGAATGAGCGGGATCGCCGAAGTCCTGCTGAACCTAGGCTATCCGGTCAGCGGCAGCGATCTGAAAAGCGGTCCCGCCACAGAGCGGCTGGCCCGCCTGGGAGCGCGCATTTTCGAGGGTCATGACCCGCGCCACGTCGATGGCGCCAAAGCGGTGGTCTATTCCTCGGCGGTGCGCCCGGACAATCCCGAGTTGCAGGAAGCGCGCCGGCTCGGACTGCCGGTGATTCCGCGCGGCGAAATGCTGGCCGAGCTGATGCGCCTGAAGTTCGGCATCGCGGTGGCCGGCAGCCACGGCAAGACCACCACGACTTCCATGATCGCCACGATTCTGTGCCAGGCCGGCCTCGATCCCACCGTGGTGGTAGGCGGCCGCGCGGCCTTAATGGGCGGGTCCAACGCGCGGGTTGGCAAGAGCGAGTTTCTGGTGGTCGAGTCCGACGAAAGCGACCGCTCGTTCCTTAAGCTGGCGCCGATCCTGGCGGTGGTGACCAATATCGACCGCGAGCACGTGGATTGTTACGCCTCGATCGAGGACACCCGCGCGGCCTTTCTGGAATTCGTCAACCGCGTACCCTTTTACGGAGCCGCGATTCTCTGTCTGGACGACGAGAACGTCCAGCGCATTCTGCCGCAGGTCAACCGCCGTGTGGTCACCTACGGGGCCAGCGCCCAGGCGGATCTGGCCGCCGCGCAGATCGCCTGCGGTCCCGCCGGCAGCACATTCGAGCTGCGGCGGGGCGGCCAGTCCCTGGGCTCGTTTTCGCTGCCGTCCCCCGGCCCGCACAACGTCCTTAATGCCGCCGCCGCCGCGGCGGTCGCTCTGGAGCTGGAGATCGCTCCCGAAGTCATCCGCCAGGCCTTGGCTGGGTTCACCGGCGTGGAAAGGCGTTTCCAGTTGCTGGGCTTGGAAGGGGGCATCGCGGTCGTCGACGACTACGGGCACCATCCCACCGAAATCCGCGCCACCCTGGAGGCGGCCCGGCTGGGCGGCTACGAGCGGGTTCATGTGCTGTTCCAGCCACACCGCTACACCCGCACCCAGCAGCTTATGGACGAGTTCGCGCGCTCCTTTCATCAGGCCGACATCGTCTTCGTGCTCGACATTTACGCCGCCAGCGAGGAGCCCATCGAAGGCGTCAGCGGCGCGGCCCTGGCCGAGCGCATCCGCTCGTTCGGACACCGCCAGGTGATCTATGCCGGCACGTTGGAGCGGGCTGCGGCGCTGGCAGTCAAGACCGCCCGCCGGGGAGATTTGGTTGTGACGCTCGGTGCGGGCAACGTCTGGCAGGCGGGGGATCTGATCCTCCGCCAGTTGCGGGAGGGACGGCACAATGGGCCGCAAGCGGGATCCTGAAGCGAACCCCGGCGCCTCCGGCTGGCGGACCTGGCTAGGCTACGGCGCACTCCTGGCGGGACTGCTGGCCGCACTGGCCGGCCTCACCTGGCTCTACTTCCGCGCCGACGATTTCCTGGCCACCGATCCGCGCTTCGCGCTGACACCCCCCTCCGATGAGGAGAATCATTCTGGCCTGGAGATCGCGGGTGTGCAATATGCCTCTCGCAGCCGGATTCGGCAAGTCTTCGCTCTGGACTTCGGCCGGAGCGTATACCGGGTCCCGCTTCAGGAGCGGCTGCGCAGCTTGTTGGAAATCGAATGGGTGCGGAGCGCAACCGTGCGCCGCCGCTGGCCCAACCGCCTGGAGGTTCACATTGTGGAGCGCACCCCGGTGGCTTTCGTGCAGCTTCCGCCACTGCGCGGGCAGGGCCCGGCTGAGGTGGCCTTAATCGACGCCGACGGAGTTCTTCTGCCTTTGCCTGGCCGCGCGCAGTTCCACTTGCCCGTATTGAAAGGGATCCGGCGAGACCAGGATCTGGCGGCACGGCGCGCCCGGGTCTCCCTCGCCTTGAAGCTGCTCGCGGAGGCCCAGCCGGTTTCCCAGCATTTTGCCGAAATTGACGTGGCCGACCCAGACAATCTGAAGTTGCTGTATGATCAGGGCGGCCGGCTGGTGCTGTTGCACCTGGGCAAAGACAACTTCGGGCGGCGCCTGCGCAATTTCTTGGACCATTACGATCAAGTCCAGCAGCGCAAGCCTGACGCTGCCAACTTCGATCTCCGTCTCGATGACCGCATTATCGTCATCCAGGAGGTAGCCGGCCGTGGCTAACCCGCCCTACGTTGCAGCCCTGGATGCAGGCAGCGCCGATACGCGCTATCTGATCGGCGCGGTCGAAGGGGGAAGACTCCGCTTGCTGGGGGCCGGACGGTCCTTGTCGCAAGGCTGGGAGCGGGGCCGCATCGCGGATGCCCCGGCGGTGGTCGAATCCTTGCGGAGCGCCATTGCGGAGGGCGAGAGGGCCGCGGGCGTTTCGCCCGCCTCCGCCGTGGTCGGAGTGGGCGGCGCTTGCGTGGAAGGCGTGGACAACCGCGGACTCTATGAGATGGGCCGGAGGCGCCCGATCGAGCCAGGCGACACGCGCTACGCCATTGAACGCGCTCTGGAAGTGAACCTGCCGGCCGGCCGCATGCTGCTTCAGGCCGCTCCTCAAAGCTTTCTCGTCGATGGCCAGGCAAGCTATTGGGATCCCCAGGGCGTTGCCGCCACGCGGCTTGAGTCTTTCGTTCACTTGTTGACCGTTTCCCGTCAGGAGCACGACTGCCTGGTCTCAGCCGTGCACCGAGCGCACCTGGCCGTCGAAGACACTGTCTTTGAAGCGTACGCTGCCGCCCTGGCCGCGGTCACGCCCGACGAACGCCGAGCCGGCGTGGCCATCGTCGACATCGGCCTCCACTCCACCGAGATGGCGGTTTTCCTGGCCGACGCGTTGCAGACCACGGCAAGCATCCCGATCGGCGGCCTTCACTTTACCCGCGACGCCGCTCATTGCTTGCGGCTCTCGGTGGAGGACGCCGAGCAGTTGAAACGCGAATGGGGTTGCGCCCTGCGCGGTTTGAGCGCCGATAACACCTTCATCGAGATTCCCTCGCCGGACGGCCTGCCGCCCCGGGAAGCTCCCCGCCATGATTTGAACCTCGCCTTGGAGTCGCGCGCCGGCGACTTGTTTCTCCGCGTTCGCAACCAGCTCTCCAAGGCGGGGATGGACCAGGGACTGTTGGGACAAGTAGTGCTCGTGGGCGGCGGATCGCTGCTGAGCGGGATGTGGAACATGGCCGAGCGCGTGCTGAATTGCCAAGCCCGGCTCGGCTTGGTGAACACCATCTTGGACTGGCCGGAGGAGCTGCGCACGGCGGATTGGACCACTGCGGGCGGCTTGTTGATCTATGCCGCACGCTTGCGGCTCCGGTCGGAGAGCCCGGACCGGCCCGGTTTGTGGAGCCGGCTGTTCGGATAGCTTGGCCGCCGCGGAACCCTCCCGCGGCGCGCGTTGAGGAAGGAGGCTGCAATGGGGCTGATTGAAATGAATCCGGAAGATCTCAAGTTCGAGATCGAGGCGGAAGAGGCCGGACAGGGCCCTCGTTTCAAGGTCATCGGCGTGGGAGGCGGCGGCTCCAGCGCCGTGGCCCGCATGATGGGCGAGGGTCTCGAAGGTGTCGACTTCTGCGTCATGAACACGGATCTGCAAGCATTGCGCACCTCGCCCGCTCCCTGTAAGGTTCAACTCGGCGCCAAGCTCTTGCAAGGGCTTGGCACGGGCGGCGACCCCGAAATCGGCAAACAGGCCGCCCTTGAGGACACCGAACGCATCGTCGAATGCATCGGCAAAGCCAGCATGGTGTTCATCACCGCCGGCCTGGGCGGCGGCACCGGCACCGGCGCAGCGCCTGTGGTCGCCTCGCTGGCCAAGGAGCTGGGCGCGCTCACCGTGGCCATCGTGACCAAACCCTTCGTTTTCGAAGGCCCGCTCTGTCTTCAGCGCGCCGAAAAGGGCTTGGCCGAGCTGGCCGCCAACGTGGACACCGTCATCGCCATACCTAACGAGCGGCTGCTCGGCCTGCTGCCCCGTGGAACCACCTTTATGCAGGCGCTCAAGGCCGCCGACGATGTTCTCCGGCAAGCCGTTCAAGGCATCAGCGACATCATTGTCACCCCCGGCCTCATCAACCGCGACTTTTCCAACATCCGCGCCACTATGGCCGGCAGCGGTTTCGCCGTGATGGGCACCGCCGTGGCCACCGGGGAAGACGCCGCCGTCGCCGCGGCCCGCCAGGCCATCAGTTGCCCTCTGCTCGACGAAGGCGGAATCGCCGGCGCTGGCGGCCTGCTCATCAACGTCACCGGCTCCAGCAAGCTCGGCCTTCACGAAGTCAGCGAGGCTTGCACCCTGATCCGCGAAGCCACCGGACGCTCCGACGTGCAGCTCACTTTCGGCGTGGTGCTGAACGAATCCATGGGCGAATCGGTCAAGGTCACCGTCATCGCCACCGGTTTTAACCGGCGCGGCTCGCCGCCCGAGGAGGATGCTGTGTCCGCCGCCACGCCCGATCCTCCCTCGGAGCCCCAGGCCTATGCGCCGCCGGTCATCCCCATGCCGCCGCCCGAAGAAATTCCCGAGGGGGACGATATCGAAACGCCGGCCTACCTTCGCCGCGACCGGTTGCTGTTCTGAAACGCTGGGCCTCCGCTTAATCCTCGGGTTCGCCGAACAGCGCCATCTGGCGCTCATCCCATTGCGGAGCGGGGCTCGCGGCCAGGCCGTGCCTTAGGAGCTCGACAGCTTCGGCCAGCGATTCGGCCGGCCGCAAGGCTGACCCCTCGCAGTCCGCGCTCACCAGCAAGACCTCCGAAGGGAGTACGCCGGAACCTTCCAGCAACGCCGCCGAGTGCGTGGCGATCAGGACCTGACGGCCGGTTCGCCTCGCCGTCCGGCTTAACATTTGGGGAATCTGCCGCACAAAAGGATCGTGCAAACAGGCTTCCGGTTCCTCCAGCAATAGCGTTCCGGTTCCGGACAGAACCTCCCAGAGAATGCCGGTGAGCCGGAGGACGCCATCGGAAAGCTGCGCCTCGCTATGCCAGGCGCCGTGCGCCCGCCAGTGTTCGAACCGCGCCCGCAGGTGCGCCTTCCCACGCCCGTCCCGGTGCGACTCCAGGTTGCTCAACAGCGGCGCCGCCGCCTGAAGTTCGCTCAGAATCGCCCTCAGGCGCGCCTTGCGGGACTTTTCCGGCGTAGCCGCAATGGCCTCTAAGATATCGCCGCCCAGCTCGGGATTCGCGTCGAAGCTTGCGGCCCCCCGCATCAAAGCCGGGACCGGGTTCAGCAGCCGGGTCTTGGAAGCAAAGGCCGCAAACTCGCGCGCCGGCCTGGACCCCATGCCGCCCTCCAGCATGGAGCAATACAGCCGGTCCGGGTCCGCCGCATCGCTCGAGTCCGGCCGTTCCCAAACGGTTTCGCGCCGCCGCCGCAGGCGCTCGCGCTGAACCACCGGACGCCCTTGAACGTCGGAGCCGAGATCGATCTCGTATTCCCATTCCAGCGGCTGCGCGCTCGTGCCGGCATGAACCAGCAGCCCCATCTGCGAGTCCTTGCGCGCTGCCAGACAACGCAGGCGCCGCACGCCGCCGCGCCGCTGGACCGCTTCCTGAAGGCCGATGCTGGGCGTGGCCAGCTCGCCCAGGAAACGGAACGCGTCCAGGAAATTCGATTTGCCCGCCGAAGCCGGCCCCGCCAGGAAGACCCGCCGCCCCAATTCGGCGTAGCCCCGGGCGAAACTCCGCCAGTTCTTCAGCAGGATCCGCGTAAAGCGCAAACTTTGGCCGGCGCTCGCCATCGGCTTGACCGCAGAGAACACCCAGTTTGACACCGCGCCCCCTCCGGCGCAAGATCCGCGCCGCCGCGCTGACGGCCGCTCTATACTCGTCCTTGAAATGCTCTCCGTCCATCTCGAAAACGGCCGCGTTGAATTGCGCCGCCGCCCCTTGCCGCGGCGCGCCAAAAATCACGCCCTGATCCGCCTGCTCGCCGCGGGCATTTGCAATACGGACATCGAACTTCTGCGCGGCTACTACGGCTTTCGCGGGACGCCCGGACATGAGTTCGTGGGCCAGGTTGTGGAGGCCGGCGACCGCTCCCTGATCGGCCGCCGCGTGGTGGGCGAAATCAACCTCGCCTGCGGCGCGTGCGACTGGTGCCGCCGCGCGCTCGGCCGCCACTGCCCGCGCCGCACCGTGCTCGGCATCGTGCGGCATCCCGGCGTCTTCAGCGAATACTTCACTCTGCCTGAGCGCAACCTCCATCCGGTTCCCGATTCCGTCCCGGACGAGGACGCCGTCTTCACCGAGCCCGTCGCCGCCGCTTGCGAGATTCTGGAGCAAGTCCGCATTCCGAAAGGCGCTCCCGTGGCCGTGCTCGGAGACGGCAAACTCGGCCTGCTCATCGCCCAGGTGCTACATCTGCGCGGGGCCGAAGTGCACCTCTACGGCAAGCACCGCGCCAAGCTACGGCTGGCGGCCTCAGCCGGAATCGCCGTCCGCATGACCAGCGCGCGGCTTCCCAGGGCAGCCTACGACTGGGTCGTCGAAGCTACTGGCGCGGCCGACGGCCTCTCGCAGGCCATCCTCATGACCCGCCCGCGCGGTACGGTCATCCTCAAATCCACCGTGCACGATGCTGTTTCCCTGGACAGCGCGCCGGTGGTAGTGAATGAGATCACTCTGGTCGGCTCCCGCTGCGGTCCCTTCGAGCCGGCCCTCAAACTCCTGCGCAGCGGCAAGCTAAAGCTGCGCGAGATGATCTCGGCCCGCTTGCCCCTGGCGGAGGCCGCCCGCGCCTTCGAGCTTGCCCAGCAGCCCGGCGTGCTCAAAGTCCTGCTCTACAATCCAGACCTCAGTCCCGCCAAAGTCTGAGCAGCGGCGAGTAGGCGTCCGTCCGGCGGTCTCTCAAAAACGGCCAGTGCCGCCGGACCTCTTCCAGCTTCGCCGGATCTACTTCCGCCAGCAGTGTCTCTTCACGGTCCCAGCCCGCTTGCGCCGTAATCCTCCCGAACGGATCCGCGACGAACGAATTGCCCCAGAACTCCAGGCGAGCCTCGGGCGGGCCCTCCGCCCCCACCCGGTTCACCGCGGCCACATAGATCCCGTTGGCGATGGCGTGCCCGCGCTGCACGTTCATCCAAGCGCTCACCTGGTCCTCGCCTTGCTCCGCTTTCTCCGCGGTGTGCCAGCCGATGGCCGTGGGATAAAAGATCACCGAAGCCCCGCCCAGCGCCGCCATCCGCGCCGCCTCCGGAAACCACTGATCCCAGCAGATTAGCACCGCGATCCGGCCGTAGCGCGTCTGGAAGCAGGGCACGCCCGTGTCGCCCGGCGTGAAGTAGAACTTCTCGAAGTACAGCGGATCCTCGGGAATGTGCATCTTCCGGTAGACGCCTAGCAGCGCCCCATCCGCGTCCAGCACCGCCGCGCTGTTGTGATGCATCCCCGGCCCCCGCCGCTCGAACACCGGCGCGATGACCACAACCCCGAGCTCCCGCGCCAGCGCGGCGAGACTTTCCGTAGTGGGCCCTGGAATCGGCTCCGCCAGCCGGAAGAATTCCGCACTCTCCTGGCGGCAAAAGTACGGCGTGCGGAATAGCTCCTGCAAGCAGATCACCTGCGCGCCCTGCCCTGCCGCCTCGCGGATGCGCCAGCCGGCCTTGGCCAGGTTCTCCGCCGGGTCCGGCACGCAGCTCATCTGGATCAGACCAATCCGGAACCTCTTCTCGTGCGTGTCGCTCATGGGAATTTCCGCTTGCCTTCCCCCGATTCTTTCATAAACGCGCCCGCTTCCGGTACTTTATACTGCTCACTATGAAGATCGCCGTGCTCGGTTTGGGCTTCATGGGCGCCACCCACCTCAAGGCCTGGATGCAGCTCCCCGGCGCCGAAGTCATCGCGGTCGCCAGCGACGAGTCGCAGCGACTGAGCGGCGACCTGAGCGGCATTCAGGGCAACGTGGGCGGGCCCGGCGAGCGCATGGACTTCTCCCGCATGGACAAGTACCTCGACTGGCGGGACGCCGTCGCCAACCCCGCCGTCGAGGCCGTCGACATCTGCCTGCCCACGCATCTGCACGCCCCGGCCGCGATGGCGGCCTTGCAGGCGGGCAAGCACGTGCTCGTGGAAAAGCCCATGGCGCTGGACGCCGCCTCCGCCGAGGCGATGATCGCCGCCGCGCGCGGCAGCGGCCGGATCCTGATGGCCGCCCACGTGCTCCGCTTCTTCCCGGCTTACCAGGCCTTGGCCCGGCGCCTCAACCAGGGGGATTTGGGTCCGGTCCGCCATGCCATTTTCCGCCGGCGCTGCGCCGCGCCCGCCTGGAGCGCCTGGCTCGGCGATAAGCGCCTCAGCGGCGGAGCGGTCCTGGATCTGCTCATTCACGACATCGACATCGCCTTGAGCCTGTTCGGTCCGCCCGAAGCCATTTCCGCCACAGGATACGAAGATCTCGCCCGGGGCATCGACCTCATCACTTCCCAGTGGCATTATGCGGGCCGCACGGTAGTCATCACCGGCGGCTGGCACCATCCCAAGGCCTATCCGTTCTCGATGGAGTACACCGTGGCTTGCGATGAGGGCACAATGGATTACAACTCTGCCGGACGTCCACCAACCCTCTACACGGCGGGCGGCGAAGAGGCGCCGCTGCCCGCGCCCGAAAAAGACGGCTATCTGGCCGAGATCGAGTACTTCCACGAATGCTGCTCCAAAGGGCAGCTCCCCGAAGCTTGCCCGCCGGAGCAGTCCGCCGCCGCGGTCAAACTGGCGATTCTCATGGCCGAAGCCCGCGGGCGAAATGGAGAGAAAATCCCATGTCCAATCTGAAGGAACTGGAAATCGGCGTCATGTTCTGGGCCGGCCCGGACCCGGCCGAGACCATCCGGCTTGTCAAATCCACCGGCGTGCGCTGCGGACAACTCGGCATTCCGGGCGAGATGCCGCTGGCCGGGGCGGCTCCCGGCTGGAAAGCGGCCCTCGAAAGCGAAGGGTTCACTCTGGTGACCGTCTTCGCCAGCTACGTGGGAGAGAGCTACGCAGATATCCCCACGGTGCAGCGCACCGTGGGATTCATCCCGCCTGCCACTCGCGCCGAGCGCGAAGCCCGCACCCTGGAACTCAGCGGCTTCGCCGCCGCTCTCGGCGTCCCCGCCATCGCCTGTCACATCGGTTTCGTGCCGGAGGATCCCTCCCATCCCGACTACGCCGCGGTGCGCGATGTCGTCCGGCGGATCGCCGATTGCGCCGCCTCGCACGGCCAGTTTTTCGCCCTGGAGACCGGACAAGAACCCGCCGAGGTCCTGCTGCGTTTTCTGCGCGATGTGGACCGGCCGAACGTCCGCGTGAACTTCGACCCGGCCAACATGATCCTATACGGCTCCGGCGACCCGATCGAGGCCCTCGACGTCCTGGGCCCCCATGTGATCTCCGTCCACGCCAAGGACGGCGACTGGCCGCCCAAGGACAAGCCCGGCGCGCTCGGCGCGGAGCGCCCGCTAGGCCAGGGCTCCGTGGGAATGGAGCGCTTCGTCGCCAAGCTTAAACAAATCGGCTACACCGGCACGCTCAACATCGAACGGGAAGTGGAAGACCCGGTACAGAAGTGGCGTGACATCCGCGAGGCGGTCCATCTGCTGCGCCGCCTGACCGCGTGAGGTCCAGTGGCGCAGTCTTCCATCCTGCGCTGATTAAGCCTGACCCTGGCCTTCCTTGCGCCGCCTGCTGTTGAACACAAACCACACCAGCACCAGCGCTCCCAGCGCGAAGATCGTATCCCCTGGCACCCGCAACCACCGCAGCGTTTGCATCAGCGGCGTGCCCAGAAACTCCGCGCTGCGCGCATACCAGTAACCCTGGTCCACCGACGCCCAGGTTTGCAGAAGTCCCACCGGAAGCAGGCTCAGCACGCACATGCCGAACAGCCCGGTGTTCATCGCCCAGAAGGCGAATCTTAACTGGCCTTCCTTCCACTCGCTGTTGGGTTCCAAAGCCCGCAGGCATACCAGCATCAGCCCGATGCCCAGCATGCCGTACACTCCGAACAGGGCCGCGTGCCCGTGCACCGGCGTGGTGTTCAACCCCTGCATGAAATACAGAGCGATCGGCGGGTTGATCATGAAGCCAAACAGCCCCGCGCCCACCATGTTCCAGAACGCCACCGCCACGAAGAAATAGATCGGCCATTTGTATCTTTGCGCCCACGCGGTGAGTTTGCCCCGCCGCAGATCGTCCAGCGCCGAGAACGCCACCATCGTCAATGGCACCACCTCGAGCGCGCTGAACACGGAGCCCCAGGCCAGCGCCACCGTGGGCGTGCCGGAGAAATACAGGTGATGGCAGGTCCCGATGATCCCGCCCGCCAGATAGATCGCCGCCGAAAGCAGCGCCGCTTTGGCCGCCAGTTGCGGCCGGATCAAACCCAGCCGGGCGAAGAAGAAGGCAATGACGGTGGTGGCGAATACCTCGAAGAAGCCTTCCACCCACAGGTGCACCACCCACCAGCGCCAGTACTCCACCATGGAGAGATGCGTGTGCTGACCCCAGTTCAAGCCCGCGCCGTAGAGCAGCCCGATGGCCCCCGCCGAAACCAGAAACAGCCAAATCAGGGAGCGGTGTTCAGGGTGTCCCTTCAGCGCCGGCCGCACCGCGCGCACCACAAGGTAATACCAGAACAGCAGCCCCGCAAACAGCAGAATCTGCCAGATGCGCCCCAGATCGATGTACTCATAGCCCTGGTGACCCCACAGGAACGCCGCCCGGTCAGACAGCTTGTTGTGGATGCTGAGCCATTGACCGGTGAGCGAACCGCCCACCACCAGGAACAGAGCCGCCAGTAATGCATTCGCGCCAAGTCTCTGCCCCTTGGGTTCGCTGCCGCTGATCAGCGGGGCGATGAACAGCCCCGCGCCCAGCCAGGAGGTCGCGATCCAGAACAGCCCGGTCTGAATGTGCCACGTCCGCGTCACGCTGTACGGCAGCCACTCCGCCAGAGGAATGCCATAGAACCCCAGGCCTTCCACTCCGTAGTGCGCCGTGACCACGCCTGCCAGAATCTGGACCAGAATCAGCGCCGCCACCACGTAGAAGTACTTGAGCGTGGCCCACTGCGACGGCGTCGCTTTCCAGTCCAGCAGCGGATCCGACGGCGGCACGGGCCCGGCCGGTTCCCGCTCCACCCGCGAGGCGTACCACCAGACCATAGCGCAGATGCCCGCCAGCAGCATCAATATGCTCACACCCGTCCACATCACGCTCTCCCCGGTCGGCCGGTTGCCCACCAGCTCGTCGTGTGGCCAGTTGTGTGTGTAGGAGATCGTGTCCCCAGGCCGGTTGGCCGCCGCCGCCCAGGCCGTCCAGAAGATAAACGACGCGAACTCCTTCATCCGCTGCGGATCCTGCACCGTCCCGGCCGGTATCGCGTAGCTCGCATTCCCCTTCATGAAGACCTCGGAGTAGTGCTCCAGGCATTTCTCAAATGCCTTGGCGCGCACCGGATCGATGCGCAGCACTTTCGACTCCGGGGCATAAGTATTCGTCCGGTAGATCTGCAACAGCTTTCCCCGCAATCCCGCCTGCTGCTCAATGGCTAGCTCCCCGTATTCTTTCTGGAATTCCGCCCGGCTCAACTCCTCGAGCACCGCCAGCGCTTCCCGGTGCAGCCAGTCGGCGGTCCAGTCCGGCGCTACATAGCTTCCGTGCCCCCAAATCGAGCCGACCTCCATCCCGCCCAGCGTCTGCCACACGTTCTGCCCCCGCTGGATCTCTCCGCTTGCGATGAGGACCCGCCCGTCCGTGCTGACAACCTGATCCGGTATCGGCGGCATCTCCTGATAGATGCGCGTCCCGATCCAGCCCAGAATCCCAAACGATATCAGTACGATGCCCGCCGCGTACCACCACAGTCTTCTCACGCCGCAACCTCCTTTCCGTGCTGTAAGAATTCTACGTCAATATCTCATCGCCGGCCGCCCGCCGCTATGACTTTGGTCACATCCTGGGTGAGGGCGCCGCCGCAGGCCGGCCGCGGATTCTGACTATCTCGGCGCTCGCGGGAACCAAAACCCCGCTGCCGGTGTCTGATGGATTTGGAAGGCAGATTCTGCTAGATTTTTAGCAGGATGTTGGAAAATTAACATGAAAACCCCGAAGCCGGACCGTCTCCTGCACCTCAGCCGCCGGGAGAGGCAGATCATGGAGGTCCTCTACGCCTTGGGCGAGGCCACGGCGGCCGAGATTCACGCCCGGATCCCCGATGCCCCCAGCTACTCGGCGGTGCGCGCCCATCTGCGCGTGCTGGAAGAGAAAGGCCATATCCGCCACGAATCCCGGGACCTGCGCTACGTCTATCTGCCCACGCTGCGTCCGGATCATGCCCGGCGAAGCGCGCTCCGGCACATGCTCAACACATTCTTCGGCGGCTCGGCTGAGCGCCTGCTGGCGGCCCTGCTGGACGGGAAGAGCGCCAGGCTCAGCCGGGAGGAACTGGACCGCCTGTCGGCCCTGGTCGAAAAGGCGCGGAAGGAGAAGCCGTGACCTTGCACTTCACCATAGAGACTCTGCTCTGGCTGGCCGTCAAGTCGACGGTAGTGCTGGCCTCGGCGGTTCTCCTGGACAAAGCGTTGTTCCGGACTTCGGCCGCCGTGCGCCATCTGGTATGGGCCATAGCCCTGGCCAGCTTGTTGCTGTTGCCGTTTCTGGGGCTGACCTTGCCGCGCTGGACTGCGCCCGCCCCGCCCGCGCTGGCGGCGGCGATCCCCTCCGCTGGGCTGATGCTGGTGGACGTCACCGCCGAGCGGGCTGGCTTCCGGTGGAGCGCGGCCGGCGCGCTGTGGGGGGTGTGGGCTGCGGGTTTTGCTTTCCTGATGCTCCGCCTGGGCTGGAGCGCCCATCAATTGGCCCGCCTCCGGCGGCGCGCCCGCCCTTGGGCCGCATGCGGCCCGGATGTGCGCCTCGGTGAGACGCCCCTGCCCGTGGTATGCGGAGTCTGGAAACCCGTGATCCTCTTGCCCGCTGACGCGGCGGGGTGGCCCGCGGCGCGGCTGCGCCTGGTGCTCAAACATGAGCGCATGCACCTCGCCCGGCATGACACACTCACGTACCTGTTGGCTCAGTTCGTCTGCGCGCTCTATTGGCCCAGCCCTCTGGTGTGGCATGCCGCTTGCCGCTTGCGGCGGGAGGCTGAGAAGGCTTGTGACGATGGAGTACTGGCGCAAGGGGAAGCCCCGGCCGAATACGCCGGACAGCTCGTGGAAATCGTACAGGACCTGCAACAGGCAGGTGGTCTTATGGAAGGAGGTCTCGCAATGGGACGAGTTTCTGATTTAGAAGCCCGTTTGAAAGCAATGTTCCGGCCGCATGCCAGCCGCCGTCAGGTTACCCCCCGGCTGGCCGCGGCGGCCTGCGTACTGGCGTTGTTGATCGTGCTGCCGCTGGCGTCAATTCAGGCGCCCGCGCAGCAGCCCGGCGCCATCACCGGCGTGGTCCGGGACGCCACCGGCGCCGTCGTGCCCGGGGCCCGCATTACCGTGAGCCTGGCCGGGACGGACCGCAAGGAATTCACCACATCCAATCAGGCGGGTGAATTCAGGCTGGGTCCTGTGCCGGAAGGAACCTACAACGTTTCCGCCGCCAAGGCTGGTTTTGCGCTGTTCCGCGCGGACGGAATCCAGGTGAAAGGGGGCGCGGCGGCGGACGTCCAGGTGGTGCTCAACATCGGGCAAGTGGTCGAGCACATGGAGGTGCGCTCGGAGGCCCCTGTATCCATGAGGGGGATCGTGCAGCCGCCTGCTCCGGTTGCGCCCCCGCCCGCCGGTCCGCCGCCCCCGCCGCCATCGATGCGAATCCGCGTGGGAGGCGAGGTCCAGGCCGCCAAGCTGCTCCACATGGCGAAACCGGACTATCCGCCAGATTGTAAGGCGGAAGGGGTGCAGGGAACGGTGGCCCTCCGCGCCATGATTGGCCGCGACGGATCTGTCCTCGATCTCCAGCAAATCAACCAGCTAGTGGACCCCCGCCTGGTGGCCGCAGCCAAAGACGCCGTCCTGCAATGGCGCTATCAGCCAACCTTGCTCAATGGCCAGCCAGTGGAGATCGTCACCGAAATCCAGATCAACTTCGCTCTAGCCCAGTAGTCAATTCTTCGCGCCTCCCGGCCCGCTTTTCCTCCCAGGCTGGCGGGCCGGCGAGGCCGGCCTAACCCCCCGTTTGCCCGCCCTTAACCTCGACCTGCCAATGCAACGTAGCATGTTCCCTTTCCTCATGGGTCGCCCGTAATGGGCGGAGCCGGTGGGAGGATGGGGGGCTGCCGGGCACAGCCGGATGCGCTTGTCTCCCACCGTCGCCATTCGCTAGCCTGAGGAGTCGCATTGATCTTCTTTCCCTGGTAGGTAGCACGGATGACCCGTTGGATCGTTTTGGGCGCTGGTGTGCTGATGCAGTTGGTGCTCGGCGGAATCTACGCCTGGAGCGTGTTCGTGCCTCCCCTGAATGCAGCCTTCGGCATCAGCCGAAGCCAGAGCGGTTTCATTTTCGGCCTCATGATCGCCGTTTTCACCCTGGCGATGATTCCCGCCGGCCGCCTGCTGCAAAGGCGCGGACCGCGCCTGACCGCGAGCATCGGAGCCTTGTTGTTCTCGGCGGGCTATCTCGGCGCATCTTTCTCGCAAGGCCGCTACCCGGTCTTGCTGATCAGCCTGGGACTGGCCGCCGGCTCGGGCATTGGATTCGGCTACGTCTGCCCGCTTACCGTCGGCATGCGATGGTTTCCGGCTCACAAGGGGCTGGTCACCGGCGTGGCTGTGGCCGGCTTTGGAGGCGGGGCCGTCCTGCTGAGCTCTGTGGCGCACTACCTGATGACATCGGCACAGATGGGCGTCCTGGAGGTCTTCCGGTTCGTAGGTTTGGCCCTGGGCGGAGTCGCCTTGCTTGGCGCGCTGCTGCTTCGTGAACCTCACAGCCCGGCCGCCGCCCGGTCGGCTAAGCCCCCCACGGCCCGCTCCTCCCGGCCGGCCTATCCCTTCTGGCACATCTGCGCGGGGATGTTCGCCGGCACTTTCGCGGGACTGCTCACCGTGGGAAACCTCAAACCTCTGGTTCTCAGCATCGGCATGCCCGAGACCCAAACGGCCTTGGCTGTCAGCCTGTTCGCCGCCGGCAATGCCGCCGGCCGGATTTTTTGGGGCCAGGTGCATGACCGGCTACGCTCGCGAAAGACAATTCTTCTGTCGCTCGGCTTTCTTGGCTTCACCCTGCTGGCCTACCTGCTTGAAAACGCCGCCGGCGCCTTCCTCCTGTTCGCCGTGCTCTTCAGCGGCGCGGGATTCGGCGCCTGCTTCGTCGTCTACGCCTCGTCGATCGTGGAGTATTTTGGCGTGCAGAATTTCCCCCGCCTTTACCCGCTTTGTTTTCTCGGATACGGGTTGGCGGGCCTGGCAGGGCCGCCGATGGGCGGCTGGATCGCCGACACCTGGAAGTCCTACCATCCCGCGGTGATTTTCAGCCTGCTCATTGTGGCCGCGGCCTTGTTGCTGATCTACCTCGGCCTGCGTCCTTGCGGCGAGATACGCCCCCCGGACTCGCGTTCCTAATCCGCTCCCGGACCGATCGCCACGACCCGGCCATGGAACCCCCGCCCACCATCGCATGCAGCCTTGCTCGCCACGCCGGTGCTCCTGACCGCGGGCGCCCACTCGACTCCTCCTCTCTCGCAGGCGGTCTGGCTCCCTGGCCGAC